>Ga0207697_10000598_pt1 | contig 20519 bp, 10 predicted proteins | sample KBSSwiS5withPhiX_FD_184293 | JGI IMG/M metagenome (GOLD analysis project Ga0207697, IMG submission 184293) | Switchgrass rhizosphere microbial communities from Kellogg Biological Station, Michigan, USA, with PhiX - S5 (SPAdes) (version 2) | ecosystem: Host-associated > Plants > Roots >... | reverse complement strand
TAGAACCTCTGATCGCCGCCGTATACGCCGAGCTCAAACAACTTGCGCGACGACGGCTCGCCCACGAACGCGGTCACACCCTGCAACCGACCGCGTTGGTCCACGAGGCGTATCTGAAGCTGGTCGATCAACGGTCTGTTGATTGGCACAATCGCGCTCGAATGGAATGGACAGACGCGGCTGGACGTTGAAGCCGTCCAGCGTGTTGATGACGACGACGTCTTCACAATCGGAAGGCCGGTCGTCGCAGCGCGGCATTGGCAACTCGACTCGAAGCCCGGTAAGGTTCATTGCGTTCCGAACCGTAAACCAATCGGACGGAAAAGGAACCGATTTCGGGCTCCCCGGCTCAAACCGTGGATGTACGGGAGGAGCCGCCATAATCCGCGGCACCAACAAGACGACACAGACACCGACGGCAGCATGGAGGACGCGGGTTAACATGGTTCTCACTCCAATCAGGTAGGGGCACCCACTTGGGTCCCAGTTGCTTGACTGGTGTTAACGTCCCAATTGGGCGAAGCCGGATCACGGGCCTACTCAGCGTGAGAACAACCTCGACCCTTCCTGGCGCCGGATACGTGGCCACCATGCTGGTCGTGCTGCTGTGGGCGGCGGCTCTGGTCGCCGTCGAACCTCGCGACGAGGCGGCTGACCCCGCCGGCTATACGCTCACTGCCTGGACCGCGCAAGGCGACCTCTCGCTCGGCGAGGTCCTCGCGATTGCCGAGGACCGCGAGGGCTATCTGTGGCTTGGCACAAGTGGCGGCCTCGTCCGTTTCGATGGCGCGTCCTTCGTGAAACGTCCCCTCGACCATGAAGCGGGGGCGGCAGCCGATCGAGCAGTCAGCGCCGTGCTCGGCGCCCGCGACGGATCGCTCTGGGTCGGACACGGCGGAGCCGGCGGCGTGGAGCGGCTCAAGGGAGATGTCGTCACAGGCTTCACGTCCGATACAGGGTTGTTTGCGGGCTCCGTCGCTGCGCTTGCAGAGGACCGCGACGGGACTGTGTGGGCGGGTGGGCGCGGCGGCCTCGCTGCTTTCCGCGGAGGTAAATGGGAACGAATCGTGAGTCCCTCCGAGTTGAAGAGCGGGGCGGTCTACAGCGTCTATCAAGATCGTGACGGGCGCTTGTGGATCGGCACATCGGAAGGGGTCTTCGCCAGCGGGCCGAACGGGTTCGAGCTGCGGTTTCCGCAGTCGACGTTCGTGCAGGACTTCGCTCAGGACCGCTCGGGTGCGATGTGGGTCACGGACACCCGCGAGACCATCGCCCGGCTGCAAACGGGTGAAGGGCCGATCCACACTGCCGGGGCGCCGGTGCCACAGGCCGGATGGCGGATGGCAGCGGATCGCAGAGGCACGCTGTGGATCGCCGGGCTGGGTGGAGGGCTGTTGCGGCTCAACGATCAGACGGCCGACCGCCCCACGCTCGAGCGATTCGCCTACGAGCAGAAGACGTCGGGCTCGCCGCGGACGATCTTCGCGGACCGCGACGGCAATCTCTGGGTGGGCATGCGTGCCGGCGGCCTGCTGCGCGTGTCCGAGAATTGGATCCGCACGGACTTCCGCCTCGACGGCTTGACCAACGATGGCGTGCGCGCCATTCGTGCAGCACCCGACGGCGCCGTTTGGGTCGCGACCGGACACAGCCTCAATCGGTTCGCCGGTGGAACGCGGTCGGCGTTCCCGGTCGCCCAGACGCGCGCGCTCAACGTCGATTCCAACGGCACGTTGTGGGTTTCCACGGCGCGCGGTTTCGGACGATTCGATGCCGGCGCCGACCGGTTCGTCGCCGCCGACTCGCTGGACGACATCCAGTGGGAACAGATCATGGCGATCGCCACCGGCGGCGACGGCGCACACTGGCTGTGTTCGCAGCAGGGCGTGATCCGGCACCACGGCAACGAAGTGACGCGCGTCTCGTACGAAGCCGAACGCGGACCAAGCTGCAACGCCATCCTGCTGGACAGCCGCAAGCGTGTGTGGGCCGGGTTCAGTCCCGGCGGTCTCGCCGTCTACGATTCGGGCGGGGTTCGACGGTTCGCGGACGCCGATGGCCTCGCCCCGGGCGCAGTGCTGGGCATCCTCGAGGACCAGACGGGAGACATCTGGATCGAAACCACCGCCGGGATCAGCCGCGTGCAAGACGGCCGCGTCACGACAATGACGCAGCGCAACGGTCCGTTTGCGAACTTCACGTCCGCATTCATCCAGGACGACGAGGGATACCTGTGGGTGGGGATCGATGCCGGCGCTGCGATCGTGCGGTTCCACCGGGGCGAGATGGATCGCGTTGCAGCGGACCCATCACACAACGTCGAGTACACGCTCTTCGACCGCTCGGACGGACTGCAAGGCGAGGTCGCATGGCAGCAGAGTCGTGCGCTGGCGGCCCGCGGCGCCGATGGCCGGCTGTGGTTCGCGTCGGGCGCCACGTTGATCGTCATCGATCCGCGCAGACTCCCCCCGGGTCCGCGCCCTGTGGCTCCACGCATCAACACCGTTTGGGTGGATCGCGCACAGCGTGCGCCGTCGGCGTCGGCGCGGCTGCCGTCGGGCCTGCGCGAGCTCTCGTTGGACTGGAGCGCGATCAGTCTCGGCGCGGCATCGAAGCTGCGGTTCCGATACCGACTCGAGGGATATGACCGGGAGTGGGTCTACGCGGGCGCGCGGCGCAACGTCACCTACGCGGGACTCAGCCCCAACCGCTATCTCTTCAAGGTGAGTGCGACCTACGATGGCATCTGGACCGACGGCGAAAGCTGGGACTTCGCGGTGCCGCCGCCGTTCTATTTATCGGCGTGGTTCCTGGTACCGGTCGGGTTTTCGATCGCCGCTGTCGTTGCCGGAGCATGGTGGCTGCGGGTCAGGGTCATTCGCCAGCGGTACGCGCTCGTGTTCGCCGAGCGCGCGCTCGTCAGCCGCGAGATTCACGATACGCTCCTCCAGAGTCTGGCCGCTATTGGCCTCGAGCTCGAGGGCGTGATGCGTCAACTCGAGATCGAGCCGCAGCGCGTCCGGCTGGTCGAAACGCTGCGTCGCTTGCAGCACCAGGCGAAACATTCGCTGAAAGAAGGGCGGGACCTCGTCTCGGCGCTGCGCCGCACGGGGATCTCGAAGGCGCCCGGCCTGGTCGAGACGCTCCGGGAATTCGCCGCGCACGCGAGCATCGCACGCAGCACGTGTGTTTCGCTGACGGTGGATGGCACCGAGCGCCGCTGTTCGGCCGACGTCGAGCTGCAGATCCTGAGAATCTGCCAGGAAGCGGTCAACAACGCGATCGTCCACGGTCACGCGTCGACCATCGAGATTGCGCTCTCATTCGCGCCATCCGAAGTGGCGGTGCGCGTGCGGGATGACGGGCGTGGGTTCGACGTGAACGCCGCGCCACCCGATCATCAGGAGCATCTCGGGCTGCTCGGAATGGAAGAGCGCGCCGAACGGATCGACGCCCGGTTGTCTATCCAGAGCACGCCGGGCACCGGAACGCTCGTCGAGGTGGTGGCGCCAGTCACCGCGTAGGCTGCGATTACCATTTGCGGTAGTTGACCCGCTTTCTCACGGCCGGTACCATGCGCCATCTCCGCACGACGTCGAGCGATTCCGTGACATCACCAGAAATTCGATTGCTCTGCGTCGACGATCACCGCCTCTTGCGGAAGGGGGTCGCCCGCCTGATCGATCTCGAAGACGACATGACCGTCGTGGCCGAGGCGAGCAACGGTCAGGAGGCCGTGGAGCAGTTCAAGCGGCATACGCCGGACGTCACGTTGATGGATTTGGAGCTGCCGCGCATGGATGGGGTCGAGGCGATCACCGCAATCCGGCAGATCCGTCCCACCGCGCGCATCATCGTGCTGACGATGTATCAGGGTGACGAAGACATCTACCGGGCCGTGCAGGCGGGTGCATCCGCGTATCTGCTCAAGGACACGCTTCCCGAGGTGCTGATCCAGGCAATTCGCAGCGTCCATGGCGGCCGCCGCGTGTTTCCGCCACAGATTCTCGCGGCGATGGAGAAGCGTGCCGGACAGACGCCGCTGACGACGCGCGAACACCAGGTGCTCGAACTGCTGGCGACGGGAATGAAGGCGAAGGAGATCGCGGCGACGCTGGGCATCACGCTCGATACGGCCAACGCACACACCAAGAACATCTACTCGAAGTTCGGTGTGCGCGGCCGCACCAACCTGGTGGGAGAGGCTATCAGCCGGGGATTCATCCGGCGCGAACGCGGTCAGGACGATACGTAGTCTCATTCGCGCGCCAAAGGGGACAGAATCATGAGCATGCGTAGTTCCCAGAGGGATCGACGGACATTTCTGCGCGAGTCGGCGCTGATGACGGCCGGCATTGCCGGAGGCGTGGGGTTGCGGCCCATACCGATCGCCGCGCGGGCGCAGCAGGCGCGCACGGCGGCGCGCACCCAGGCGACGAAGTCGCTCAGCCGGCAGTTCGCGGAATGGGTCGTTCGTCTGCGCTACGAGGATCTGCCCGCGGCCGTCGTTGATCGCGCCAAGGGGCTCACGCTGCAGAACCTGTCGTCCGCATTGCTCGGGTCGCAGATGGCGTCCGCGAAACAGGCGATGGCGTTCGTCACGGAAGAGGAAGCCGGCGTCAGGAACGGCGGCACCATCATGGTGTCGGGCGCGAAGGTCACCAAGGGCGGCGCCGCGTTCGCGAACGCGGAGATGATGTACGCCGGCGGCAAGTGGGACACCTTCCGCATGCTCACGCATCCGGGCACCGCGATCATCCCCGCCGCGCTGGTCGCGAGTGAGAATGCGCAGGTGCCAGGACGCGCCTTCATCACCGGAATGGCCGCGGGCTACGAAGTGATGGAGCGCATGGCGGCGGACTGGATCCCGACGGTCATGGCCCGCGGCTTTCACGCCGGGCCGGTGTTCAGCCTTTTCGGAGCAGCGATCACGGCGGCAAAGATCATGGGCTTCGATGCCGACCAGGTGCACGCCGTGATCTCGCTGTGCACCAATCTGGCTGGCAGCAATCTCGAGAGCCGCGCGCTGCGCGAGGGCGCCGCCGTCCGCAACGCGATGCTTGCCGTGGCGCTGGCGAAGAGCGGAAGGGTCGGTGGTGGCGAGGCGGTGCTCGAGGGACCGGCCGGCTTCTATCACGCGTTCGCCGGGAACAATACCGGCGAGCTGACCTACAGCTTCACTGGCGACGACCACACCAGCCTGGATCGGCTCACTGCCGATCTCGGCACCTCGTGGATGTTCCTCGAGACGTTGTACCGGATCTACTCGATCCCCGGCTACAACATCGCCCACATCGACGTGACTGCCAAGCTGTGCGAGGAACACAACATCCGCTACCAGGACGTCGATCGCGTCGAGGCCGTGGTGAACTGGATGGAAACGCAGTATCCAAGTCCGGCATTCCCGACGCAGCGCGAGGATATCGGCGAACCGCGGCGCGGGGGCACGCGATTCTACAGCGCGTACGGCGTCGTGAAGCGCGGGTTCCCCATGCTCCCTGGCACACCGGATCCGCCGGAGGTGCTGGAGCTGATGAAGCGGGTGACGATCATCCCGTCGCACCAGATGACGCTGTTCGGTCCGCGGATCACCGTCTTCACCAAAGACGGCAAGAGCTACACGCGGCAGGCCACCGGCCGCGAATTTATCTGGGACTTCGACGAAGAAGTACGGCGCATCCGGCCCGTGGCGCCAGGCCTGCCGATCCCGTCGGCGCAATTCGAGCGCCTGATCGCAGCGTGCCGCGATCTGGACTCTCAACCGAACACCGCCAGCCTGGTGGACCTGACCCTCGCTAGATGAGCCGAGTCACCAGAACCGGTAATAGAGATGCCCGGAAAATCGACTAGACTCCTCGTTTTTCTGCCTCGACAGAGCTGAGATGCGATCCCTGGTCGCTGTCTTCACACATATTCTCGGGCTGATGCTCGTTTTCGCCGGCGCGGCGGATGCGCAGGACGGCGCCGCCGTGTTTCAGGCGAGCTGCGCGACCTGTCATGCCGCGGCCGACGCCCCACAGCCGACCCGAAATCCCAATATCGACACACTCCGCCGCCTGACGCCCGAAGCCATTCTGAACGCGCTGTTGAATGGAAAAATGCGGATTCAGGCCGTCGCGCTGAGCGATGCCGAGCGCCGTGCAGTCGCGGAGTTCCTGGGAGGCCGGGCACTCGAGGCTGCGAACGCGGGGTCGTCGGTCAAGCCGTGCACCGCAACCTCGCCCTTTCGTGGCCCGACCGGCAGCAGCGAGTGGAATGGGTGGGGCAACGGCGTGAGCAACACTCGATTCGCTAAAGATGGCGGGATCGGCGCCAAGGACCTGCCGAAGCTGAAGTTGAAGTGGGCCTTCGGCTACACCGGCGTGACGTCGGCGCGCGCACAGCCGGCGCTGGTCGGCAATCGGCTTTTCGTCGCCAGTGATACAGGCGATGTGCATGCGCTCGATGCGAAGACGGGCTGCGCGTACTGGAGCTATCGCGCTCAGGCGACGGTGCGCACCGCGCTCCTCGTCGCGCCCTACACCCCGTCGTCCGGAGGAAACGCGTGGGCGGTGTTCTTCGGCGACCTGAGAGCCAATGCCTACGCGCTGGATGCCTCGACCGGGCAGGTCATCTGGGTACGCAAAGTCGACGATCATCCCTACGCAGCGATCACCGGCGCGCTGACCTACGACTCCGGTCGCGTGTTCGTTCCCGTGCAAGGTCTCAACGAAGAGGTGCAGGGCGGACGGCCCGAGTACGAATGCTGCACCTTCCGGGGAAGTGTGTCGGCGCTCGACGCCAGTACCGGCTCGCCCGCGTGGAAGACCTACACGGTTGGCGAGAAGCAACTCCGCGCCACCAATACGCGCGGCAAACGGCAATGGGGACCCGCAGGCGGCGGAATCTGGTCCTCTCCAACCATCGATCCGCGGCGCGGCGCCGTCTATGTGAGCACGGGCAACGGCTACGCCGATCCGCCGCAGCCGATGACCGACGCCGTGATCGCGCTGGACCTCCAGAGCGGGAAAGTGCGGTGGGTACGTCAACTCCTGGCGAACGACGGCTGGACGCTCGGCTGCCGGGCGACGAACACAGACAACCCGAACTGCCCGGCGACGCTCGGGCCCGACTTCGACTTCTCCGCGTCGCCGGCGTTGACGACAATCGAAGGGCGCGATCTCCTGGTTCTGCCCCAGAAGTCCGGGATGACCTACGCGCTCGATCCGGAGAAGCAGGGGGCGCTTGTCTGGCAGCATCGCATCGGCCAGGGGAGCGGACGTGGCGGCCAATACGGCGGCGCGGTTGACGAGCGCCACGCCTATTTCGGTGTGGGCGACGCCACGACGAACGCGCCGGGAGGTATGGTCGCGGTCAATCTTGTGACGGGCATGCGCGCGTGGCACATGCCGCCTGAAAAAACTCTGTGCGGTGCACCGGGCCGCGACTGCAACGCCGCGCAGGGCGCCGCCGTCACGGCGATTCCTGGTGCCGTACTTTCCGGCTCGTACGACGGCGGTTTGCGCGCCTATGCCGCAGACGACGGATCGCTTTTGTGGCAGTTCGACACCAACCGCGAGTTCGCAACCGTAAATGGGGTCAAGGCAAACGGCGGCAGCATGGATGGTCCCGGTCCGATCGTCGCCGGCGGACTGCTGGTCGTGAACTCGGGATACGGCGGCATCGCGGGACGGCCGGGCAACGTGCTGCTCGTGTTTGGCGTAGAGTGAGCACGCCGCACGAGTCGATTGGGAGACGCACGTGAAGCCTGACATGAGCGAGTTCACCCGGCGTCGTCTTCTGCGCGATGCGATGACCATCGTCGGCGCAGTCGCAGCCGGTGTCGTCCCGCATCCGGTGTTTGCGCGTCAGCGCGGCAACGCCGACCCTGGCGGAGCCGCCGTTGACAACACGCTCGCGCTGGCGCGCGCCGTGAACCGCATGCGCTACGAGGATCTTCCCGCGCGGGCGGTCGAGCACGCGAAAATGATCCTCGCCAGCACGTTGTCGAGCGCCGCGCCGGGAGCTTTGATCGACTCCGCTCGCATCCTTCGCGACATCGCGAAGGAACGCGGCGGCCGGCGGGAAGCCACGGTGTGGTTCGATGGCGCCATGCTTCCTGTGACCAGTGCCGCGCGCGTCAACGCCGGTCTGAGCGACGCCGCCGCCTCCGACGACAGCGACATCCGCAATACCGCCCACTTCGGCACCACGCTCGCGTCTACCGGGCTAGCCATTGGCGAGCGCACGGGTGCGACGGGAAAGGATCTGCTCGGCGCGATGGTGATCGGCTACGAGGCCGCCGGCCGCATCAACGACGCGCGGCGTGGCGGGCGCGGTGGTCTGCACGCCTCGCAACTCGTAGCGTTTGGCGGTGCCGTTGCGGTCGCCCGCTTAATGAAGCTCACCGACCAGCAGATGGCGCACGCACTGGGCATCGTAGCGACGACGATGGGCGGGCTTGCCATCGGAACGAACAGCTGGGCGCGGGAGTACATGGGAGCGAATGCGGCCGGGTGTGGCGTGGACGCCGCCGAAGCAGCGGCTCGCGGCTACACCGTCAACGACGACATGCTCGGCGCGCGCGGCGGGTTTGTCGAGGTGTTCGGCGGCGGCAGGGACGCAGTGCGCCTGCTCTCCGCCGATCTCGGCCAACGCTGGGACATCGTCGAGTTCCTGGCGATCAAGCTCTGGCCGGGAGCTCACCCGTTCTCTGGCACGCTGGAAGCGGCGGTGAACGCGGCGCGGCAGGCGAACGTGCCGGCGGATGGCGTCGCAAAGATTCTCATCGCTGGACCCGACCGCACGAACATCGGCGGCAGCCGACGTCCGCGCGACCTGGTCGAGGCGATCCACAGCCTTCCGTACTTCGTCGCCTCTGCGGTCGCCGACAAGGAGTTCACCTGGGTCCATGCAACCGAGGGGAAGATCTTCGACCCCACTGTCGCCAAGCTGATGGGATTAGTGGATCTCGATCCCGCGCCACCGCAGGTCACTTACAAATGGAGCTGGGGGGGCAGCGTCACGGTGGTGACAACGTCCGGCCAGCGGTTCACGAGCACGGTGGACGCGCCTCGCGGATCCGGTCCGCGCGGCATCGAGTGGAGCGACGTGGACGCCAAGTATCGCGCGCTGATGCCCGACTCGAAGCTTCCGGCGGCGCGGCTCGGACAGATCCTCGACCAGATCCATCAATTCGAGAGCGTGAAGAGCGTTCCGGCGTTCATGCGGTTGTTGACGCCGGAAGGCTGAAGAGGTTGCGAAAGAATGTCGCCTTGCCGGCGGGGCGAATCGCGGCGAGACACGGTACACCGGCACTTGAGGAGGAGCATGAAGGTCATTTCACGATTACTGTCTCTGGCCCTTGTCGTTCTGTGCGGGTTCGGCATCTGGAGCCCGAACGCTTACGCGCAGGGCGCCGTTCAGGCATCGATCGCCGGCGTGGTGCGCGACACCTCCGGCGCCGTTCTGCCTGGTGTCACCATCGAGGCATCGAGCCCGGTGCTCATCGAGAAGAGCCGCACCGCAGTAAGCGACGAAACCGGGCGTTACCGGATCATCGCGTTGAATCCAGGTACCTACACCGTCACCTTTACGCTCTCCGGTTTCAACACGGTCAGGCGCGAAGAGATCGAACTGACCGGCTCGCTGACCGCGACCATCGACATCGAGATGCGGGTGGGGTCGCTGGAAGAGACGCTGACTGTCACCGGCGAAAGCCCGATCGTCGATGTGCAGAGCATCAAGCAGCAACGCGTCATCGATGACGAGGCGATTCACTCCATTCCGGGCCAGCGGTCGTATCACAACCTCGTCGTGCTGGTGCCGGGGCTGTCGGTCGGCAACACCCAGAACGTGGGCGGAATCAATGGCCCCGCCCCGTTGAACGTGGGCGGCCACGGTGGCGCCAACTCGGAAGGGCGGTTCAACGTGGACGGCCTCGGCGTAAACGGATCGAGCGGCGGCGGCACGCTCTACGTAACCGACACGCAGAACGTCTCGGAGGTCTCGATCGACATCACTGGCGGACTTGGCGAGGCCGAAGCCGGCGGGCCGGTGATCAACGTCGTGCCGAAGACTGGCGGCAACACCTTCAGCGGCTCGTTGTTCGTGGACGGAGCGAATGGGTCGCTGCAGGGCAGCAACTTCGACGACGACCTTGTCGCCGCCGGGTTGCGCGAGCCAGGGAAGCTGGACAAGTTGTGGGACCTCAACGGCGCGCTCGGCGGGCCGATCATGAAGGACAAGCTCTGGTTCTACCTGACGGGCCGCTATCAGCGCACCGACCGCTACGTCGCCGGCATGTACTACAACAAGAACGCTGGTAATCCGAACTCGTGGATTTACGACCCTGACTATAGCCGACAGGCGATTTCCGACGGAGTATGGCACGGCACGACCCTGCGCACGACGTGGCAGATGTCGCAGCGGCAGAAGCTCAATCTCTTCTGGGACGAGCAGGGCATGTGCCGCAACTGCACCGGCGGCGGCAGCGCTACGACGTCGCCTGAGGCGCAGGATGGGTCGCAGAACATCAACTTCATCCGCGCCTTCCAGGGTGCCTACACCGCGCCCGTCTCCGACCGGCTCCTCATCGAAGCCGGCTTCGGCGCGGTCGTTCCGGACTACGGCAACCCGAAGGACGGCTTCGACCGCTCGATCGTGCGCGTCGTCGATCAGACCGGCAACTTTCCGAACATGACCGCCCCGATCCCGAACATCGCCTACCGCTCGATGTTCTGGGATCAGGTGCACTCGTTCACGCCGCGGTACCGCGCGTCGATGTCCTACGTGACCGGACCACAGAACATGAAAGTGGGCATCGAGACCTACAACAACATCTCGACGCGCAACTATCAGCGCGGCGACTCGCTGCAGTACCGCCTCAACAACGGCGTGCCCAATCAGATCACGGAGCTGCTGAACGATTTCACCGAGAAGGCGTACGTGAAGAACATCGGCATCTTCGCGCAGGATCGATGGACGCTCGGCCGGTTCACGTTGCAGGGCGGCATCCGCTACGAGAACGCATCGAGCCGCTCGCCCGAACAGCAGATCGGGCCCTCGCGGTTCGTGCCGGTGCCGATCGTGTTCCCCGCGCAGGACATCGTCAAGGGATACAACGACGTCACCTACCGCGGCGGAGTGGCGGTTGATGTGTTCGGCAATGGGAAGACGTCCCTGAAGATCAACGCTGGCACCTACATGGATCCCGCACAGTGGGCGGGCATCTTCATCGAGCCCAATCCGGCGCGCCGGCAGTTCGGCGGTGGTGTGCCGCCGCAGACGACGCGCTCCTGGAACGACCGCAACCTCAACTACATCCCGGACTGCGATCTATTGAACACGGCCGCCAACGGCGAATGCGGGGCGGCCGCCAACCTGAACTTCGGAAAGCTGGTGACGCCGACGTCCACGTACGATCCGAACCTGATGGAAGGCTCGGGCGTGCGACCGGGCAACTGGCAATTCGGTATCGCGATACAGCAGGAGGTCTTCCCGCGCGTCTCAGTGGAAGCCGGGTATCACCGCCGGAATTTCGATTCGTTCATCAACACCGACCCGGTGACCTCGACGTCCACATTGACGACCACATTCACCGTGGCCGACAACCGTGCGGTGACGCCGGCCGACTACGATCCGTACAGCGTTCCAGTGCCGGCCGACCCGCGGCTGCCGCAGTCGGGGGGATATGTCATCAACGACCTGTATGACATCAGGCCCGCGTTGTTCGGCGTCACCGACAACTTCATCGCGCGTGCCAGCAATTACGGTTCGCCGACCAACTACTGGCATGGCGTGGACGTCCAGGTGAACGCACGGCTGCGCGGTGGTGTGACGGTTCAAGGAGGCACGAGCACCGGGCGCGTCGTGAACGACACGTGCGATCTCGCCATCGACAACCCGAGCCAGTACGACTGTCACAAGGTGTATCCGTTCCAGACCGATATTCGCGGCATGGCGATCTACACGGTTCCCAAGATCGACGTGCAACTGAGCGGAACGATGCAGAGCCGTCCCGGGCCTGAAATCACTGCGCTGTGGAACGTGCCGGCCAACGTGATTGCGCAGTCGCTCGGCCGTGCGCCGGCTGGCGGCGTGGCGAACATCCAGACCAACATCCTGACCGCCGGCGAGGTCTATGGCGATCGGATCACTCAGGTCGACATGCGCATCGCCAAGCTGCTGAAATTCGGGCGCTCGATGCGCGTCAACGCCGGGCTCGATATCTACAATCTGTTCAACTCCAACGTGCCGCTCACGTACGTGACGACGTACGGGACCACATGGGGGAGGCCGCAGTCGGTGCTCGATGCGCGCTTCGCGAAGTTCAGCGCGCAGATCGATTTTTGATGCATCTCGTCCTTGGTCCTTAGGCCTTTGTTCCAGGTCCGTCCTCAGTCCGTTCGTTCTTGGTGCATTGTGGACCAGGGACGAAGGACTTGGGACGGACCAAGAACCAAGCACGAGGGACCAGGGACCGAGTTATTCGCGCGTGAACGCGATGAACGACAGCCTGCCGCCGCGCTCCACCTGCAGTACCACGGCATCACCGGGGGCGATTCGTTCGACAGCCGACCGGAGACCGGCGACGCTCGTCACCGCGGCCTTGTTGACCGAGCGTACGATGTCGCCAGGCGCCAACCCCGCGTCGTCGAACGACGGTGTCGCGACACGCGCCGTTACTACCACGGCGTAACCGCCGTGCGTCTCAACCTGGTCGGATGGAATCGCCGACGCGAGTACGCCGAGCGGCTCCACGAATTCGCCAGGCGACGAGTCCAGCGTGGCTTCCCTGGTGCAATCGTGGGGCATCGCAACGGCTGTCAGCCTTGCGTTCATCGCCGCGCCATCTCGATTGAGCGCGACATCGAGCGCCTGACCGTCGCGCAGGCTCATGATCTGCAGATAGAAGTCAGCGAGGGAGAGACTCTCGAGGCGACGGCCGTCGATCGCCGTGATCACATCGCCCACTCGCATGCCGGCAGACTCCGCCGGGCTGTTCGCAACGACGTTTGCGATGATGAGGCCCATATCGCTGTCGAGGCCGAGGCCCGCCTTGAGTTCAGGCGTCACGTTCTGAACGGAGAGCCCGGTGATGGCGCGGTGCAGATGCCCGTAATCCCTGAGCTGCGGGAAGGCCAGGGCAACGAGCGCACCGGGCAGCGCGAAGCCGAGTCCTTCGCTGCCGCCGGATTCGGAGCGGATGAACGTGTTGATGCCCACGAGATCGCCGGCGATGCCGACCAGTGGTCCACCGCTGTTTCCGGGATTGATGGCCGCATCGGTTTGAACGTAAGGAATCGGGCTGTCCTCGTCGAGCTGGCGAGAGACGGCGCTCACCATGCCCATCGAGACCGAGTTCCGCAGACCGTCGGGACTGCCGAACGCAAACACGATCTCGCCCTGAACGAGCTGCGTGGAGTCGGGAATGCGCAGCGCGTGGAGGCCCTGAACCGGAATCGAGAGCAGCGCCAGATCGATTTCGTCTGCGCGGCCCATGAGTGTCGCTCGGACGACGCGGGTGGGCGGGTGATTGCTCTCGCCATCGCCGGCCAGCACGACCTCGATTCGCTCAGCCCCGTCGATGACATGGGCGTTGGTCAGGATGTAACCGGCGGGATCGACAATGACGCCGGAACCGATCGAACGCGTGCGTGCCAAAGCCCTGTCGCCGTTCGAGTTTGTGACGGGCCGATAACCTGTGACCGAGATCTGCACCACGCTCGGAGACACACGCTGTACGAGTGCGCCGATCGAGCCGCTGGCCTGCTGTAGCAGGCTTTCGGCCGCGGTCCGATCGCCGGCGGCTGCTGGACGCCCAACGAGCATGATGCACGCACTGATGATTGTGATGACCTCGACACGGGCTGTTCTCATCGTCTTCCCCTCTCGCATATCCACTCTGACCAATCACCCGTGGCATGGAGGTGTCAGCGTTGTGAAACGCCCAAGGCGAGAAGGGCCGTGAGGGTACCTACTTCAGCTCGGCGTAGATGACTTCGATGTTGTTCTTGACGCTGTCGGGCTGCGGCGCGCGGTAGCCCATGTATTTCTCCGGGAACTTGTAAGCGCTCGCCGCGTCTTCAATTGACTGGCCTGCCTTCTTCGCCGCGCGGACGTACTCGAGGAACGAGCGGTTGAATTCGGAGTACTCCATCAGGTCCGCCGGCGTCATCACGGTGCTGTGCCCGGTGATGATGGAGTCCACGTCCTTGACCTTCGCGGCTCTGGCAAGCGTGTCAGCGATCTCGACGCCGCTGCCGCCATTGTTGCTATCGAGGAGCGGCACGAGCTTGCCCGAGAAGATGTCGCCGGCGTGCATCACGCGCAGCGAGGGAAAGACGACCCACGCATCTCCGTTGGTGTGGCCGCGCCCGAAGTAATACAGATCGATCCGATCCGCACCGTTGCCGATCGTCATCGTGTCCTTGAAGGTGCGATTGGCCATGTTCTTTCCGCCGTTCGCCTTGAACACGTCTGGCGGGACGCGGCTCTCCGCGCCTTTCGGCGGCAGCCCCTTCTCCATGTTGGCGCGCGTGTTCACGTGCGCGACGAACTCGACCGTGGTGGGGAAGTCGACGTTGCCGCCGACGTGGTCGTAATGGGTGTGCGTGTTGATGATGCGCACCACCGGCTTCGGCGTGATCTCTTTGATCTTGGCGATGAGCGGCTGACCCCATCCCGGGATCTTCGTGTCAACAACAGTGACGCCGTCGGCGCCGACGAAGACGGCCGTGTTGCCGCCGCCTCCTCTGAGGAGGAAGAGATTGTCTTTGAGCTTCTCGACCTGAATGACTTGCGCGGCTGCACCTCCGGCGCGTCCCTGCGCGGCAGCGCCCTGGAAGGCGGCGACGGTGGCCGTCGCGATCCCACACGCGAGCAGAAGGCTCAGCGTGATGACCCGTCGATTGTGACCTTTCATGTCGACTCTCCTCCGACTTCCTCGCGAGGTCCGGCTGCCATCTTCGCCCCTTGCGCTTGGCCAGGAAAGCCGGACACTACGATCGATCTTCTCGACTCATTCCGGCTTCGTGAACTTCGTGTGTGCGCGAGTGTACAGCACACGTCGATGTTGACAGAGTCCATTACTGGTAATTGACAACCCTCGTCGTGACGGAAAAGACTCCGCGCCCGGGAGCGGGATCGTACGGAGAACCCCTCGCGAATACGGAGGTGCAGATGAAGACGCGCGAACCACGTGGTCTGCGTGTGTCGCAGTGGATGAGGCATCTTGGGGCGATTGTGCTGCTGATAACCGGCGTTGCCGCGCCCTCAGCGGCGCAGCAGGACGCGAGCATCGTCGGTGTGGTGACCGACGAAAGCGGCGCCGCCCTGCCTGGCGTGACCGTGACGGCAACCAGCCCCTCGCTGCAGGTGCCTTCGGTGACGACGGTGACCAACGAGCGGGGCGAGTATCGCCTCACTCCGTTGCCGATCGGCGTCTTCAGCGTCGTGTACGAGTTGTCCGGGTTCCAGTCGGTCCGCCGTGACGGAATCAAGCTGACAACCGGTTTCGTTGCGACGGTCAACGTGCCGATGGGCATCGGCGCGGTGCAGGAGACTCTGACCGTCACCGGCGCATCGCCGGTCGTGGACGTGGTGTCCACCGCACCCGCCACCCGGCTCACCCGCGAGACGCTCGATCTGATTCCGTCCAGCCGTAACGGCACTGTTTCGCTGATGGGGCAAGCGCCGGGTGCGCGTCCCAATCTCGATATCGGCGGCGACAGCGTGACCAGTCCACCGCAGTTCCGCGCGTTCGGGCAGGCGAATCAGCCGTGGCAGCAGATCGAGGGCGTGCTCGTGAGCGCCGCGAAGTCGGGTACGCAGGGCGGCATCTACTGGGATTACACCAATGTCGAAGAGGTCAAGGTCGGCACGTTCGGCAGCCCGGCCGAGATCGGCACGCGCGGCATCGCGCTGAACGGCATTCTCAAGTCGGGCGGCAACACATTTTCGGGGACCGGCTTCTTCGCGTTTCAGAACGACTCCCTGCAGAGTAACAACATCGATGACGAACTGCGCGCGCAGGGAATCACGCGCGGCGATGAGCTCGATTCGCGCACCGACGTGTCGGGCGACGTCGGCGGCCGCATCGTGCGCGACAAGCTCTGGTTCTACGCCGGCGCGCGGCGCCGGGCCCAGCAGCTCGATACGCTGGAGTGCTTTCAGCCGAACGGCGAGGTCTGCTACAGCCTCGACCGCCAGATCTTCAACACCCAGAAGATCTCGTGGCAGATGACGCCATCGCAGCGGATCGTCGCGTTCCACACCTACACTCGCCGCCGCGGCATGGGGAGCGGCAGCCGCCTGGTCGCGTGGGAATCGCGCCTCGGCCAGACGCTGCCGTCGCACGTAGGCAAGGTCGAGTGGCAGGCCATTCGCGGCAACTCGATGGTCATCAATCTCATGGGCGGCGACATGCGCTGGACATCGGCGTTCCGCGGCTACGCCTACGGCAAGGTGCTGAAGACCGACCTCGTGCTCGGCACGACCACCGGTATGTCGGGCACAGACGGTGAGGACCCGGTCGACTACAACCATCAGGCGCGCGGCAGCGTGAGCTGGTACAAGCCCGATCTCTTCTACGGCAGCCATGACATCAAGGTCGGCGGCGAATATATGCGCCGGCGGTCGGATCGCTTGCGCATTTCGCGGGCGGAGACGTGGAAGGTGGCGCAGGAGATCAACTTCGGTGACGTGCCGGCCGGCTACGACTCCGGCAACTACCAGCTCCAGTTCCGCAGCGGCGTCGCCAACCGCTTCATCGCCTTCAACTATCCGGCGGAGCCGACCGACCTCGAGGACTACACCAGCGCCTACATCCAGGATTCGTGGAAGGTCGGGAACCTGACGCTGAACCTGGGTGCGCGTTTCGCGCACGACAACGGGTACGCGCCGGAGCAGTGCCGGGTCACCGCCGATCCGCCCGGCGACGTCGCCAACCCGGCGCGCTGCTGGGACAAGGTGCAGATGAAGATCTTCAACTCCTTCGTGCCCCGCCTGCACGCCGCGTACGACCTCACGCGTGATGGCAAGACTGTGCTCAAGGGCGGATGGGGGCGCTTCATGCTGATGCGCTACACCGACCAGACGCAGATCGCCAATCACAACCAGGCGAATCTCACCACCTACCTCTGGCACGATAACAACAACAACGGCGAGTACGAGACGGGTGAGGTGAACCTCGATCCGAACGGCCCCGACTATCTGTCGACGGCGCAGGCCGGAATCGGTGGCGGCGGGACGACGTCGCTCGGCATTCCCAACCCGGACGAAAAGCAGCCCGGCACCGACGAGTATTCACTCTCCCTGGAGCGCGAGGTGATGGCGAACCTCGCGGTGCGCGTCAGCGGCATCTACTCGAAGACGTTCAATCAGCACCGCCTGCTCAACACCAAGCGGCCCTACGAGGTCTACAACATCCCCATCACCAACGTCGATCCGGGGCCTGATGGTGTGTTACGCACCGGCGACGATCCCGGGCGGACGATTACCTACTACGACTTTCCCGCCGCCTACGCGGGGGCGAATTTCCAGACACCGATGCTGGTCAACGATTCGGCAGCCAATCAGAGCTACAAGAGCGCCGAGTTCGCGGTGACTCGCCGGCTGACCAATCGCTGGTACATGTACGGGTCCTATTCGTTCACCAAGAAGCACATCCCGCTGGTTCCCAACGCCGGCACGCAGACCGGCGTGACCATCTACGTGAACACCGTCGATCCGAATGCCGAGATCAACAACGACGACAACACGACGGAGTGGATTGCCCGCATGCAGGGGTCGTATGCGTTCCCCTGGGACATCACGACATCAATCAACTACGAGCACCGTAGCGGCGAGCCGCAGCGACGGACAGTGATCCTGACCGGCGGACGGCAGATTCCCCAGATCACGCTGCCCACCGAGGACTTCGGAGAGGAATGGCGGCTCCCGAACATCAACCTCGTCGATCTCAACGTGCAGAAGACCTTCCACGTGCGGCAGGGCCACAGTGCAACCCTGCGCATGAACATCTTCAACCTGCTGAACGCCAACACCGTCAACGCGCGGACGATGCAGTCGGGGCCGGCCTTCGGCACCATCACCGGCATCCTGCTCTCGCGGATCGCCGAGGTGGCGGTCTCGTACAAGTTCTAACGACGTTCTTGGTCCGTAGTTCTTCGTACTTGATCCGTCCTTGGTTCCTGGACCTTGGTCCCGCTGCGGGGCCGAGTGACTTTGGACTACACGACGGACTAAGGACTAGGCCCACGGACTAAGGACCAGGACCACGGACTAAGGACCAGGGACGGACTTAAGGACCAAGCACAAAGGACCAAGAACCGTTCTATTACTGGTAATTGACAAGATTTCGCGGGGCGATGGAGACTCGCCTCCGGCCCATCGCAGCGACATGATGCACGCACAGCGACTCAACCTTGCGATCCGGTTGGCACTAGCGTCTGCCGCCCTCGTGTGGACCGTCGGCGGCTCGTCCGCTGTTCACGCCCAGGCGCTGACGAAGAGCGACACCACCGCTGCGCCGTATCGGGACGGCACCGTCAAGGTCGACGGCCGCACCGTCCACTATCTCGACTGGGGTCCCGAGGGGAAGCCGGCATTCATCCTCGTGCATGCGCTTGGTCATTCGGCGCACAACTACGATCACGTCGCGCCGTTGCTCAATCAGCGACACCGCGTCATCGCGATCGACTTGCGCGGGCACGGTGATTCCGACTGGTCGCCAAAGGCTGAGTACAGCGCTGAGGATTACGTCAAGGACCTGCACGCGCTGGTGACGCAACTGAAGCTCGGACCCGTGACGCTGATCGGCTGCTCGATTGGCGGCCGCGTCGTGCAGGTCTACGCCGGGATGTACCCCGATCGCGTCAGCAAGCTGATCGTGCTCGACGTCGGTCCGGCGCGTCCCGAGTCCACCACGCGCACGCTCAGCGACCGCATCGAGCGCGAGCAGCAGGGATGGGCATCCGAAGACGAGCTGTACGCCTCGCTGCGGCGCAACCCGACGCGCGTGCCCGAAGAAGTGCATCGCAACCAGGTTCGTTACGAGAGCAAGCGGCTGCCGAACGGACGCGTCGTGTGGAAGTACGACCCGAAGGTAGTGAGCGGGCTTGGCCCGATCGAGCTCTGGGACTACGTGAAGAAGATCAAGGCGCCGACGCTCTATGTGATCGGCGGCCGCAGCCGCCTGGTCACACCCGAGGAGCAGAGTCAGCTGAAGACGCTGCCGTTCGCTGAGGTGGTCACCATCCCCGAGGCGGGTCATTATCCGCAGGAAGACACGCCGGAGCTGTTCCTCGCCGTCGTGAAGGCGTTTCTCGCAGGGTAAGGATGTCGCACTGGTCACGCAACCGCCGGTGGGCGAGACGCGCCGGCACGTTCGCGATAGGCATCGGCGCCGTTCTGTGGACCGGTGCCGTGGTGGACGGGCAGCGTGATAGCGCGCGGGCCGCCGGAGCTGCGCCGGCATCGACGCCGTCCACATCGCCCGGTGCGGCTGCGCAACGTGCGCTCATCGATCGCTATTGCGTGACGTGCCACAACGAGCGGACGAAGGCGCGCAATGCGACGCCGATTGCACTCGACTCGCTCGACGTCACCAACGTGCCTGCGCACGCGGAAGAGTGGGAGAAGGTCATCGCCAAGCTGCGCGCCGGGCTGATGCCGCCCGCGGGCATGCCACGTCCGGACAAGACCGCGATCGACGGTCTGAGCTCCTGGCTCGAGACCGAGATCGATCGCGCCGCAACGGGCCACCCTAACCCCGGCCGGACCGAGGGCCTGCACCGCCTCAATCGCGCCGAGTACCAGAACGCGGTTCGCGATCTGCTGCACGTGGACGTGGACGTTGCGGATCTGCTTCCTGCTGACGATGTGAGCTCCGGGTTCGACAACGTGGCCAGCACGCTGACCATGTCGCCGACGCTGATGGATCGCTACCTGTCGGTGGCGCAGAAGATCAGCCGCATGGCGATCGGCCTCCCCGCGCCGGCGGCAAACGTCCAGTTCTTCCGCGTCGCCGATGATCTCGCACAGGACAAGCAGCTTCCCGATCTGCCGTTCGGCACGCGCGGCGGCACGCGCATCCGCTACACGTTTCCCGTCGATGGCGAGTACGCCATCAAGGTGAGACTTGCGCGCGACCTCAACGAGCAGATGCCGGTCTATCCCGACGCGCAGCAGCTCGAAGTGAGCGTCGACGGCCGCCGGGTGCAGGTGTTCACATTGCCGGGTGCGACGCGCCCGGCTGGGCGCGGCGCGGGGCGCGGTGTGGCTCCGGCTCCCGACTCGCAAGCGGGCCGCGGCGGTGCCGAGCCGGCGCCGCCCACTCCTGCCGCTGAACCTGCCGCGCAGACGCGGCGTCCGGGACCGGGTGCCGGCCAGGCGCCCGAAGGCCAGCGGCTGCAGGGCAACGCACGAGACGAGCGCAACCGCGCGGATCAGAACTGGGACGTGCGTGTGACGGTCACTGCCGGAACCCATGACGTCGTCGCCACGTTTCTGAACCAGACGGTGGCGCTCGACGAGAC
>Ga0207697_10000597_pt1 | contig 20535 bp, 15 predicted proteins | sample KBSSwiS5withPhiX_FD_184293 | JGI IMG/M metagenome (GOLD analysis project Ga0207697, IMG submission 184293) | Switchgrass rhizosphere microbial communities from Kellogg Biological Station, Michigan, USA, with PhiX - S5 (SPAdes) (version 2) | ecosystem: Host-associated > Plants > Roots >... | reverse complement strand
TTCTTGATCGTAGGGCGGGTCCTGCTTTTTGGACCCGCCGTGTCGAGAGCGCAGTCTTCAGCCTGCGCGTTTTGTTTGATTCAATCTCGCGTTGCGGTCCGGCTGCGGCCGGGATTCTTCGAGCTTCCAGCCGCACGTGTTCCCGACGAGACCCGCAAGCTTGTCGAAGCCCTGCACCACGAATTCGGACGTCACCTGCTGCGCGTTATACGGCGTGAAGCTGAAACGCAGCCGCTCAGCGCTCGCGAGACGACGGGCGAGCGCAACACTGTTCGGCGCGAAGAGTTCCTGGCCGGTCACCGAGTCGGTCCATTGCTGCGCTGATTCCTGATCATCATCGATCTGCACACGCACGGTATGGCTGCCCGCCTGTCCTTCGATGCTCGCGGCTGACTGGATCGCCACGAACACTTCGGTGGTGCGATACAAACACCGGACCACGAGCAGCGGGCGGACGCGCGCCATCCACACGTTTACATCGTGTGTGGCTTTCAGCTCGAACGAGATCGTCTTCGATCCATCATTGGCCCAGGTTGCCTGGCGGTTACCGGCCCACGTGGGTGCCGGGGCCGATTCGACAACCGGGGCGGCAGGCGCTGGCTTTGGTGCTGGAGACTGGATTGTTGCGACCGGCTGAGGCGATGCCGCTGGCTGCAGTGACTGCAACACGACCATCGCGATGACACACACGAGGACGCCAGCGCCACCAACGAGGGCAAGCGACCACGACTTCTTCTCACGGGCGGGCACGGCCTCGCGAGACAGCGTCGTTGTCTCTGGCTCGGGCTCTTCCCAGTCCACGAGTGGAATTTGATCCGTCGCGCTGGCCTCTATTGTGACGGGCGCCTCGATCGGGGCGGACTCCTCGGCGGCGATCTCGTGACCGCACGTCCAGCACGTACCGGCCGGCGAATGAAGCGGCGCCTCACACCGGGGACACTTTCGAAAGCCTTCCACGTCATGCTCCGATATAGACATATCCATCGGAGTACGTGGCAAGGCATGTGCCGCGCCATTTCAGGCCGAAGTGTGAGAACCTGCGGGATCTGGTTACAAAATGGTCGGCGCGCCCTACAGGATCAGTCCTTGAAGAAAATAACTCGGCGCCGCTGTGCCTCGGTGCGTCCTCGTCGTGGAACGTGGCGTCAGCGAATTACGGTGCTGCACACACGAAGTTGGCCGCTTCGTCCGTGCTGCCCGAGCCCTTGTACTTCGCGACTTGCGGAAATGGGCACAACGGCCGCGTCATCGGAGTCAAGCCGCCGCGACCGGCGTTACGCGACGCCGTGATCTGCGCCGGTGCTTCACCCTGCTCGCGCCAACGTTCCATCGCGCCGAGGAAGTCCGCCTGGTCTGGCCCCACTCCGCCGCCACAATGCGCGACGCCGGGAAGCAGGAACAACCGCATCCACTCGTCGGTCGCGCCGCCCCCGCTGACCTTTGCCGCTTGCGAGTAGTAGTTGATCGTGTTCTCGGGCGCCGGCCCCGGATCCGCCCACCCGTGCCACAGAAGCAGCTTCCCGCCTCGTGCCTTGAACTTGGTGAGATCGGGATCGCTCGCTTCGATGAAGCTGGCGTTCTTCAACGTGAGCGCGAGATCCTTGTCGAGATCGAACGACATCGTGTCCCAGTTCGCGTCGCGGTGACCGACGAACCTGGGCATGTCTCCCCACAACGGGCTGACGGGCTTGCCCACAACTGGAATGCGCGCCGCGTATCCCGATTCAACTCCTGGTGACCGCCCCGGGTAGGCGACCTCCCCGGACTTCGTCTTGACCGGAAGATAGACCTGCTTCGCCGTCTCCACTTGCGCAGGGGTCAGGCAGTCAGGAGCGTCGCCGGCCTTGCACGCGAGCGTGCCCGGATCGAACTTGCACGCGCGCGGATTGTTGATGATGTTGTCCTTGACACCATCGCTCGCGTCACACGCTGCCACGGCGGCGTTCGCGAGCAGCGTCATTTTGGCCTGCGGAACGATCCGGTCCGGATTCTTCAGCATGTGCACTTGCAACGCCGTCTGAGAGACGTTCATGTGCACCATGTTGTAGACAGGCGCGCCGGCGATGATGGCATCGAAGTCGTCGGGGTAGCGTTGCGCTTCCATCATGCCCTGGCGGCCACCGGTGGAGCAGCCCTGGTAGTACGACAAGCGCGGCGGACGGCTGTAGAACGCGCTCACGATCGTTTTCGACTGCACCGTCATCTCGTGCATCGCGCGGTAAGCGAAATCCACGAGTTTGTCCTGGCTCAGTGCGAACTGCGCACCGGCGGCCGCGTCAGAATGACCCGTGTCGTTTGAGGCAGCCGCGTACCCTCGACGAAGACCAGTCGCGATTGCATCTCGCGAAATCGTACCGGCCCAACCACCGTTGCCAACCGCGAGGAACTTGCCGTTCCAATTCTCAGCCGGCAGCCAGATCTCCATCTGGATCTGTGAATCCGCTGCCGGCGTCAGCGTCGCGGCGACGCGGCAGAACGCCGGCAGCTGCGCGAACGCGGCGGCGCCGCGTCCTGCCTCGGGCGCGGTAAACGCGCCGGCGGCGACCAGTTGCGCGCTCGTCACCTTCGCGTGTGGAAGCGCAAGCGACGCCAGCGCCTCGCAACCGTGAGCGCTGGTGGCCGTGGGCGCAGGCGCTCGATGTTCGGCCGGTGCCTGAGCGTGCACGGGGACACTGGCGAGGAGAGCGCCGAGCACGACGATGTTCTTCATTGTTCGATCCCCTTTGGCAATCGATCGCTCACGAGATTCAACGTGATGTTGTGTTCCAGCAGCGCTTTGAGCCCGGCGAGCACCAACGAAAATCCCTCAGTGGAGTTGGCCACCCGCTTCATCAGCTCGTCGCCCGTGCCGGCAAAGCCCGTTTCAGTAATGCGCACGAATGTCGAGCCGTCGTCCATCGCGTTGAAGGTCCATTCGACTGTCGTAACCTTCTCGTATCCCGGCCACTCGATGACGATTCGTGTGTCTGCCTCGATGGTCCTGGCTGTCACCGGTATCGCGAACCGATACATTTCCCATTCCCAGTGCACCTGCCGGCCGACCTCGAGCCTGCCGGTGCTCCTGGTGAACCAGAACTTCGTCGTGACGTCGGGGTCGATGAATGCGTTGAAGACCTCGGCGACCGGTCGGCGGATGAGCATGCCTGTTTTCGAAGCCGGCGCCGTCGCGCCCTGCTTCCTGGTTGGCGCAGACTTTCTCCCAGCCGTTTTCCGCTTTCTCGCCGGCACAGCTTTCCTGGCCACGACTCGCCGCGTACGAGCCACGGCCTTCTTTGCCGCTCCCTTGCGTTTGGTCTTGCCGGGCGACTTGCTCATGCTCGCGCGAATTCTAGCAGACCGGCCACGAACGGCAACGGAGTTCGGCGGAGACAACGGATCGACACGGAGGAACGGAGAAACGGGGACCCGATACTCGATCATGGACGGCTTGTGAATGTGCGCGGCGCTCTATCCCAAGGCCGGCCGAATGGCCGGCCTCACCGGCATGGCGCTCCCCCGTTTGAACTCCGTTGCGCCGTTTCTCCGTGGTGAGCCGTTTTCTCCGTCCCCTCCGATTGACAGTTGATGGCCTACGAACCCAGGTAAGACTTGCCGCTACTCTCTGCTCAGGCCGAGCGCGCGGATACGCTTGTGAAGGTTGGTTCGTTCGACGCCAAGGATGCGCGCCGCACCTGAGACATTCCAATTCGTCTGCTCCAGCGCCTCGACGATGCGGTCGCGTTCGGCGGCATCGCGCACCCCGTGCAGTCCCGTCACCGCTGACGCCGGCGGAAGGCGAATCTCCAACGGAACAGAGTCGACGGTGATTCGGTTGCCTGGCGTCAGGATCGCCATCCGTTCGACAGCGTTTCGCAATTCGCGAACGTTGCCCGGCCAGTCGTAGCGCTCGAGCACCGGCAGCACCTCATCGTCCATGGTCTTCGGCTTGAAATTGTTGCGTGCGCAGAACTCGGCAAGGAAATAGGCGACCAGATCGCGCACGTCCTCGCGTCGCTCGCGCAGCGCGGGCACGCGAATCGGAACGACGCTGAGGCGATAGAACAGATCCTGCCGGAACTTCCCGTCGGCGATGAGCTCGTCGAGACGACGATTGGTCGCCGAAATCACCCGCACCGTCACGCGAATCGATTGCTCGCCGCCCAGCCGCTGAAACTCGCCGTCCTGCAGCACGCGAAGCAGCTTGGCCTGCGACGCCTCGTGAAGGTCTCCGACTTCGTCGAGAAAAATACTGCCGCCATCGGCCAGCTCGAACTTGCCGCGCCGCAGCGCCGCGGCGCCAGTGAACGCGCCCTTTTCGTGACCGAACAACTCGCTTTCGATCAGCTCCGTTGGAATCGCCGCGCAATTGACCTTGACGAAGGGACGCGAGGCGAACGGGCTCTCGCGGTGAATGCGTTCAGCGAGGAGCTCTTTGCCAGTTCCCGATTCCCCGGTCAGGAGGACGCCGGCGTCGGCGCGGGCGACTTGCGTCGCTTCGCTCACGGCCCGCTGGAACACCACGCTGTGCCCAATCATGCGCGGGCCCTCCCCCACCAGTTCCCGATAGCGCTGGTTTTCCAGCTGCAGATCCAGGCGCTCGAGCGCGTTCTTCACGACCAGAAGTACGCGATCACGCGCCAACGGCTTCTCGAGAAAGTCGAAGGCGCCGCTCCGCGTGGCCTCGACCGCGTCGCGAATCGTTCCATGTCCCGAGATCATCACGACCGGCGTCTCATCGCCGCGCTGGCGCAGCGACCGCAAGAGATCGATGCCGTTGCCGTCGGCCAGTCGCAGGTCCACCAGATAGAGATCCACATGGCCCATTGCGCGTTGCGCGTTAAATCCGGCGGCCGACTCACAGATCGAGACACGGTAGCCCTCGCCCTCGAGAATCAAGCGAAGGGAAAGGCCGATGTTGGGCTCGTCGTCGACAATGACGATGTGGCGTTTACGCGTCATACGGATGCCGCGGCCGATTCAGGAGCCGAGGGTAACGCGACTCGAAAGCCGGCGCCGCCAAGCACTCCCGCGACGAGCGTGATATCGCCACCGAGCAGCAACGCGTTCTTTCTCGCAATCGAGAGTCCCAATCCCATTCCGCGTTTCTTGAACGTGATGGTTGGTTCGAACAGCGTCCGGCGCGCCTCGTCGCTGAGGCCCGGCCCCGAGTCGTGCACCTCCACGACGGCCTGTCCACCCTGCGAGTGCGAGATGGTCATGACCGACCCGCCAGGCCCGGCGGCTTCGGCGGCGTTCTCGAGCAGGTTCGTCAGGATGCCTTTCACGAGGTCGGTCCCCGCGTGCACGCGCGGCCCCCGCACATCGAGCCTGAAGCTGTAGGCCGTCTCCGGGTGTGCCGGCTTGAGCAGCGCGACGCGCTCGGCGATCAGTACGTTCAGATCGAACACTTCGGGATTTGCCGGTGGCTCGCGTGCGAACTCCGAAAATGCGCGCACCCGCCGCTCCAGCGTTTCGATCTCGCTCACCACGATCTGAACGGCCTGATCCATGAATGCTCGATCGGCGAGCGGCTGCCGCGCGAGCATCTCTTCGACGGTTAGCCGGATGGGCGTGAGCGAGTTCTTCAGCTCGTGTGCGGTCTTGCGGGCGAGCGACTGCCAGCTCGACATCTGGGTCAGGTAAACCAGCCGTTCGCGGCTTCGCCGCAGCTGCTCCGCCATGTCGTTGAAGGCATCCACCGCGCGTCCGACTTCATCATCGCCGCCTTTCTCGAGCCGGCGATCCCACTCCCCTGCCGCGAAGCCGGTCAGACCGGCGGTGAGCTGCCGAATCGGGCTGCTGATGCGATGCGCGATGAAGAGCAGCGGCGCCAGTGAAATGAGCCAGACGACGCCAACGAGGAGAAGGAGTGTCAACGTGAACCCACGGCGCAGATCGCGCGACTCGAGCGACCCGACGAGTTCGCGCGTGCGGCGGAACTCCTCGGACAGTTCCTGCATGCGTATCGCACCGAGATCGCGGCGATAGACGTCCACACCCGCGTTCGTCTTGCGCATGAAGTCCAGATGATCGCCGCCGGGGCCCGACAGGCTGGATCGTTCCGCTTCGCCGCTCTCCCAGAACGCGCGAACGTCCTCGGGCCAGGCATTCGTGTCAGCCACGGGGTACGACGTCGCCGCCACACGTCCATCGAGCGCTTCTCGCTTGAGGCCATCACGTTCCCGCTGGTAGAACTGCCGCACGGTTCCCTCGAGCGTGCGCGATAGACGATTGAGTTCCTCCGTCGTGGCGTAGCCCAGGCTGCGCTCGAGCAACGAGGTCGTGATCCAGATCGTCGCGCCGAGCGGCATCAGGGTCGCGATGATGAAGGCGAGGATCAATCTGGCTCGAAGACTATGCACAGAATCGCCCTCACTACGGCAATCGAAACGGTCCCGCGTCCACCGATTTTGCCAAATCGGCCTCTTCCCGTCGTCGGCTCAACCGGTCGATCAGGCCGCGCAGTGTATACCGCTCGCCCGGAGCTTCGCTGGCTTCCGGGCCGATATCGGGAACGTGATATGCGAGGCGTATCCAGAACGGTGTGTCCCGGCTGAATCCCAGCGACGATACCGGCAACGTCAGATTTTCGAGACACCAAGTCTCGGCGTCCCGTGGCCGCAGATGAGAGATCGAGCGCGGTGGCGATCCGATGCGCGAGACGGCGTAGCGTTCCTCCCACAGGTCGAAGCTCAGCGTGAAGCCTTGCATCGTCTGTTTCACGACCGGTCCTTCCGGCTTCGACAGCACGGTCATCTCGAAGTCGATACGTACCGAGCGTCCTTCCCGCAGGCGAGTCAGGACCGGCCCTTCGATGAAGCTGAAACCACGCGCCTGGACATGCAGTGCATCAGCGACTGTTCTGATCGTGAGGGCCTGCGCAACGAGAGGTGCCGTCGCCACGGCAACGAGTGCAAGCGGCAGCAGCCAATGTCGATTCTGTGACCGACTCCCCGCGGCGCTCAAAACCTCACCCCCGCCATGAAGATGGGGCCAGAGTCGTGGTTGTTGTTCAGTGGAAAGCCGAGTGTCAGGAAGAAGTTGTCGGTGTGGACACCGAACCCGGTCGAGTAGCGAAGTTTCGAATCACTGTTTCGATCCCAGACCGAGCCGGTGTCGAAGAACATCCCGACGTTGTAAAACCGATACTCAACCGTCGAATGAAACATCCGCTCCCCACCGAGAGGAGCGATGTCGTACTTGTCCCACCCGCGAAGCGTCGTCGAGTTGCCGAGTGAGAATCGCTCGAAGAGCGGTGCGTCGCCGGTGATGTATCCGAGCGACAGCGACGCGATCGCCGTGCTGCGTCCTTGATCGAACTGATACCGTGCCTGACCCAGATGCCGCTTGTAGACAAGATCGCTGCCGAGCCCGTCGATCGCGGCCCGGAGCTGATAGCTCGCCTCAGCGCGCTGCCGGACTTCGTTGCTCCCCTTCCAGAGGTGGTCACCGCTGATGCCGAGCACCCACGCGTTCGCCATCTGTGAATTGGGTGAATTCGAGAGCGACTCCAGTTCGGAGAGGCTTACGCCACCGCTGATGCGAACGCTGGAATTGAACGCGAATGTCGCCGTTGGCTCGAATGTCAGCCGATTTCGATACAGCTCCGGAACGCCGGAGCTCGACGCCAACGCCGTCAGTGTGGCGTCTTCCCATGACTCGTTGTAGCGGGAGAATTCCAGCCTGGCGCCGAACCGCTCGGTCCCGATCACGCGACTCTCGAAAGCAAGGCGGAACCCGGAGTATTCCTCGATCAGATCGTCGATATCGTTGAAGACCACTCCAGCGGTGAACCGATGCCGGCTGTGTGAGGCAGTGATAGGGATGTCGAGCACCCCGCTCCAGCCCTGCTGGGAGTGATAGACCAGCTTCGATTTGGGGGGAACGAATCGAATCCATGGCTCTTCGAAGATCTCGAACACGACACGAATCCTGCCGGTCTGAGACCCCTTCGAGATTCGGCGAGCGACCGCGCGTCCCGGCAGTTCTGTCTTCAGCCGCTCCTGCAGCCGCTCGGCTTCTTCCGTGTCGAGTCGTCTGCCAACGAGTTTCTGTAAGTCGTCGCGAAGCTGCTGGCTGATCTCGTTGTATGAACCCTCGATGTCGACGGTCTCGACGATGTAGCGGGCGTTGATGTTCTCGGCGAGATTCGTGTCGTCGCTGATTCGGGCGACGAGAAAGATCACGCGCGCCTTGCCATCAGGCCTGGAGACACCGCGCACCGCTGCGACCACGTCCGGCTGCTCTTGTTCGATGCGTGAGGCCAGCTGATTGAGTCCCTCGCGACTGAAGGGAGCGCCGACCAGGGAATTGATGTCTTTCTGCAGGCCGGGGCTCAGGCTGTAAAGCGAGAACCCTGACATCTCGACGACATCGATAATCGCGCCTTCCGGCGCGTCCGCTTCCTGAGCATTGGCCGCGGCCAGGGGGAGACCGAGAATGACGAACAGCAGCGCGAGTGTTCTCATGCGGCGACGACGAGGCAAGCGGCGCGCCATTGTACAAGTAGCTGATTGTGAAGGAGATCAGCTCTCAGATGATGTGACTGGTTTTCACACCTGTGGGAGTGGACGGCACAGCTCCATCAACGCCCAACTCCCAACTCCCAAATCACCGAACGTGAACGAGGCGTTTGGGAATTGGGCGTTGGGGATTGGGAGTTCACATCAGACACGGGCAAACGTCGGTCGGGTCAACACTGAATCCGATGAATCGTCCCCGGCCGTCCGCGCGAGCGCTCTGACGTGAGGATCAGCGTGTTGGCATCGAGGAAGTCGATCCCTTCCCCTTGCGGCTCCGCGTCCCCGAGCGAGCACGGCCGCTGCAAGTCGCGCCAGCGAGTCTTGCCACCTTCATTGACAAGCTCGAAGAAGTACACCTCGTAGTAGGTGCGCACGGCCAGTGTCTTCCCATCGGGAGCGAGGGCGGCCGATGTCACCAGTTGTCCCGTTTTTGGCTCGGGCTGTATGCCGGTGTTGCCGACGTATTCTGCGACGACGGTTTCACCGGATGCGATCGCCTTCGCGACGGTCGCGGCGGAAATGCCGAAGAAGTCGATGGTCCCGTTGCGCCCCTTCGACACGATCGTGAGATCGCCGTTTGGAAGGACAACCAGCGCTTCGGCATCCGTGGGCTTATCGGGATATCGATAATGAAACGTCCGCGCCGGAACAGGCGGAGGCTGTGCGCCCGCACCACTGACCTGAGGCTCGATGACGATGTAGATCGTCACCTGCGGGCGGACCTGCTCGTTGTCTCCCGTGTCGGCGATGTAAAGACACTCTCTTTTCTGCTGCGATGCGGCCTTTGCCATCTCCGGCGGGCAGCCACCGCGGGAGATGTCCTCCCAGTCGCGCGCCAGGGCATTGGCGACTTTGAACTGCGCTAGCAGTTTTCCGGACATGTCGACGGCGTAGAGGTTGGGACCATCGCCCGAGTCGTTGTGCGACCAGAGCACGCCCGGCTGGGTGCGGCTGATCGCGACTCCCGAACTTTCCCGAAGCTCGTCGGGCAGAACGCCGATTTCTTCGATAACTCGCGCCGCATACGGTTTCCGGCTCTCGAAATGTGCCGCGAGGGCGCGTTGGGACCACCACACGTCCACCCACCGCCACGACACGATGCCGAGAACCCCGATGACGATAACGAGGGTGATGACGACGATGGAGGTTCTCACGGCAGTACGCACGCAGGTCTCGTCCCTGGGACTTCTGAGAATGATACCTGCTCCGTCCTTGACTATCCCACTCGTAAGGCGTAAAAGCCGGACACACACTCACTGGTTACCTTCGCGGATCTCGGTTCACGCGCAGTCCGGCACGGCCCTTCATGGCCTTAGGGAAGGAGATCGACATGCGCAGACTGGCTCACGCGGTTGTCGTCCTGACGTGTCTGGTGGTGGTTCCCTCCTCGTCCTTCGCTCAGTCGTCCATCACCGGGGTGGTCAGGGATACGTCGGGAGCAGTCCTGCCCGGCGTCTCGGTTGAAGCCTCGAGCGATGTGCTCATTGAAAAGGTTCGTTCGGCGGTCACGGATGAAACCGGTCAATATCGCATTACCGAATTACGACCCGGCACCTACACGGTGACGTTCACGCTGACTGGCTTCAGTACTGTCAAACGCGAACAGCTCGAGCTGCCGGCCGACTTCGTCTCCACGGTCAATGCTGACCTGCGCGTCGGCACACTTGAAGAAACCGTCACGGTGACCGGCGAAAGCCCAATCGTCGATGTTCAAAGCGCACGCCGGCGCCGAACCCTCGACGAGAACCTGATCGAATCACTCCCCACGGCACAAGGGTACGCAGCCGTCATGGTCCTGATGCCGTCGATGATTCAAAGCGGCGGCGGCAATAACAATGTCTTGCTGAACCCCGGGATGATCGTCTTCGGCGGGCGCGGCGGACGCGGCAACGAAGGCATCGCGCAGACCGACGGGATCGGCACGGGCGCCGCCATCAACGGCGGCGGCGTCTCGGGTTATGGCCGGCTCGACACGACAGAGGAGGTCGTGCTGACTGCCAGTGGCGGCCTCGGTGACGTCGAGGTGGGCGGCCCGATCGTCAACCTGATCCCGCGCAACGGCAGCAACCGGTTCGAGAATCGCTTTCAGGCGTCAGGCCTGACCGGTGGTATGCAGGCGAGCAACTACACGCAGGACTTGAAGGACGCCGGCCTGCGTACGCCTTTCAAGACAAACTACCAATGGGATGCCAGCCTGATGAACAGCGGCCCGATCAAGCAGGACCGCCTCTGGTTCTTCTACGCGACCAGGTACAACGGGAATGGCACCAACCTTCCCGGGATCTTCTACAACAAGAACGCGGGCGACATCACCAAATGGACCTACGATCCGGACTTCAATCGCCCCGCGAACAACAGCTCGTCGGGATCGATTACGCCGACGCTGCGGCTGACCGGGCAACTTAACCGCGCCATGCAGGTTGGAGTCTTTATCGATGCGGGAGCCTTCAGACTGAGTGACTACCCGCAAATCGGCATTGTCGGGGCAGTGCCACTGGCCACGCCGGAGACCGGCACGGTCTCGGGAAGCGGACGCTCTCCGATGTTTCAGTACAAGTGGACCTGGACTGCCACGAGCAAGCTACTGCTGGACGCGAGCTACGGGTCGTACCATCAGGATTGGAACGCGCGCGAGCGGCCCGACAACAATCGCGACCTCATTCGCATCACCGAGCAGTGCACGGCTGGCTGCGCCAACAACGGCGGCGGCATCCCGGGCCTGGTGTATCGGGCGCAGACGTGGAGCGCCGACTACATGGAGCCGAACCGGTGGCAGGCGGCGGCGACCTACGTCACCGGCGCCCACAACATGAAGGCTGGCTATCAAGGCGTGTATCACTTGAACCAGACCTACCCCCACGGCAACAACCAGAACCTCGAATATCGCGTCAACAACGGCGTGCCGAACCAGCTCACGGAGTTGGCGAGGCCGTACTTTACGGACTCGCGCGTGCGGTACGACGCGTTGTTCGCACAGGACCAGTGGACCCACGGAAAGTTCACCGTCCAGGGAGCCATCCGCTACGACCACGCCTGGAGCTACTATCCCGCGCAGCAGATCGGGCCGACGCAATTCATTCCGCAGGGGCTCTACTTTGGGGAGTCCAAAGGCGTCCTCGGCTATCACGACATCGACCCGAGGTTCGGACTCGCCTTTGACCTGTTCGGCAACGGGAAAACCGCGTTGAAGTTCAACACCGGCCGGTACCTGGAAGCCGCGGTCAACGGCAACGGCAACTACTCGGCGTTGCAGCCGAGCAGCCGGGTCCCCACGAGCGTGACGCGGTCGTGGACCGACGCCAACGGCAACTGGACCCCCGATTGCGATTTGCTGAACGGCGAGGCGCAGGATCTCCGCTCCCGCGGGGGTGACAACTGCGGCCGGATCAGCAACTTGAACTTCGGAAAGTCGGGTGTGAACAGCCTCTCGTACGACGAGAACATCCTCAAAGGCTGGTATAACAGGCCATCCGACTGGCAGATCGGCGCAACGGTGCAGCACGAAGTGATTCCGCGCGTCTCCGTGGAAGTGAGCTATCTGCGCCGCTGGCTCCAGAACTTCACCGTGACCGACAACCGCGCGGTCACTCCGGCCGACTTCGCACAGTTCACCGTGGTCGCTCCGCTGGATCCACGGCTTCCTGGCGGTGGCGGCTACACCGTTGGCCCGATCTACAACGTCAACCCCGATAAGTTCGGGGTCACCGACGATTTCCGCACCTATTCGCCCGCCTACGGCAAGGTGTCGCAGGTCTACAACGGCGTTGACTTCTCCGTGAACGCGCGGTTGCGCAACGGCCTGCAGCTACAGGCGGGAACGAGCACTGGACAGACTGTCGTCGACGCCTGCGAGGTGCGGGACAAACTGCCGGAGCAGGTTTCCACTGGTGCGCCTTCAGCCGGGGGCATTCCATACAACCCGGCGAACCCGTTCTGTCACATCGCTCCTGGCGTCACGACGCGACTCACGTCCGCCGGCTCGTACATTGTTCCCAAGGCCGACGTGCAGGTGTCTTTCGCGCTGACGAGCAGCCCGGGGGTGCCGCTCGAGGCGAACTGGAACATACCGAACTCCGTCGCCCGGCAGTGGCTCGGGCGTGACTTGTCGGGCAGCGCGCCCAACATCGCCGTGAACCTGCTGGCACCCGACCAGATGCGAAGCGATCGGGTCAACATCCTCGACTTCCGAATCGGGAAGGTGATGCGCTTCGGAGGGCACCGCGCGCTCTTCGCTGTTGATCTGTTCAACGCGCTCAACCTCGACACCGTGCTGACCAACAGCTTTACGTACGACCCGACGGGCGCGTGGCTGGTTCCGCAAGAGGTGCTGACGGCGAGGACTGCGAAGATTACGGTTCAGTACGACTTCTAAAACTGCATCAACTCCCAATTTCCAATTCCCAACTCCCAAATGCGTTCTGGGAGTTGGAGGTTGGGAGTTGGGAGTTGACAGGATTCTACAAGCGCGCCGTCGATGTCGTCGGCGTGACCCGCTGTTCGATCCATCCGCGAATGACGTCGAACACCTGCCGCCGGTTGTTCTCGAACATCGCGAAGTGACTGTTTCCGAGGATGCCGCGATCCTTGAGATCGATCAGCTCCGCCTTGGCACCCGACTGCGTCAGCGCGTCGATGATCGGGCGCCCATCACGCCCGCCCCGCTCCGACAGCAGATACATGATCGGCATGTTCTTCAGGTTGAGTAGCGGGGTCCCCGGCGCGCCGCCGGCGCCGACGAGCGGTGCCGTCGCGCCTTCGAAAGAAACGACCGCCTTGACGAGATTCGGCCGCTCGTTTGCCACGAGCCATCCGAATGGGCCGCCCGCCGAGTGCGTCATGACGATCGATGGTCCGACGCGATCGATGAGCTCCCCGCCGTACTGCTTCCACAGCGTCTGCGCGAGTTGATTGTCACGCGGGGCCGAATTGGCTGCCGCGACGAGCTGATCGACGAGCGGATCACCCACATCACCCGTCGTGCCCGGCCACTGTTTGTTCGGCGTCCGCGCCGACGTCACCGTGTCGCGCGTGAGCAGATCGTAGGTGACGAGCGCACCGATCTCTCCCAGCGCATCGGGGTGGTAGACCGAACGCCCGTGCCCCGGACGATCAACAAGATAGACCTTGTAACCAGCCTGCACGAAGTGATGGGCCCATCCCGACATCCCGCCGAGGCCGAAGTAATGGACCATCTGGCCGCCGCCGCCGTGGACGAGGACGACCGGCAGTGGATGCCGCTGCTGCGCGGGTTCGAAGTACTGCACGAACATCGGCGCGGTGTGAATCGTGCCGTACGGCATCTTCTTGGTGTTGGATGTGCCTACCCAGAACATGCCCGCATCCGCCAGCTTGAGCGCCATCGAGTCGTTACCGGCGCGTTTCGGCGCAGGCGCCTGCGTGTTGCTGCCGGTCACGTTCTTGTGCATCCAGTCGATGAGTGGCTGCAGCACCTCGCGGCTGTTCTTCTCCATCATCATGGCGTGACCGTTGCCGGTGATCCCGAGCCTGCCCCATCGCAATTCCTCGGCCTGCACGCCTGCTTGTCTGAGGAACGCCACTGCACCAGGGCTGCCGGGTGACGCAAACGACGAGTCCGCCGTAGCGATCAGCACCCTGGTGTTCTTCAGATTCGGCAGCTTGCGCGCGGGTTCCTCCTGCAGGTAATAGCCAGCGATCCCGGGCTCGGGATTGGCAACCCACTTGGTCTTGATCTCGGCTGGGTCGTTGACGGGGGGATCGTAGGTGACCGGAATGGTCGACAGCCCCCATCGGCTGCCGAAGCCGAAGGCACTGCCGCCCGCGCCCTCGATGATGATGGTGGCCTTGACGAGATTCGGACGCGCTTCGGCAACGAGCAACCCGAATGGACCGCCCGCCGAATGCGTCATGATGATCGCGGGTCCGATCTTGTCCAGCAGCTCCGCGCCGGCCTGACGCCATGCGAGGTGCTGCACGTTGAGCGCACCTGCCGGCTGCTGATTCGCCGGAGGTGGCGGGCCTGCCGCCGCCGCGCCACGACCACCCCCCTGACCACGACCGCCACCTGCTGCAGCACCCGGGGCACCGGGAGCACCGCCTCTGCCTGCCGCGGGAGCCGGCTGCACGACATAGCTTCCGCCCATGCCTGCCGTCAGCCGAGCGAGATCGTCAGAGCCCACATTGCCGGGTCCCGGCCATTGGTTGTGATTCTTCTGGTACTCGTTCGGTGTGCTGGCGGGGTTCGCGTTCGGCGGCGTGAAGCGACCGGCAATGCTCTCGAGCGTGAGGGCCTGCGCCGGGAAGCCGCCGTGCAGATCGGGATGAATCGGCGAACGCCCGTGACCGGGACGATCGACGACATAGACCTTGAAGCCTTCTGAGACGAGGTACTGGAACCACCCCGGCCGACCGTCAGGAGTGCCCAGCCAATCCGTTCCCTGACCGCCGCCGCCATGCACCAGTACGACTGGAAACGGATGCCGCACTTGCGCCGGAATCATGTACTCGACGTACATCTGCTGTCCGCCAACGAACGCGCCGCGTGCGGTCTCGGCGCGTTTCACGTTGACCCACATGTAGCTCCACTCGGCGACGTCGAGGGGGATCTTTGTCGATGCGGCGGCCGTCTGCTGCGCAAGCGCTCCGGCCTCGGCAGGAGCAGCCAGCGATCCCAGTGCGGCGGCTGCAGCACCGGCGACGCCCATCGCGGTCGCGTGTCGCATGAAGTCCCGTCGAGTGACCTGACCCGCAGCAACGTCTTCGTATAACTTTCTCAACTGGTCTTCAATCAAGACATCGTTCTGTGTGCTCATAGGGCGCTCCGGCTACGTGGGGAGACGTAGGAGGCAGCTTCACGCCTGCCTCGTTCAGCGGGCCAAGGATACCTCTGTTTCGCGGGCAAAATACATGCTACTCGGCCAGGAGATCATCCAGGGCGATAAGGCAGGTGGGAAGCAGTTGAGGCGCTATCGACTGGCCGCGATGAAACTGCTCGACGCTTCGATACGTGTCTCGATCCGGTAAGGAGTAACGCCACACCACATTGGCGTTGAGATCGACCAGCCAGTACTCCGGGACGCCCACTCCGGCATACAAGGGCGCTTTCACGTCCTGGTCGTCGGCGGTGAAGCGCTTCCGAGTGACGCTGCTGGCCATGGCGCGATCTCCATTCTAGCCCCTGAGTGCGAGGCCCATGCCGACCGAAAGCGCTAATGGAACGGCGGCTCGGGGGTCTCGACGTCGCAGATTCTGCGCGATGGATCGCGGACGCCGGCCGCAGAAACCGCGATGCCGAGTGAGTCTTGCGGGTGTGTTCACTGAGGGATACCATCCGGCCTCATGTCGAACTCTTCCAAGCCGAATCAAGCCCTGCGTGGCGCGGCCCTCATCATCAGCCTCGTGGTCTCTCTGCCCATGATCGGGACGACTCAGAGCGCCCGGTCGAAGTTCCATCTGGAAGAAGCGACGATTGCCTCCATTCAGGAAGCGATCAGGGCGAAGCAGATCACGACCGTCAGTCTGGTCGAGATGTATCTGAGCCGCATCAAGGCATACAACGGCACCTGCGTGAACGAACCGCAAGGCATCCTGGGCCCAATCACCACGATTCCGAACGCCGGACAGATCAACGCGCTCTCGACGCTGAACCTGCGGCCGGCTGCCCGGAAAAAATTGGGTTTCCCCGATCGCAAGGCGCGCAGTCTGACCGATGCCGCTGATTCATCGCCATCGCTGCCCGATGCGCTCGAGGCGGCCGCGGAGCAGGACAAACGATTCGCCGCAACAGGACGCTTCGTCGGTCCGCTTCACGGCGTCGTGATGGCCATCAAGGATCAGTACGACACCGCCGACATGCGCACCACCTCCGGAGGAGATGCCCAGTACGCCAACGACCGGCCACCAGACGATGCCACGTTTGTGAGAAGGCTGAGAGAGGCGGGTGCCATCATCCTGGCGAAGGCGAATCTCGCGGAGTACGCGGTGGATGGCGCACGCAGCTCGTTCGGTGGCACGTTCTGCAATCCGTATGACACCGAGCGCGAGCCCGGGATGTCGAGCGCCGGCTCGGCCAGTTCCGTCGCGGCAAATCTGGTGACGTGCGCGATCGGCGAGGAAACCGTCGTGTCGATCCGATGGCCCGCAGCAGTCAACAGCCTCGTCGGCCTGGCGCCGACACAGGAGCTGGTGAGCCGCGACGGCATGATGGGCGCGGGGTTGAACATGCGCACGGGGCCGATCTGCCGCAGTGTCGCTGACGCCGCAAAAATTCTCGACGTCATCGCCGGGTACGACCCGAAGGACGACATGACCGTGCTGAGCGTGGGGCGGACGCCGTCACGTTCCTATGCCAGCTTCGCTACGGCTCAGCGCCTCGATGGTCTGCGCATCGGCGTCGTGCGTGAATATCTGAACAAGAAACTCTTCACCAAGGCCGATGAGCAGAGCATCGATCTGGTGGAGAGCGCGATTGCCGATCTCCGCAAGCTCGGAGCCACGATCGTGGATCCAGGCGCGGCTGGCTCGCTCTTCCAGACGTGCATCGCGAAATCGGCGCCGCGCTTGCTCAATGCCGCGTTCACACGCCAATACCAGCAGGTGTTTCCAGTCGACGGCACCGGGCAACCGACAGGCGACCACATCGCGCTGCTGCTCGATCTCGCCGCGGATCCGTCGCGCGTGCCGGAGGGGCTTTCGCTGCGCAGTCTCGGCGGCTTCGGCGCTGCGGGGGAAGACCGCTACATGATGAACAAGTACCTGCACGAACGAGGCGATGCCAACATCAGGAGCAACGCCGATCTCGCGGCCAAGGCAACCTTCTACTCCGATCCGAACTTCCCGGATCGCAAGCAGGCTCGCCTCAACGCCGAACGCGGACAGGTCCTCGATACATCGACTCGCGTGCAGACGCGCTACGCCATGCAGATCATGCTGCTGCAGTGCATGCAGGAGCAGCGGCTGGATGCCCTGGTCGCGCCGATGGCAACCGTGCCACCGCGCAAGCTGACCGCGCCGCGCGAGCCGGCGGTCAACGGGCGGTCACCGGTTGGCTGGTCAATGCTGGGGCAGCAAGGCTTCCCTGTTATCACGGTGCCTGCCGGGTTCACGACGGAGGTCTGGGATCGCGTGCGCGAGGGGAACGACACGCGACTGGTCGGACCCATCTCCGCGAGACTGCCCGTCGGTGTTGATTTCGTGGGGCGTCCGTTCGACGAGCCGATGATCATCCGCATCGCCTCGGCGTACGAGTCCGCCACGAAACACCGCGCGCCGCCACGCGGATTCGGACCAGTGGCCGGAGAACCCTAGACCCGCAGCCTTAGCTAGACTAGACTAAGTCTGATGGATACTGTCAACGTCCACGAAGCCAAGACTCACCTCTCGCGCCTCCTCGAGCGTGTCGAGGCCGGCGAGGAGATTGTGCTGGCCCGAAACGGCAAAGCGATCGCCAGGCTGGTTCCAGTCGGGAACGTCGCTCGCCGCCCGGGCGCGATGAAGGGGCGGATTCGCATCCGTCGAGACTTCGATACAGCTCTGCCGACGCCGATCGCCAAGTCGTTTCGCGGCGAGACCGAGTGAGACTGCTCCTCGACACGCACGTCCTCCTGTGGTGGCTCGCAGACGATCGTCGATTGAAGTCACCTGAGCGCAACGCGATCGCCGACCGCGAGGCGCTCGTGTACGTGAGCGCTGCCACTGTCTGGGAAATCGCCATCAAGCGCGGGTTGGGTCGTATCGATCTCGATCTCGAAACGTTCGAACAGGAATTGAACGCTGGCGCGATGATTGAACTCCCGGTCAAATGGAGGCATGCCAAGGTCACGGCAGCGTTGCCGCGCCACCATGAGGACCCATTCGATCGAGTTCTCGTGGCGCAGGCTCAATCCGAAGGGCTCGTGCTCGTGAGCTATGACAAGGCATTCTGCAAATACGACGTCGCACTGCTGCCCTCACCGTAAACGTGCGCCGGCACCTAGTTCAATGTACAAACTGCTCTTATCCGTTGGCACGTCATGCGACGAAGCGACTCACAGATCCTGACCACGCACGCCGGCGCGCTGCCGCGCCCGGACTCTCTCCTGCCACTTGCCGGGTCCGCAAACCAGGACCCGGCCTCCATTGCCGGAACCCGAAAGGATCAGGCCTACGAGGGAGATCGGCCCGCGCGACTCCGGGACGCAGTTGCCGACGTCGTGCGGCGACAGATGGACCTCGGAATCACCATCGTCAACGACGGCGAATTCGGCAAGGCGATGCGCGGACGCATCGACTACGGTGCGTGGGTGAGTTACGTGATGCAGCGCCTGACCGGCTGGGAAGTGATCTCAGACGGCGCGCCTGCCGGTGGACCCGCGGTTGCCGAGGTGATCCCCGGTGACTTCTACGAACGGCGCGATCGCCAGGCGTTTTCAGATCTCTACGCGGAAATCGATCGCGAGATGTTCGCGGGTGGCCGGCGTCCGATGTCGCGCGCGATCGTCAGTCCCGTGACCTACAAGGGGCATGTGGCGCTGCAAGCCGACATCGACAACCTCCGGGCGGCCGTCGACCAGAACGGCGCCACAGAAGCGTTCATGACCGCCGTCGCTCCAGGGAGCTTCGGTCGTGAGCAGAACCGCTTCTACAAAACACAAGAAGAATTTCTGTTCGCCATTGCCGATGCGATGCGCGTCGAGTATCGCGCGATCGTGCATGCCGGCTTCGTGCTGCAGATCGACGACCCGGGGATGGCCGAAAATTGGGACGCCATGGATGCGTCGGTCACGATCGAGCAGTACCGTGACTATGCGCGCCTCTGCATCAGGGCCCTGAACCATGCGCTCGACGGCATCCCGCAGGACCGCGTCCGCTATCACATGTGCTGGGGCAGCTGGCACGGACCGCATCTCACCGATATCCCGCTTCGGGACATTGTCGATTTGCTGCTCACTGTGCGCGCGGGCGCACTCTCGCTCGAGGCGGGCAACGTCCGGCACGAGCACGAATGGAAAGTCTGGCGCGACGTGACGCTGCCGCCCGGTACGATTCTGATTCCGGGCGTCGTCTCGCACGCGACCAACGTCGTCGAGCATCCCGAGCTCGTCGCCGACCGGATCGTCCAGTACGCAAGGCTCGTCGGCCGCGAGAACGTGGTTGCCGGGACTGACTGCGGGCTTGGCGGTCGCATTCACCCGTCGCTGGCGTGGGCCAAGCTGCAAGCGCTCGTCGAGGGCGCGCAACTCGCGTCGCGCCAACTCTGGGCCTAGGGAGATCAACGCCCAATTCCCAAACTCCAACTCCCAAGCGCTTGGGCTCTCGGGAGTTGGGAGTTGCGCCTGGGAGTTGGGAGTTGGGAGTTTGGGGGTTGACGAGCGTCAGCTCTTACAAGGCTTGGGCGCCCACTTGGTGCCGTCGGCTTCCTTCTTGAAGTGGGTGCTCGTCACGAAGTCCTGGTTCAAATACTTCGAGTCGGACACGATCGTCGTCACCGCAAACCACTCATCGCCGTTGGGTGCCGCGAAGCGATCGTAGTACTCGGTCAGCGTCGCGTTCTCGCTGTACGGCACACCGTTCTTCCGTAGCCACGCGGCGCTCATCATCGTCGTCGTGACCTTGAGGTTGCCGTTGCGCGGTCCGGCCGACGCCCCACCGCGCCCGCCGCCGCCACCACCACCACCACCACGCCCGCCACCGGCCATCTCCCACTCCGCGACCGAATAGCCTTGCAGTGAGCGCTGCGCGGGGGGCTGGCCTGCGCCGAAGACAAACCGTCGCGTCTGCACTCCCGCGTCAGTCTCGAGTTTCATGGTTTGCGGGTTTTCCCACGTGATGTGCACCCGTGTGGGGTTGCGCATCAGGCCGGCTGCGCCGTAAGCCAGGCACGATCCGTCAGTGGCCGGGTCCCACGAGTTGCCGACTTTCGTTCCTTCAGCATTGAGCGGCACGCTCGCGAAATCGCCCTTGGGCGGAGTGACCATGCGCCAGCGCCAGTCCTCGGTCACCACCGAGACCCAGTAGCCGGTCAGGTCCTTGATTGCGGCCGCGCGCGCTGACTGCTGCGGTGCCCCGCCGCCCTGCC
>Ga0207697_10000596_pt1 | contig 20567 bp, 16 predicted proteins | sample KBSSwiS5withPhiX_FD_184293 | JGI IMG/M metagenome (GOLD analysis project Ga0207697, IMG submission 184293) | Switchgrass rhizosphere microbial communities from Kellogg Biological Station, Michigan, USA, with PhiX - S5 (SPAdes) (version 2) | ecosystem: Host-associated > Plants > Roots >... | reverse complement strand
CAAGGGGCGCGGGGCGCCGGAGGCGGAAAAGCTGTCCTCAGCGGTGGCGGATCTGGCCGTGAAGGCGCCGTGGCTGGACCTGGCGGAGTACCGGGCCGATCTTGCGGCGTCCGATGACATGTTCGATGCCCTCATCGCCGCCCTGTCCGCGCGGGCCGTCGCCGTCGGCGCGACGCTGCGGCCCGGGCCCGGGCACGCCGCGGCGGCCCTGACCGAAGGCTGGATCCACCTGCCCCGGGGCGGGCTGCACGAGCTCCCGGGCTAGCCCCGGCGGGCGCTGCTCACATCCGCAGCGACCAGCTGCTGATCTCCACCGGGTCCTCGCCGTGCTCCCGCGTGTAGTCGCGGGCCCGCATGCGGCTGTCCTGCAGGGACTGGCGCAGCAGCGAGTGCCTCCCGGCCAGTCCGGGGACCCGGTCGATCGCGTCAATTGCCAGCTGGAAGCGGTCGATTCCGTTCAGCATGGCCATGTCGAATGGGGTCGTGGTGGTGCCTTCCTCCTTGTAGCCGCGAACATGCAGGCCCTCCCGGTTGGTGCGCCGGTACGTGAGCCGGTGGATCAGCGCGGGGTAGCCGTGATAGGCGAAGATCACCGGTTTGTCGGCCGTGAAGATGCCGTCGAAGTCCCGGGCCGTCAGCCCGTGCGGGTGCTCGCTGGCGTCCTGGAGCCGCATGAGGTCCACGACGTTGACCACCCGCACTTTCAGCCCGGGCGCCCCCTGCTTCAGGAGCTCGGCCGCGGCGACGGTTTCGACCGTGGGGACGTCGCCGGCGCAGGCAAGGACGACGTCGGGCTCCTCACCGGCGACTTCGGAGCCGGCGAACTCCCAGATGCCCAGGCCCCGGCGGCAATGGTGCGAGGCCGCGTCGGGCCCGAGCCAGGTTGGCGAGGGCTGCTTGCCGCTGACCACGATGTTGACGTAGTCGCGGGAGGCCAGGCAATGCTCCATCACGGCCAGAAGCGTGTTGGCGTCCGGGGGCAGGTAGACCCGGATGATTTCGGCCTTCTTGTTCACGGCGTGGTCGATGAAGCCGGGATCCTGGTGCGAAAAGCCGTTGTGGTCCTGCTGCCACACGTGGGAGGACAAGAGGTAGTTCAGTGAGGCCACGGGCTGGCGCCACGGCAGCTGCCGGTGGACTTTGAGCCATTTGGCGTGCTGGTTGAACATCGAATCGATGATGTGAATGAACGCCTCGTAGCAGTTGAACACCCCGTGCCGTCCCGTCAGCAGATATCCCTCCAGCCAGCCCTGGCAGAGGTGTTCGCTGAGGACTTCCATTACCCGCCCGGCGCGGGCAATATGCTCATCCAGCGCATCAATCCTGTACTGCCAGACCTTGTCGGTGGCCTCGTAGACGTCCTGCAGCCGGTTCGATGCCGTCTCGTCGGGGCCGAAGAGCCGGAAGGTCTCGGGGTTCAGCGCAATGACGTCGCGCAGCCAGGGGCCGAGCGTCACCATGGGGCTGATCCTTTCGATGCCGGGCTCGGCGACGTCGACGGCGTGCCGGCGGTAGTCCGGCAGGTTGAGCGGGCGCAGCAGGATCCCGCCGTTGGCATGGGGGGTTGCGCTCATCCGCAGCGCACCGGCCGGGGCGTTCCTGGCCGTCTCCGGCCTCAGGCGTCCGCGGTCGTCGAAGAGTTCCGCCGGCCGGTAGGACTCGAGCCACTGCTGCAGCTGGCTCAGGTGCCCAGGATTGGTGCGGACCTCGTTCAGCGGAACCTGGTGGCTGCGCCAGGTGCCCTCCACCTGCTCCCCGTCCACCGTCTTGGGCCCGGTCCAGCCCTTGGGCGAACGGAGCACGATCATGGGCCACTGCGCAGCACCCTCCTGAGCAGTGCCGTCCTGGGCAGTGCCGCTGCGGTGGCGCTGCTGGATGGTCCGGATCCCGGCCAGGCAGGCGTCCAGTGCGGCCGCGAAATCCCGGTGCGCCGCGGCTGTGTCGGCCGGATCGGCCACGGTGACGAAATGGGGGACGTGCCCGTAGCCGCGCAGCAGCTGTTCCAGCTGGTCCTCGGGCATACGGGCCAAAATCGTGGGGTTGGCGATCTTGTAACCGTTGAGGTGCAGGATGGGCAGCACAGCGCCGTCGGCCGCCGGGTTCAGGAAGTTGTGCGAATGCCAGCTGGCAGCCAGCGGCCCGGTCTCGGCTTCGCCGTCACCGATGACGACGGCCGTGATCAGGTCCGGGTTGTCGAAGACAGACCCATACGCGTGTGCCAGCGAGTAGCCGAGCTCGCCGCCTTCGCTGATCGAACCGGGGGTCTCCGGGGCGGCGTGGCTTGGAATGCCGCCGGGGTAGGAGAACTGCCTGAACAGCTCGGACAGGCCGGCTTCGTCGTCACCAACGTGGCCGTAAATTTCCGAATAGGTCCCCTCCAGCCAGGCGTTGGCGACCACCGCGGGGCCGCCATGGCCGGGACCGGCGATGAAGAGCATCTGCTGGCTGTCCCGGCGGATAGCCCGGTTCAGGTGGGCATAGACAAAATTCAGTCCGGGTGTGGTCCCCCAGTGACCAAGGAGCCTGGACTTCGTGTGTTCCGCGCGAAGGGGTTCGCGCAGCAGCGGATTGGACCGGAGGTAGATTTGCCCCACCGAGACGTAGTTCGCCGCCCGCCACCAGCGGTCCACCAGGTCCAGGGCCGCGGTGTCCAGGATCCCTGGGTCCAGGACCGCATTGTCCAGGGCCGGGCCGTCGGCCGGCATCTGTGCGCGGGTGGTTCCATTCACGTCACTGCTCACTGGGATCCTCGTCTCGTGGGTCCTGCGTCGGCACATTTGGTCCATCGCAACACGTTCGGCGGACGGGGCACAACCCCGGTCCGTCACCGGCCGCCGGCAACTTGCCCCGCAAGTGCCAGCAGGTAGTGTGTCATCCAGAATGTTCACGCTGACCATCAATCAAACCGACAGCCGGCGCGACGGCGACCGCGTGCCGCAGCTCCTCAAGGACCTGCGGCACATTCCGGCGCGCCTTGATTTCGATCGTTCCGTCGAGGATGAGGTCCAAGGGATCCTGGACTGTCCGCATCAGACGGTGGAAGCGGCCATGATCGCCCTGCGCAGCGGCAGCTGGTACGTGGGCATTGGCGTGGGCCCGGTCAATGAACCCCTGCCGAACCAGATCAAGGACGCCTCCGGGCACGGGCTGGTCTATGCCCGGCGCGCGGTGGATCGTCTCCGGAACCACAAGGACCGCGTCCGGGTGGCCGTGGAGGGCCCGCTGGCCGATCTTGCCGCAGAGGCGGAAGCCGTGCTGCGCCTCCTGGGCCACATTGTGCACGACCGCAGCCAGGCGGAATGGCGGGTACTGGACCTGCTCACCCCGGGGGTGCGGGGTCAGCAGAAGGCGGTCGCAGAGGAACTCGGGATCACCACCCAGGCCGTGAGCAAGGCCGTGGCCCGGTCCCAGTGGAACGAAGAGCACGCGGCCCGGCCCGCTGCGGCGCGGCTCCTGAGCCTCATCCTCGACGTCCGCTAGCCCGTCCCGGCCCCTCCTCGGAACCGCCCGACCGTTTGCCGCGCCTTTGAGGCCTTAGAGGAGGCTGCGAAGCACGTGCGCGGCGCCGTCGTCGTAGACCGATTTCGTCACTTCGTCAGCGGCGGCAATCACCTCAACGGGGGCCTGGCCCATGGCCACGCCGCGGCGCGCCCAGGTCAGCATCTCGATGTCATTGCGGCCGTCGCCGACGGCGACAGTGCGGTGCGTTTCTATGCTGAGCCGGTCGCGGAGCTGTTCCAGTGCGCTGGCCTTCGTGACACCGGCAGCGGCGATGTCCAGCCACGCCGTCCAGCCCACCGAATACGTGACGCCGGCGAGCCCGATGTGGCGGATCGCGGTGTTGAATTCTTCGGGGGTATTCTCCGAGCTGAAGACCACCACGCGCACGGCGGTAGCCTCCAGCATGGTCTGGAAGTCGACGCCGACCGCTTCGACGCCGAAGCTGGCGTCCTGGAAGCGTTCTGTGGACAGGAAGTTGCCGTCCCCGTCCTCGAGCGCGTACTTGGCCGAGGGCAGCCGCTTGCGCAGCGCGCGAAGGACCGGCCCGGGGTCAAACGTTGCCTTGTGGAGGATTTCGTAGCCCTCGGGCAGTCCGGAGTCGACGCGCAGGATCACACCGCCGTTGGAGCACACGGCGTAACCGTTCTCGATCCCGATATGTTCGATGACGGGCAATGTGGCGTTGAGGGAGCGGCCGGTCGCGATCATGACGTGGTGGCCTGCGGCCACCACGGCCTGGGCGGCCTCGCGGACAGGAACCGACATATGCCCGTCGTGGTCCACGAGGGTGCCATCGACGTCCAGGGCGATCAGCATCTTGTCGCCGGCTCGGTTCCGGGAGTTTCCCACCCGGGCCGCGCTGGCCGGGGCCGCCGTGTTCTGGTCTGTCATGTTCTGGTGTGTGGTGCGCCGGTCATCGTTGCCGGCGACTGAGGATTCAGTCATTGTTGTCATCTCACAAGTAGAGCAGAGACCCCCGACTGCCGCTAGGACACACGCCACAGCAAGGCGTGAACTTGCGGTAAACACCCACATAATGTCCCCGTTGTGGGCGTTTACCCGGCGGCCATCGGAGGCCTGGCTGGGGTCGGGACCGGGGTTAGAGGACGGGGAAAACCGTCATGCCGCCGAGGTACTTCTGCAGGGCGGCGGGGACGTTGACGGAGCCGTCGGGGTTCTGGTGGTGCTCCAGGATGGCGACGATCCAGCGGGTGGTGGCCAGGGTGCCGTTGAGCGTGGCGACCGCCCGCGTGCCCTTGGGCGCGCCGTCCTCGTTCAGAACCCGTTCCCGGATGTTCAGCCGGCGCGCCTGGAACGTGGTGCAGTTCGACGTCGAGGTCAGCTCCCGGTATGCGCCCTGGGTGGGGACCCAGGCCTCACAGTCAAACTTCCGGGCCGCGGAATTGCCCAGATCGCCGGCGGCGGTGTCAATGACGCGGTACGGGAGCTCGCACTTGGCCAGCATCTCCTCTTCCCAGGCCAGCAGGCGGGCGTGCTCGGCGGCAGCGTCCTCAACCGTGGTGTAGATGAACATCTCCACCTTGTTGAACTGGTGGACCCGGATGATGCCGCGGGTGTCCTTGCCGTGCGAGCCCGCCTCGCGCCGGTAGCACGAGCTCTGGCCGGCATAGCGGATGGGGCCGGCCGAAAGGTCCAGGATCTCGTCGGCGTGGTAGCCGGCGAGGGCCACCTCCGAGGTGCCCACGAGGTACAGGTCGTCTTCGGCGAGGCGGTAGATCTCGGCGTCGTGCTTGACGTCAAAGCCGGTGCCCTGCATGGTTTCCGGGCGGACCAGGGTGGGCGTGATCATGGGGACGAACCCGGCGTCGATCGCCTGTTCCATGGCCATCTGGAGCAGCGCCATTTCAAGCCGGGCGCCGACGCCGCGCAGGAAGTAGAAGCGTGAACCGGAAACCTTCGCCCCGCGTTCCATGTCGATGGCCCCGATCAGCTCGCCGATCTCGAGGTGGTCCTTCGGCTCGAAGTCGGGGAATTCGCGCGGCGCGCCCACCGTCTTGACCACAATGTAGTCGTCCTCACCGCCGGCCGGGACGCCGTCCTCGATCAGGTTGGGGATGGTCCGGAGGAGTTCGTCCTGGGCGGCCTGGACGAGATCGGCCTCGGCCGATGCCGCTTTGACGGAGGCCGCCAGAGCCTTGACCTCGGCGAGGAGGGCCTGCTTTTCCTCGCCCTTGGCCTGCGCGACCTTCTTCCCGTACGCATTCTGCTCGGCCCGCAGGTTCTCGAACCGGATCAGGGCTGCCCGCCGGGCCGAGTCCCCAGCGATGATCGCGTCCACCGCGGATTCGTCGGCGCCTCGGGCGCGCTGGCTGGCACGGAACTTGTCCGGATTTTCGCTGAGGTCTTTTACGTCGATCACCAGACAAGAGTATCCAATCCGGTCACGGTTGCCCGGCAAGCCGGCCTGCATGCGCTGGCGGGATACTGTTGGATCACAATGCGCGACTGGCTGCTCTACCTCGTCATCGCTGGGGCCCTGGTCTTTGCCGTCTCCAGCTGGTGGGGGGTGCGCCGGCTGAAGGCCAAGCACACCCGCAGTGCCGTGTGGGAGGAAACCCACAGCCCGGGCCCGGGCCGCCAGAAGGTGGCCGTGGTCCTGAACCCCATCAAGGCCAAGTCTGCCGAGGCCCGAGGCCTGATTGAGGCAGCGTGCGCGGCGGCCGGCTGGCCGGCGCCCCGCGTCTTTGAAACCACCGCAGAGGACCCCGGCTTCTCGCAGGCGCGGGCTGCGGTGGCCTACGGGGCCGACGTCGTCCTGGCCGGCGGCGGCGACGGTACCGTGCGTGTGGTGGCGGAGGTCCTCGCCGGGACGGACACCGCCATGGGCGTGATCCCGCTGGGCACCGCAAACCTCCTGGCCCGCAATGTGCATCTGGAGGTCAACGACCTGCCCGGCAACGTGCAGGCCGCCCTGTTCGGGGACCAGCGGTTCATCGATACGGCGCGGCTCACCCTGGAAAATTCGCTCACCGGGGAGTCAGCGCAACACACGTTCCTGGTGATTGCAGGCATCGGCATGGACGCCGAAGTAGTCAGCGACACCCTTGACGGCCTGAAGAGGGCGGTGGGCTGGCTGGCGTACACGGAAGCCGGGGCCAGGCACCTTCTGGGGCGCCGCAAGAAGGTCTCCATCGCGCTGGATGGCCAGCCTGAGCAGGCCCGGAAGATCCGCAGCGTCCTGTTCGCGAACTGCGGCCTGATCCCCGGGGGAATCGACTTCATCCCGCAGGCCATGATCGATGACGGGATGCTGGACGTGGTGGTGATGAGCCCGCGCAGTGCGATCGGCTGGCTGGCCATGTACACAAAGATCGTCCTGAAGCACAAGAAGGACCTGCCGGTCATGACGTATTACCGGTGCGGCAAGATCACTATCCGGTGCCCGGAACCTATGCCCACCCAGGTCGACGGCGATCCTTCCGGCGAGGCCACGATGGTCACCGTCGAGGTGGACCCGGGATCCCTGCTGGTGAGGGTCAAGGACGGCACCGAAGGCCGCTAGGCCGACGGCGGCTGGAGCGCGCCACTGCAGCGCGCCAGGAGCGAGGGACTAGGCGCTGGCGGCCTTCTTGGCCTCTGCCGCCTTCTTCGCCTCGGCCGCAGCCTTGGCGGCCCGGGCTTCGGACTGCTCACGGATCATTGCCTGCTCCTCTTCGAAGCGCAGGCGGTCCGCGCGGTCGGCGTCGTCGCCGTCCCAGTCCTGATTTTCAGCTGTCGGCTTGGGATTGACAATCATTCCCTGGCCGTCATTTTCTGTGCTGGTGCCTGACATGACCCGCTCCCTCCCGTAGGGGAATTCCCCAATATGGATCAGGCAAGCATACGCACAGTTGGGAGGGGGTGGAAGTGCGCCATATGGCATTTGCCTACGCTCTGGGCGAAGCCCCCGGGGTATATTCCGGCACAGCAGATGCGCCGTCCAGTATGTCTTTCACCCACGCATGCGCGGCGCGGAATGCCTGGTCGGAGGTATGCGGCGCGACGCTGGTCCGGTGGCCGTCGGCACGCTGGTAGGACCCGAGGAAGCGGGTGGCCGGGCTGATCCGGTGAAGACCCGCGAGCGCGTCGGCCACCCGGGCGTCGGCGACATGGCCGTCGGCGTCAATGCTGAAGAAATAGTGGCCCAGGTACTGCCCGGTGGGCCGGGATTCGATCCGGCTCAGGTTCACGCCGCGGGTGGCGAACTGGTCCAGGATCTCCATCAGCGCACCCGGCCGGTCTTCGGGCAGCGGCACCACGACAGTGGTCTTGTCGGCTCCGGTGGGGGCCGGCAGTTCGCCCGGGCGGCCCACCAGCACGAACCGGGTGACGGCTCCGGGGTTGTCGCCGATGTTTTCCGCCAGCACCTTCAGGCCCGGCTGCTCGGTGGCCACGATCGGGGCGCAGATCGCGGCGTCGTAGTGGGCGCCGTCGCCATCCAGCAAGCCCATGGCGGCAGCGGCGGTGGAAGAACCGGGGATGTATTCCGCATTGGGAATATTGGCGTCCACCCAGAGCCTGCACTGGGCCCAGGCATGGCCGTGGGTGGAGACGCGCCGGATGTCTCCGAGCGCCATGCCGGGCCTGGCCACCAGGACGAAGCTGATGGGCACCAGGGCCTCCCGGAGGATCCTGAGTTCCTGGCCGGTGGCGATGGCGTCGAGGGTGGCGGTGACCCCGCCCTCGACCGAGTTTTCGATCGGTACCATGGCCGCATCGGCGGAGCCGTCCCGCACCTTGTCCAGCGCCGTGTTCACATTCGAGGACGGGATGCGGATGGCCTCCGCCGCGTCCGGGACCTGCATCAGGGCCGCTTCGGTGAAGGTGCCCTCGGGTCCGAGGAATGTGTAGGTGAGCGTCGGTGCGGGCATCAGTTCTTCCTTCTTCAGTTACAGGACAACCGGTTTGAGGCCGTTGTCGGACACCAGCGGCATGCCGGTCTCAACCCACTGGTCCATGCCGCCGGCCACATTCACGGCGGAATATCCCATTCCGACCAGCCACTGGGTGGCCCGGAAGGAGCGGCCGCCGGTGCGGCAGATGACGTAGACGTCCTCGTCCGGGTCCAGCTCCTCAATCCGGGACGGCAACTGGTCCATGGGAATGTGCAGGGCACCCTCGGCGTGGCCCGCAGCCCACTCATAGTCCTCGCGGACGTCCACGATCTTGGCGCCATCGGGGATGCCAGACACGCTTACGCTCTGGAAGTCGCTCATGTTGACCCTTTCCGCAGAATTCAAGCTCCGATCCCAGCGTATCCCCCGCCGCTGGCACCGCACCCCCGCTGGCGGCACGTTACGCTTCTGGGGACCGCAAAGGAGACCTCATGGCTGCCGAACACCCCGCGGAGCGGCCGGTCCGCGGCCCCCGCCACGGGACATGCCCCGCCTTGGCCGCGCGCGCTGGGCATGATGCCAACGTGTCCTTCCGCCGGTCCCAGGAATGGGCATGTCCCCCGGGTAGCCGGCCCGCGCGGCCCCAGGTACGGCCGGAGTCCCGCCTCCTTGGCTGAAATCCACGAACTCTCCGCCGTCGAGCTCCGCGATGCGCTCCGTTCCGGGGAGCTGTCCGCCAGGGCCGCCGCCGATCATTTCCTGGACCGGATCGAAGCCCAGAACCCGCACCTCGGTGCCTTCATCACGGTCACCGCGGAACAGGCGCGGAAAGACGCCACGGCAGCTGACCGGCGCTACGCCCTCCGGAGCCGCAACGGCGGCGCCTTGGTCCCGCTGCATGGAATGCCGGTCGCCTTCAAGGACCTGACGGATGTGGCAGGGGTCGTCACCACGCATGGAAGCGCGGCCCTGGAACGCAAGCCGGCCCTGGCCGACGGCGCAGTTCCCGCCGCGCTCAAGGCCGCCGGGGTCCTCTCGCTGGGCAAGACACAGGTCCCGGAGTTCGGCCTGACCGCCTACAGCGAGAACCGGATCGCCCCGCCGTCGCGCAATCCGTATGCACTCAGCCGCAGTTCGGGCGGCTCCTCGGGCGGCAGCGCTGCCGCGGTGGCCGCGGGGCTGTTGCCGTTCGCCCCAGGGTCCGACGGCGGGGGCTCCGTGCGGATCCCTGCCGCGGCATGCGGGCTGGTCGGGTTGAAGCCCGGACGTGGGCTGGTGCCGGCCGGGGAAAGCTCGGGCGATCCCGCGCAGCTCGTGGTTGCCGGACCGCTCGCCCGCTCCGCCGCCGACGCCGCGCTGCTGCTGGATGCCCTGGTGCCGGGCCCGGACAATCAGGGTGCGGGCGGACAGGGTGCGGGCGGACAGGGTGCGGGGGGCCGGGCGCACGCCAGCTACCTCGAACTGACCGCCAGGGAGCCCCGCCCGCTGAGGATCGGCATAAGTCTCGACAGCCCGTGGCAAGCGAAGTTTCCCTTCATCCCGGACAGTGAGGCGCTCGACGCACTCGCGGACGGCATCTCGCGGCTGGAGGCGGCGGGGCACGAGGCCATGGAAGCCGCGATTCGCTACGACAACCGCTACCCGGATGCTTTCACCACAGCGTGGACGGCCGGCATTGGCAGCGCGCGCATCTCGCCGCAGCGCGAGGCGCTCCTGACGCCGCTCACGAGGACTTTCCGCCGGCGGGCACAGCAGCGCAGTGCAGCCAAACTCAACGAATCCCTCGGGTTCCTCCGGCAGTTCCAGCAGGACACGATTGTCCAGTACGCCCAATGGGACCTCATAGTGACGCCTGCCCTGGCGCAGACACCCCGCCCGGTGGGCTGGTTCACGGGCGCGACCCACGGCGGAGGCTACTGGCCGGCCGCGGAATGGGCGGGCGACGCCGACGGCGACTACCGCAAACAGTGCGAGTACGCGCCGTGGTCATCCATGGTCAACGTCTGCGGGCTGCCGGCCATCAGCATCCCGGTGCACTGGACCGGCGGCGCCCCTGGTTCCGGCCTGCCGATGGGCATCCAGCTGATCGGGCCGATGGGCTCCGAGGGGCTCCTCCTGCAGGTGGCCGCCCAATTGGGCTTCTAGCCGCGGACCTGCCACTCACCCGGGGACATGCCCACTCCTGACGCTGGGCAGGGGACATGTCCGGAACTCTTATCGGGCACCGGACATGTCCGTCCTCCACCAGTCGGGAGATGCCCATTCCGCACGACGCGTATCGGACCCGCCCGCCCCTCACGCCGCGCAATGGACATGTCCAGTGCTCATCACGGACATCTCCGCCCGCGGCCGAGGCGGGTGGACATAATGCCATCATGTCCACGCCCGGGCGCCAAAAATGGGCATGTCCCCCGGTGAGACAGGAAACCAGCCACCACGCCCTCGACGGACCGCAGCCCTACCCTCGGAAATAGCCCGCAACGTCGGCGATGATCTGCACCGAGCCGCTCGAGGTGTTCGTGATCTTGACCTTGCCGTCCGGCCCCACCGGGACCACTGCGAGGTTAGCAACCGCCTGACCACGCTGGTAGGAGAGGTTCGAGGCGTTCGGCGTGGACGAGCCCGAGGCGAACGCAGTGAGGTATCCGATGGACTTGGACTCGGTGACGGTCAGGTTGACTACCACGGCGGCCACGGTGGTGGGAATCCCCTTGACGCCGCGCACGTGAACAGTGACTGAGCCGCCCGCCGCGACGGGGCCGGAAGTGACCCGCGTGTCCAGGAACCGCGTGGGGCTCCATGCTCGCAGGGCCCCCACCTGTGTAGGTTTGCCGGGTAGGAAGTACCCGGTGACGTCTGCGATGATCTGTGCCGATCCGGACGACGTATTTGCCACCGTCACTTTCCCGTCGGTCCCGACGGGAACCACAACACCGTTGGACACGGTCTGTCCCGCCGAGTAGTTCAAATTGGAAGTGCTCGGCATCGGGGACCCCGTGGCGTAGGCGGTCAGGTAGCCGAGCGACTTCGTCCCGAATGCCGTGATTCTCAGGACCACCGCCGACGCATTGGCCGGGATACCCGTCGTGCCGCCGGCTTTGAAGGACACCGTCCGTCCGCCGGCGACGGCCCCGGAGGAGGAACCCGTGTCCAGCAGCCGGGTGGGCTTGACGGCACTGAAAACGCCCGGCGCTGTCGGTGTGCCGTCATGGAAGTACGCAGACACATCGGCGATCAGATGCACGGTCCCGGACGAGGTGTTGGTCAGGGTCAGCCGGCCGTCGGTGCCAAGCGGGACCATGGCGAGGTTGGAAACGGTCTGCCCCGCAACATAGTTCAAGTTCGAGGTGCCCGGTTGGGATGTCCCGGAGGCATAGGCGGTGATGACGCCGGACGACGTCGCCGAGGTCGCCGTCAGGTTCACGGCGACTGCGGATGCATTCGCCGGTACGCCGCGGACACCGGCGACGCGGAAAGTTACCGACTTGCCCGCTGCCACCCGGCCCGGCCAAATCCTGGTGTCCAGGAATCGTGTTGGGTCCATGGCAATGGCCCGGCCCGCACAGTTGGGCACGCTGAGGGCCGGGGTGGCGATTGGCGACGCCTGGGTGTTCGCGATCGCCTGCCGATACGCGGCAAAATAGGTCCGTCCCAGGTATTCGATGCCGACCCGGGAAAAATGGGTGGAGTCTCCCGGGTTCAGGCCGCAGGGAAGGGAGGGCGCGAAGCCCGTATAGGCTACGCGGTCTGGGGTTTGGTAGTGGCTCTTGTCCACGTTGGCCCGGCCCGGCACACCAGCAATGCTTTCCGGCGTCATGCGTCCCACGACAAAGGGCAGTTTCGGCGCGGACAGCCGGCCGCGGAAGTAGGCAATGAGGTTGTCCAGGCTCGTGCTGTACATGGCGGTGGTCATGGCGGAGTTGCCCTCGCCCTGGTGCCAGAGGATCCCCTTGAGGACCACCGCGTAGCCGGCCGCTTTCCCCGCTGCGATGCCGCTCAACGTCTGCTTCACGGCGAGCGCCGGCAGGTCGTACGCCGGGGCGGAGGCCGCACCGACGGACCAGGTCAGCTTCCCGGGCGCGCTGGTGAAGCTCGTGTCGCCGTGGGCCGCGGGGATGATGAGGACTCCGACGTCGGCCGGCTGGGTTTTCAAGTACTCCCGGGCCATGGTTGTCGCGGGTGAAAGACCACTGGGAGTGTCGTGCATGTCCAGCGGTACCGTGGCAGGCCGGAATGTGCGGGTCTTCGCTCCGTACTGAAATATGCGCGGTTCCGCGGCGTCTGCCGTGCCACCGACAGGAAGCCCCCGCCCGGACATGTTCGACTGCCCGACAGCGAGAAACACGTGAAGGGTCTGGATGGTCGTTGCACCTTGCGCAGGCACAACGCCTGCGAGCATCAGGGCACAAACCGCCAGGCCGACCAGGAACCTGTGGAACCGCCGGCTCTGGGACTTCCTCCCTGGCGCGCCTGCCGCGGCTGAGGCCCTCGACCACCTGCGCCGCCGGTCAAAAGAGGCCGCCGATGAGGAAGGCATTGCCGTCGCTCGCGGCGATACCGAGTTCGGGAGACGAAGTTTGCCCCGGCCAGCCATGGTCACCAGTTTTGCCGGGTCATCTTGGGAATTCCTTGCCCCGACGGCGTACCCGCGGCCGCCGTCGGACCTCCACTCCCCCTTCCCCTCCCCCAAATGGACGCTGACGGCGGCAGGCGGCTATCGTTCACTCAAACCCGACCAGGCCGCGAAAGAGGATCGATGAAGATCACCGGTGCAGTACTTGAGGAAATCGGCCGCCCCCGCCCCTTCGCGGAGTCCAGGCCGATCAGCATCTCCGAGCTGGAACTGGCGGCTCCCGGGCCCACCGAGATCCTTGTCCGGATGGAGGCCGCCGGAATCTGCCACTCGGACCTGAGCGTCGTCGACGGCAACCGGGTCCGGCCCGTTCCCATGCTGCTGGGCCACGAGGCCGCGGGCCGCATCGTGACGGTCGGTTCCGGCGTCACGGACCTGCAGCCCGGCCAGCGCGTGGTCATGTCCTTCCTGCCCCGCTGCGAGAACTGCGCGAACTGCGCCGAGGACGGCCGGCTGCCCTGCACGGCAGGGTCCAAGAGCAACAACGACGGGACCCTGCTGCACGGATCCCGGCTCCTGAGCCGCGACGGCGAGCCCGTCCACCACCACCTGGGCGTCTCAGGCTTCGCCACCCACGCCGTCGTGGACCGCGCTTCCGCCGTGCCGGTGGACGACGACATCCCCGCGGACATTGCGGCAGTGCTGGGCTGCGCCGTGCTGACCGGCGGCGGCGCGGTGCTCAACGCGGCCCGGCCCCGCCCGCAGGACAGCATCATGATCGTCGGCCTCGGCGGGGTGGGGATGGCGGCGCTCATCACCGCCGTCTCGCAAGGAATCTCGCGGATCATCGCCGTGGACACGCTGGAGCAGAAACTCGATCACGCCCGCCGCCTCGGCGCCCACGAGACATACACCCCGCAGCAGGTCCTCGACGCCGGGGTCAAAGCCAGGTTCGTGATCGAGTGCGCGGGAAATCCCCGCGCGTTCGAGACCGCTTTTGCCGCCACCTCCCCCGGCGGCACCACCGTCACGGCCGGACTGCCCTCCCCCGAGGCCCGCGCCCAGCTGGCGCCGCTGACCGTCACCGCCGAAGCCCGGACAATCGTGGGCAGCTACCTGGGCTCCGCCGTCCCGTCGCGCGACATCCCGAAATACGCCCAGTTGTGGCGGGACGGGAAACTGCCCGTCGAGGAGCTGATCTCGGACCGCATCGCCCTGGCCGATATCAACCGGGCCATGGACCAGCTGGCAGACGGCCACGCCATCCGGCAGATCATTATGTTCGACGCCGGCGAGCCCGCCCAGGAGCCCGCCGGCAAGCCCGTCTAGGACACGACCGCCCAGCCCGGAACGCCCGCGAAACCGGCGGAAAGAGAGGCGAAAGAGAGGCAAAACACCATCCGGGCTGCTTGCCTCGGGCCTGCTCGAATGTGACAATCGCGCGTCACAATGTCACCATTAAGTAAATGAGCACAACTCATTTATCCAATCCCCCCGCTATAACGCCGGGCGATCCCTCGTTACGTCCCCCCACCAAAACACCGGGCGACACCTCGTTTTTTGGCCACCCAAAGATGCTGGCCAGCCTTTTCTCCGTAGAGATGTGGGAGCGCTTCTCCTTCTACGGAATGCAGGGGATCCTCCTTTACTACATGTACTTCACGGCTGCCCAGGGCGGCCTTGAGATCCCACAAGCTTTGGCGGCCGGCCTCGTCGGCGCCTACGGTGGCGGCGTCTACCTCTCCACAATCCTCGGCGCCTGGCTCGCGGACCGGCTCTTCGGGTCCGAGCGGGTGCTGTTCGGCGCGGCCGTCCTGATCATGGCCGGCCACATCGGGCTGGCACTCGTGCCCGGCATACCCGGCCTGATCGCCGGACTGGTGCTGGTGGGCGTCGGCTCCGGCGGCCTGAAGGCCAATGCCACCGCCCTCGTCGGCAGCCTGTATGGGGAGAAGGACGAACGCCGCGACGCCGGGTTCTCCATCTTCTACATGGGCATCAACGCCGGTGCGCTGATCGGCCCGCTGGTCACCGGCTGGCTGCAGGAAAGCCAGGGCTTCCACTGGGGCTTCGGCGCTGCCGCCGTCGGCATGGCCATTGGCCTTGTCATCTACTCGCTGGGCCGCAAGAAGCTGCCCGAAGAAGCACACCGGGTACCGAACCCGCTCCCGGCCGCCCAGCGCACCCGCTACGGCCTCGTCTTCGCCGGCATCGCCCTGATCATCGCCGTGCTGCTCGTGACCGGCACGGTGAACGCCGAAAACCTGGCCATGTCCATGGCCTACGCCGCAATCGGCGCGTCGGTGCTGTACTTCGCGCTGATCTTCAGCAGCAAGAAGGTCACCCCCACCGAGCGCGGACGGGTCGCAGCATTCATCCCGCTGTACATCGCCTCCGCCGCGTTCTGGGCCCTGTTCCAGCAGCAGTTCACCTTCATCGCCGTGTACTCGGAGGAGAAGCTGGACCGGAACCTGTTCGGCTGGGAAATGCCTGCCGCCTGGGTCCAGTCCATCAACCCGGTGTTCATCATCATTTTCGCCGGCATCATGGCCGCCCTCTGGACCCGGCTCGGCCGCAAGCAGCCCGGTTCGGCCCTGAAGTTCTCGATCGGCCTGTTCGTGATGGGCCTTGCGTTCCTGGCCTTCATTCCGCTGGCCGGCGATGGCAAGACCCCTCTGCTGGCCCTGGTCGGAATCCTGCTTCTGTTCACGCTTGCAGAGCTGTTCCTCTCCCCCATCGGCCTGTCTGTGACCACCAAGCTGGCGCCGAAGGCCTTCCACACCCAGATGGTGGCACTGTTCTTCCTGTCCGTGTCCCTGGGCACCACCCTGGCCGGCATCCTGTCCGGTCTGTACAACCCGCAGGACGAGCTGCCCTACTTCATCGGCATCGGCGGAACCGCAATGCTGCTGGCTGTGGGCCTGGCGGTCGCCTCCCCGGCGATCAAGAAGCTCATGGGCGGCGTACGCTGACCCGATGAGCACCGCACATCGCGTTCCGGTTGCTTCGCGCGTCTACACCCCCGCCCCCGGCGAGGCGTCCGACGTCGAACTCATGCCGGCAGGCGATGTCACCGACGGCGTGGTGCGGGTTGGCGGAACCATCCGCCGCCCGCACCAGCCGCAATCCCTCGCCGTCGCCGAGTACCTCGACTGGCTGGACGACGCCGGTTTTGAGGGCTCCCCCCGCTTCCTCGGCCGCGACCCGCAGGGCCGGGACGTCCTGACCTTCGTGCCGGGAGACTGCGCCGGGTCGCCGCCGGAATCCTGGGTGCAGTCCGAGGAACTGCTGGCCTCCGTGGCCCGCCTGGTGCGGCGCCTGCACACCGCGTCCGCCGGCTTCGTGCCGCGGGCCCACGCGTTCCCGCCCCGGCCGGTCCGGCCTAACCCCACCGACGCCGCCGGACTCATCTGCCACCTGGACGTGACACCCCAGAACGTGGTGGTCCGGGACGGCCTGGCCGCGGGACTGGTGGATTTTGACCTCGCCGGACCCGCCACGGCACTTCACGATTCGCTCAACACCGCCATGCACTGGGTGCCGCTCCGCGACCCGTCAGATGCGTGGCCGGGCTGGGAAGACCAGAATCCGTTCCGCCGGCTGCGCATCTTCGCCGACGCCTACGGCTGGAGCGAGGATGAACGACGCCGGGTTCCCGGCGCCGGGATCGACGCCGCGGCGCTCAGCTACGAGCGGATGCGGCACAACGCCGCGGCCCTGGGCGGCGGCTGGGCGCGGATGTGGCAGGACGGCGTGGGCGGCCAGATCAACCGCCGGCGCGCTTGGCTTGAGGCCAACGCGCAGCCCCTGGTGGCTGCTCTGACAGCCTGACCAGGCGCGGCTCCGGCGCCACAGGGCAGACCTAGGCTCCGTACCCGCTGTTGCGCGCGGTGCCGATGACCAGTCCGAAAATGACCAGGACCAGGATGGTCACGGCGATGCCCACGTAACCCATCACCAGGCCGGCGATCGCCATGCCCCGGCCGGCCGGTTCGCGCCGCAGGGCCAGGTGCCCCAGAATCACGGCGGCCAGCTGCGGGAGCAGGAAAAATCCGAATCCCACCAGCGCGGCGATGCCGCAGCACATGCTGGCGATGCTCAGACTCTTGGGCGACGGCGGCGCGCCGTAGTACGCGGGCTGGCCGTAGGCGTTGGGGCTGCCCGGCTGGGCATACGGCGACGGCTGGCCATACGGGGCGGACGGCTGGCTGTAGATCGGGGGGTACGGGCTTGAGTACTGGCCGCGGTCAGGTGCCGCCTGGCCGGTGTAGGGCTGCTGTCCGGTGTAGGGCTGCTGTCCGACGTGGGGCTGCTCGCCCGTGTCGGGCTGCCGGCCTGTGTGAGGCTGCTGGCCCGGGTAGGGCTGCTGCGGGGATTCGGGTTGCGCGAACTGCTGCGTCGCCGACGGTCCCTGGTCCTGGCCGGCGGGTGGTGTCTGCCCCGGCGGAACGTCGGGTTGCTGGTCCGGGAGGCGCAGGGTCGGCTGGTAGCCCTCCGGGGTCTCGTCTTTGCCTTGTTTTGGCTGTTCAGTCATGGCTTGTCCCCTCAAGAAGTCCCTGGATCCAGAGTACCGCCGCACGGTTGGCTTGGGACCGGGCCTATTGGCGGGTTTTCTTTCGTCACAGGAGCGGGTTTGGCGCGAAACCGTGTTGCACCCCGCCCTCGTCTGGCATGCTGGTGCCATGGCTAGCCGCGCGGGCACAGTTGCCCAACCCCAAGACCTTGTTGACCTCACTGCGCTTTTGGATGCGTACTACGACGTTTCGCCGGACCTCTCGGACCCGGGCCAGCGGGTGGCCTTCGGCACCTCCGGGCACCGTGGATCGAGCCTGAAGGCGTCCTTCAACGAACCCCACATCCTCGCCATCACGCAGGCGATCGTGGAATACCGGGCAGGCCAGGGCATCACCGGCCCCCTCTACATGGCCAAGGACACCCATGGCCTGAGCGAGCCCGCACAAAACTCCGCCCTTGAGGTGCTGGCCGCCAACGGCGTGCACGTCCTCATCGACGCCCGCCACGGCTACACGCCCACCCCTGCCCTGAGCCACGCCATCCTGACGCACAACCGCAATGCCGCCCCTGGCGCGCCGCAGGCCGACGGCATCGTGGTGACCCCCAGCCACAACCCCCCGGGCGACGGCGGATTCAAGTACAACCCTCCGCACGGCGGCCCCGCGGACACCGACGCCACCGGCTGGATCGCCAACCGCGCCAACGAGCTGCTGGAAAACGGCCTGCGCGGCGTCAAGCGGATTCCGGTGGCCGAGGCCCTGGCCGCCGGGACCACCGGCAAGTTCGACTTCCTGAGCAGCTACGTCGACGACCTCCCCTCGGTACTGGATCTCAACGCGATCCGCGAGGCGGGCGTCCGGATCGGCGCCGACCCGATGGGCGGAGCGTCGGTGGACTACTGGGGCGAGATCGGTGAGCGCCACCACCTGAACCTCACCGTGGTCAACCCCACCGTCGACCCGCAGTGGGCTTTCATGACGCTGGACTGGGACGAGAAGATCCGGATGGATTGCTCCTCGCCGTCGGCGATGGCGTCCCTGATCAACCGCATGTCCGACGGCGCCAAGTTCGACGTCGCCACCGGCAACGACGCCGACGCCGACCGCCACGGGATCGTCACCCCCGACGGCGGGCTGATGAACCCGAACCACTACCTCGCCGTCGCCATCGATTATCTGTACCGGCACCGGACCGGCTGGAACCCGCAGTCCGTGATCGGCAAGACCCTGGTTTCCTCATCCATCATCGACCGCGTGGCCGAGAGCCTGGGCCGCAAACTTGTCGAAGTGCCCGTGGGCTTCAAGTGGTTCGTCCCCGGGCTGCTGTCCGGAGAGGGCGCCTTCGGCGGCGAGGAATCCGCCGGCGCCTCCTTTAACAAGATGGACGGGAGCGTCTGGACCACCGACAAGGATGGCATCCTGCTGGCCCTGCTGGCCTCGGAGATCACGGCGGTGACGGGCAAATCACCGTCGCAGCTGTACAAGGGCCTCACCGACCAGTTCGGCGACCCCGTCTACGCCCGGATCGACGCGGCCGCCACCCGGGAGCAGAAGGCGGCGCTGGGCAAGCTCTCGCCGTCGGACGTTACCGCGACCGAACTGGCCGGCGAAACGATCACGGCCAAACTGACCGAGGCGCCGGGCAACGGGGCCGCGATTGGCGGCCTCAAGGTCGTTACCGAAAACGCCTGGTTCGCAGCCCGGCCCTCCGGCACGGAAGATGTCTACAAGATCTACGCCGAGTCCTTCAAGGGTGCCGAGCACCTCAAGCAGGTCCAGGCCGAGGCGAAGGCGCTGGTGGACGGGGTTATCTCGTAGTTCAGCCGCCGGTGGCCAACTCGGCGCGGTCCCTGCCAAGCGTCTTTGCCTGGTAGAGGGCCGCGTCGGCCGAGATCACTGCGGCGTCGAGGCTGCCCGCTCCGGCGCCGGTGGACGCGATGCCGTAGCTCACGGTGGGCAGCCGGGGAATGACTGCGGACCCGGATTGATGGAGCCGGACGCTGATGTCGGCAGCGATCTCCCGTGCCCGGTCCGGCGTGACGCCAGGCAGCAGGAGGATGAACTCCTCGCCGCCGTAACGGCCCACGAGGTCGGTGGAGCGGACGGTGCCGGAGCAGGCCCTGGCAAAGGCCTGCAGCGCGGAGTCCCCTGCCGAGTGGCCGAACTGATCGTTGATGGCCTTGAAGTGGTCCAGGTCCGCGAGGATGATCGATGCCGCGGTGCCGGTCCGGCGCAAACGGCGCAGTTCGTTTTCGGCGAGGTCCAGGAACGCAGAACGGTTGAGCAGGCCCGTGAGGCCGTCCACGGTGGCCCGTGCCCTGAGGTCCTGGGTCTGCTGTTCGTAGCTCAGCTCGGCCATGGTGAAGGAAGCAACCACGAGCGTGATCGTCGAGAAGACCGTCATCGGGACGGAGCCGAACACCGACGTGAAGACGGCACCGTCCGGTCCGTTCGCCAGGAAAGCGACGAGGCGGCCCAGGTAGAACACGGCCAGGATGCCGGCGCCCACCGCGAGGGGACGGTGGACGCGCGAGTAGTCGCGCTCGAGCAGGAACAGCTCCCGGGATGCCAGGCCGATCAGCACGGCCATGAATCCCAGGTACACCGGGCCTCCCGCCCAGACGTTGGTGGCCGGGTGGCCGAGGAAGGAAGCGACGGCGGTCGCGGCAGGACCGGCCGCGAGCTGCCAAGGCCGGAGTGAGGGGGCGCGGAGGGATCGACCGCCGGCCCAGATGCTGGCGGCACCGGCGACCAGCAGGACGTTGCCGGCAGGGATGGCCCACCCCTGCTGCGTTGTACCCTCCAGCAGGTACGCGGCGTTGCCGACCAGGAACAGCAGGAGCGCCATGCACCACCAGCCGCTGTAGTGCGACCGGGTGCGCCGGAACGTAATGAAGTAGAAAAGCATGAGCAGTGTGAGGTCGACAAGCGCCAAGGCAACCCGCAGTGTCGCGGCGTCAAGCATCATTTAGTGGTCCCCCCGGTCCGCTGTGATTTGCCCGAATACTCACTTCGTCATCGAATAACCGTCGAATGGCTGCCGAAGTTGACCCAAGTATGGCACCCGGTCCGCAGGAATCCAGCGCCGGCGTCCCTGATATGACGTCGGGCCCTCCCAAGAGGCCATTCTGGCGCCTACGCCTG
>Ga0207697_10000591_pt1 | contig 20636 bp, 14 predicted proteins | sample KBSSwiS5withPhiX_FD_184293 | JGI IMG/M metagenome (GOLD analysis project Ga0207697, IMG submission 184293) | Switchgrass rhizosphere microbial communities from Kellogg Biological Station, Michigan, USA, with PhiX - S5 (SPAdes) (version 2) | ecosystem: Host-associated > Plants > Roots >... | reverse complement strand
TGTAAATGTCGACGACCGGCACCCAGGTACCCCGGTTGAGGTCTTCCTGAGGGCGGCGGTAGTAGCCCTCGAACATCCGGGCGAGGGTCTCCTGCTGCAGCCGGCTCAGGTGCTCCTGCTGCTGCATCGCGGCCAGGTCACGAGACGAATCCCAGCGAACGATAGTCATGGTGATGCTCCTGACCTGATAGGGCACTGGCGCGGCGTGACGGCCACCCCCGATCTCGCGACCGGTGATGGGCACACAGCAGCCGACTGTGCCACTACAGGTAAAAGCTTTGGTGAGGGCTGTTGCTCAAGGTCGGGGAGGATTCCCCGGCGGGGTGCGGCAGTGCTCAGGAAAGCAGCGCAGACGAAGCATACGCCCTTTCCGATGCACAAGCAATTGACCTCATGCCGCCGCGGTAATTGTTCCAGCCGACCATCTTCGTGTAGTCGTCGGGGTGTCGTTCTGACGCTGGGGCGCGATATGGCCCCGGTCGGTGCAGTCCCGCACGCCCAGGGAGCGACCCTCGTCGGGGGCGTGAACCGCTTGTTGCCGGACGTGTCGCCACCATACGGAATGCCGCGGAAGACCTTGACGCCGCCCTCGAGGGCGACCCCGCGGACCTTGCCCGTGGTGGTGTCGGCAAGAGGTTGCCGCCCTGCGCCAGCAGCAGGGACGGGGTCAGCACGGACGGGGTCAGCACGGACGCGCCCGCGACGACCGACGCCTGCTGGCGAAACTGACGGCGAGACGGATCAATTCACGTTGTCTGGCTCATAGGAGGACCTGTCGCAAGCAAGGTGGGAGTGCCGCGCATTCTACCGCAGGGTCCGTCGAAAATGGCGGCACCCCGAAGCGGCGCCATGTCTAGGGTCTATCGAGTGTTGGGCCGCTCCGGTTCGTCGCAGGCGTTCTCTGAGGAGACATCACCGAACGATCACGCGCACGCGATCCAGATTGATCAGCGGCGTGGTGCTCTCCGCTCGGCCGACGCCGTCCCGCTCTCCCACTGCGCGCAAGGCAATCACATACTCGCCGGGCTTTGGAAAGCTGACCGTGCGCGTGGCATTGACGCGCACTTGCGGGAGGGCCAGCTTCGTCGCCGGCTCGAAGGTGTTGTCGCTGCCGCCCAGGTACCAGTCGTACTGGACGATCTTGCCGGCGCGGGGCGGCATCTCGATCTGGCTCACCAATTTGACCGGCACATTGACGGCCACTTCGGCACGCTCTCCGCCGTCGGCTGTCAGGTGCAGCACCGGCTGGTGGCCGAAGCGCTCGCTGGCCCGCGCCGGCAGCATCACCTGGTTCATGGCATCGCGGCGATACCGCGTCGAGGGCAGCGGCGCAACGCCGCGCTCCGCCCAATCGGCGAGGTCGAGCAGCGCCTGGTGCAGAATGCCGCCCACGCTCGCGGCCGAGGGACCGGGCTTGCCCGGAAGGGTCATGAGGGACGCGCCGTGGCCGGCGTTCTCCTGGTAGTAGAGGCGAAATATCTTGTCGGCGGCCTGCCGGCCCATCGCCTTCTGGACCTTCTCGGCGTAGAGGCCGCCGACGTAAGGGAATGAGGCCCCGTCAGCGAGATTCTCGATCACGATCGTCTTGACCTTCAGACGACCGGTCTGAAGCCGACCGCCGGCGGCCCGCATATTGTTGATGTACGGTACCGGTACCGGCGTCGTCGCAGCGCGCTGGACGTACTTTGGCGAGCCGTTGGTGTTGCGGTACTGGTCGTAGGCGGGGTTGTCGTCCACAATCGAATGGCGCGGATAGAACATCGCGGCCAACAGGAAGCGGTTGTTGATCCGGACCTTGCCGCCAGCGGTCAGCGCGGCCAGCAGCGCGGGGTCGCTCCGCCCTTGGTCAAGCGTGAGCGCGTTGCCCTCGAGCTTCCCCGAGAGCGAGGTAGCGTCTCCCTTGGTCAAGCGTGTGGTCCCGTCGGGGCCATAGACGTAAAACTGCAAGCCGGTCGCGCTGATTGAGCCGAGCGCCGGAAGCGTCGCCGGATCGAAGGCGACCGCGGTCGGCTCGCCCTGGCCGTCGCGGGTGATACCTGTGATCGTCGCGACACCGTCGACCTTGGCCGCCGCAAGATAGGCCGGCGGGTTCGCGCCCTCGTAGCCTGGCCTCGACCAGAACTCGTCCTCGTAGGTCGGATCGAGCGTGCGGACCGGCCCGGCGAGTAGGGTCGCGCTGCCTACCGAGAATTGCATGCCGTCAAGCACGATACGGGGGAAGCCAGCGTTGAGGAGTTCGTTGAGCGCGGCACGCTCCTCGGTTGTCAGACCGGCGTAGATATCCTTGCCGCTGCCGACCGTAGCGGCATCGGCGATCACCTGGCGCTTCGCCTCGGGGACCGCGAGCGCGTAGTGCCCCCCACATGAACGAGTGCGTGTTCAGACCGTCTGTGGCGACGACGACGGGCATGATGCCGTCCCAGACGCCCGTGGTTCCCTCGTTGGCGCCCATCGCCTGGACCGAGCCGCCGCTCTGCCCGTACAAGTAGCCATAAATCCGGCGGGTGTTGCCGTAGTGCTTGTTGGCGTAGTCCTTGGCGAGCTTGGCCGCAGCGGCCGGAACTCGGTACCCGACCGTGGGGTTGCCAGGGGTGATGCCGACCATGAACCCGCCGCCGTCGACGAACGTGAAACGATTGTCGACCGTGTTGAGCATGTCGGCTGGCAGCGGATAGGTTTGCTGGAAAAAGCGGTTGCGCCAGTACTTCTTCTCAGGAAACCGCCAGAGGACGTCGTGTTTCGCCGTCGTCGGGCTCTGGAAAATGCCTGCCGGAAGGTCGGCCTGCGTTCGCGTGGGAGGGAAATGACCTTTGACCTCGGTGTAGGCGAGCTTCGTGCCGTCGGCGAGGGCGAGTGTCTTCTGCTCCGTGCTGTCGATGACCAGGGTTGTTTCGTTGTAGTCGGGATCGCTGCAGGTGCCGTCCACCGCAAGTTGCGGCTCAATCCCCGCGACTTGCGGTCCGCCTATGAACTGCCACGTCGCTGCGGTCGCAGTCAGCGAAACGAGGCCGGCCACCAGGGCCGCGCCAGTCGCCGCGGCGAACGCCGTCCAGCGAGTAAGAATCCTGCGCCAAGCGCGCGCCTCGTTCTGCTGATTCTCCTTGCGCGTGCGTGCTAGGCTTCGAGCGCTCGAATCGTTCATGCCACTCGCTCCCCCGAGAATGATCGCACTGGCCCCCGTTTAGAGAGTTTCCGACCTGGTAAAGATTCGCTGACCGGATAACCGCAGCACAGCTGATCGCCCGTCGCGGCATCGTCACGTGAGTTTGCCGGGCGGGAGGCCACACCCATAGGCGAAACGATGGCCAAGGCATGGATGGATGACCGGCGGGCGCACCCCAACCCATGAACGCCGCCCCCGGCCAGGCACTCTGCCGGTCGATATGAGGGAACACGCTGGTGTCGAGACGACCGGGGGACGACGACGCCGCGGTGCTCAGCAATACCATCACTGAACTTTTAGAGGAGTCCCGTAGAGGGACAGACAGCTGAATGCTCGTCGCCGCCCGACTCGCGTCGTCGCGTCATTTCGCCATGATGGGCCAGGAGAGTGGAGTTGAAACGCTTCGACGGGTGCAATCATGGAGCAGCCCTACAAGAGCGCCTGCACCATCGCAACCCACGTCGTCCCGCTGAGCTTGCCTGCGTCTTCACACTTGCGCTCTGGGTACGCGTCAGGCAGCTGTGAGCGACGTTTCACAACCCTTGGGCCGCAGCCTTCGACCACTTGCCGGTTGTGACGTGGACTGTGACGCAACCCTCTGAAAAGATGCCGTGCGATGGAGATCGATGTTGATGGCTGTGTGGCGGTCCTTTTGCCGCAACTCATTCAGCCTCCGGATCTTCGTCCATTTCGGTCGCTTTGGGTATCACTTCCGGCTCACTACTACGAACCAGGAGGTCGCACGTTCGAGTCGTGCAGGGCGCACCACATCAACAACTTACAGCCACTGATTTCGCCCAGGCGAACGAGTGTGAACAATTTTGTTCGCGACCCCGTCCGGAATGCCATTCCCCTGACACCGCGGCACGGAACTGGCCTATTTTCTGAGCGAGCGCCGCAAGATCGCGCTTGAAGACCTGGTCCGGAATAGACGTCTCGAATCGCTGTCGGCCTGCACCGCCGGCCGTCAGCTCCCGCGACCCGCGTTGTTACGCCTCGGTGATTCCCGACGCCCGTCGCGCATCGTCTGACGGCGAGCGCCGTCGTGCCGATTCGGTCGCGGCCCGCAGCCAGCCGCGCCCATTCAGCAGCACCGGGTCCGTCGCCACGTACTTCGCGACGAGCGTGAAATCGAGGGCTGTGTCGCGCTTCAGATTCTCAGGACGGTCCGCCACGTCTGCGATGGCGGGTGGACGCCCCGGTGGAGCGAACGGAGGCGGTCCGCAACGGCCTCGGGGTCTATGACTCGACAACTGAAGGCCTCGATATACGCGACCGTCCAACTCCGAGGTGCTCTTCCTCATCCTGGTGGCAGTCGAGTTATATTGTGCGAGTGCGTTTCGAGAAGGTCTGGACCGAGCAGTGCAGAGCCACCCGGGTCATCAAGCGGCGCTTCGGCGTCAGGAGTGCCCTGGATTACCTGATCGGCGAGAAGCTCGTGTCGTTCGCCGACGCCGCCGAGCAACATCCGGAGTTTTCGCGGGAACTGCCACGTTTCCTGGCGGCGACCTGGCGCACGTTCAACGAATTCGAAATAGCTGGTTACGTCGCCAGCCAGCGGCCAGCGAGAAGAGTCAGGCTCCGCCGGCTCTTGTTCCTGAAGTGAATCGCGAACTCCTACCAGCACACACGAGTGGCGTCGATCCCGGGATCACGTCACTGTTCGGCAGTGCGCGGCCCGGGGCGCGGCCATCGCGGTCCATACTCTAGACGACGTCACGTTCATGCCGTCGTCTCCCTTCACCGTCAAGCAAGGCGAGTATCTGGCGTTCATCGATCACTACAGCAGGCTTTACGGCATTCCGCCGGCCGAGGCGGATTTCCGACGCTTCTTCGAGGTGACGCCACCGGTCGTGCACCAGATGATCAAGACGCTCCACGCGCGCGGATTCATCGACCGGGAGCCTGGGAAGGCGCGCTCGATCACGTTGCGGCTCAGCCGCGCGCAACTGGCGGATCTGGCGGCGCACTCCGGACCAGACAAGCCTCTGTTGAGTTCCGTTCCCGGATTGAGTCCTACGAGACCCGCCGGGACGAGTGCGAGCCGGCGCGAGGAGTCCACGATCCATCCGCGTCGTGTCAAGGCCGCGTCCCGTTCCAAGCCGAAACGCGCGCAAGCCGATTGTCTTGATGTGCTGACTGGAGACGAAGCAGGAGCCGTTCTCCAGGCGCTACTGAAGGCGCACCCGGATCTTCGTTCGGACGCCAGGCGGATCGCTGACGGCCTGCTCGAGACGGTGTCCTTGTCGGACGTCGCGGAGAGGGTCTGTGGCGATCTTCAAGCACTCGAACTGGACGACCTCGACGCCGGCCCGCATGCCGGAGGCTATGTGGAACCGTCGGAGGCGGCCTGGGATGTAATCGAGGGCGTCGTCGCACCATATCTCCACGACCTTGAACGGCGGATAAAACTCCGCCGCGAGGTCGAGGCCCTCCAGGTGTGCAGCGGAATCGTGGCGGGCCTCTACAACGCGGAGCGCAGCGGTTTCGAGCTCCATCGATACGCTGAGGATGCTCCCGCAGAATTGGCCAGCCGTGCCGTGAGCATCTGGAGCCGTCGGCGTCGCAAGCATGCCCTGTCGCGCCAGTTCGTAGAGAAATTCACGCCTGACTGGGACTGGCTCGCCGACTGACGGCGAGACCGCACGGCCGCCAGGTGGAGCACCGCGGTGTTCACACGCCAAACTTGCGATCCCGAGACGCTCGGCTCTCAAGAGACGGCCGCCGCAGTCGTGGATCTCACTGCTGCGGGCAGGCCAGACCGGGCCCCCTGGTCGTTCGCGTTCACCGCAGGATCGTTTCTGCGGTCGGCTCGACCCGTCGTTGGTGGAGGCGTTTGGGGGTGGTGGTTTGTTGAGCCACCGCCAGTGAACGCCGCGCACTGATCCCCGAAGCCGCGGTGCTAAAATGAACCAATGTCTGGCGCCGACATGCTCGCTGAAATTCTCGGGCTTCCCGCGGAGGAACGGGCCCGGCTCGCGCTCGCATTGATCCGCAGCCTCGATACGGAACCCGAAGCCGGCGCCGCGGACGCATGGGACGCTGAGGTCGACCGTCGAGGTGCCGAGGTGGATGCGGGAATCGCGGAGACGATGTCGCTGGACGAGTACCGGGTGCACGTGCGACAACGTCGAGCCGCGCGGGCGCGTTGACGAACCTGCGAATCCACCGCCTCGCAGTGGCCGAGATCGATCACGAGGTCGACTACTACGAATCGCGGCAGCCCGGCCTCGGGACCGAGCTGGAGGACGAGATCGATGCGGCCTTCGCGTTGATTCGTCGCTTCCCCGAAGCGGCACCGCCATGGCGCGACCGAAACGATAGGCGGGTGACGCGGCTTGATCGCTTTCCGTTCTCGATTCCCTATCAGCTTGCTGGCCAGGACATCGTGATCCTTGCGTTCGCACACACGAGCCGTCGACCGGGTTACTGGGCGAGGCGGAGCATCGACACTGCTGGCTAACGCGGTCGGCGGGCTGTCGTCGACCGAGGCCTTGGCCGCCACCACCGTCATGGTGAGCCGCCATCCCGCCAGTGGTGGGAGAGCTGGGCGCCAACTTGGAATCGACTCTCACCGTCGAAGGCCGCCGGTGTTCGCAGCAATCGCACCCAGCACGTAGTTGGATGGCTGCCGGGGCCGGCTGGCGCTATCCCTCGATGGTGAACAATCAGCGAACAATCCGCTCCCGAACAGGAGGTAGTGAGGGCACCACCAGGTAAGCCGTGATCAATCTGAGAACAATTTTCCGCCGAATACCGGGCATCAAGGGGGTTCCGTCCGAGCTACAGACACGAAGAACCCGCGAGCCCAGGCACCTGCATTAGCCTACGAACCAGGAGGTCGCACGTTCGAGTCGTGCAGGGCGCACCAAATCGACAACGTACGCCACACAATTTCCGGCTGGCGGCACTTGTGAACAATTTGTTCACGACTGGCGCCAAAGCCGCGCATCGCTTGGCTCGGCACCTCGCGAGAATGGCCGGATTACGCCGGGTCACGGCGTAGCCTTGAGCGCCTGTTCAAAAGCAGGCTCTCATCACGGGACGCAGACCGGCGATGACATGTGGACACCACTCCAGCAGACCGCGGAGCTATCTCCACGAACATTGCCCCGAACAGGTCTTTGAGCGCAGCTCAGCAAACCAATTCCCTCTTTAGATTTTGTGCGCCGCCCACACAGACCCTTGCGTCCGCGATTCGAGTCGCCCTCGAATACGAACGCCTTGCTCCGCGGTGAACCGCAGACCATCAGCGGTCAGAGTGTCCGAGCGGTTCCAGCCTGCCCTCATCAGGCCTCGGGTACTGTGGCTCCCCGACGGCAGGAGCAAGTGTCCGAGCTCGTGCGCGATCACTGCGCCGAGCAGTGCCGCACTATCCAGCTGGTTTCCCTCGGAGACCTGCGCAATTCGATCGTAGAAGACGTACACGAGTCCGCCACCACTCTCTTGATTGGTAAACCCCATCCCAACTACGTCGGGTGGTGCATTGACGCCGTCGGCTCCGACCTCGTCCACAATTTTCACGACACACACGTTGGGGACGTCGAGATATGTGTCGACCCAGGTGACGGCGACGCCGATCGCCTGGTAGATTGCCGTGATCCTCAGTTGGCCGTCGCTGATGATTCTCGGTGAAACACCAGCCTCGTTGACCACACTGACGACGATGTGCGGCTGGTCCAAGCGCTGCCCGGAGGCTGCCGCAGGGCCACTGTTAGCGAGAATCACGACAAGTCCAGCCCTTCCCAGCGCCGCTTGGAGATCCATGTCGTTCTCCTGTGAGTCCGAATCGGTCGTGCACACGTGTAGAGCCCCGAAGAGGCCCCCTTGAACCGTCGGCTCGTGGTTCTTTCTTCAACTGTTGACACGAGCAAACCCTTGACTCTTCCTCACCGGCGGTCCGTGCGGGCGGAACTGCCTTGACTTATGGGGGCCCGCGCACGAGAGAGACGTGCGGATCCTGCCTGCGGAGATCTGCCTGACGGCCTTGTCCGGGCGCGCACCGCGCGCCCGAACATGGGCGTCGGGCTCTCTGGCGTGGCTACTTCGTTACTCTTCGGGCGCCTGCTCAATGTGAATCGTGCCCTGGAAACACACTTTGCCCGCGGGTGCGCCGTCGCAGGCGGAGTCGGTGGGCGAGGCAGGGCGCATTGTCTGGAATTCCACATGCACCTGAGAGCCGGTCCTCCACCCGAACAAGACGGTGCCATCCAGCTGTGCGGCACCGGTGTCGCCGCTGGTCCCGCCGCGCATCAGCGCGACAAACGAGCGGTCGCCCGCTTGTACTTCATAGAGCGCCTCAAGGCGAATTACGCGGCCGCAATTGGGTGCCGGCAGGTAACAGGTCTCAGCTTGCCGTTGGCTGACCTGTCGTTCGAATATCTCCCCGACAAATGCGCCAGGAACGTCGCCTCCAGTGACGCCCTCCATAAGAGGCGAGGCGGTGACCCATTTCGTGAAGGTGATGTCGACCCGCCCGCGACGTTTGTTTCTCTCTGCGTTCGCGCTGGGCGCCGGAAAGCCAGGGAAGGGCGATCCCTGGGTCATCGCAGGTCCCGCATCAGCCGTGCCGGCCACGGCGGGTGACATCTGGAGGAGGGATACGAACCCGATTACGCACCAGGCGACGCAACTTTGAACAGCACTGGTTTTCATAACGTTCCTTTGGTCGAGGGGTGTTACCGCTCGCTGGGATGAATCGCGTGGCCTGTGGCTTTGTGTCTGCCTGTTCCGGCGTGCTTCGCCTCTTTCGTCCTATAAGATGAGAGGCGCAAAGCAGTGCGCTATCCCATCACGAGCCGATGACGGACCACTCCCGCGCTCACGAGGTCACCGGGCTGCTCTTGTCCTGGCGCCAGGGAGACGCCGCGGCGCTCGACCGCTTGGTTCCGCTCGTATATGACGAGCTGCGGCGTGTGGCGCGCGGCCATCTTCGACGGGAACCTCCCGGCCACGCCCTCCAGCCGACGGCTCTCGTGCATGAGGTCTTCCTGCGACTCGTGGAGTTGGACCGCATGACGTTGAACAGCCGGACGCACTTCTTCGCGGTGTCTGCCCGGCTGATGCGCCAGATCCTTGTCGATCACGCCCGTCGAACGCGGGCCGATAAGCGTGGAGGCGGCGCCACAGTCATTAGTCTGGAGGACGTGTCCCCAGCGGCGCCTCAGACGTCCGGCGTGGACGTGCTCGCGCTCGACGAGGCGCTCGAGGCGTTGTCGTCGTTCGACGCCCGGCAGTGCCGCGTCGTCGAGCTGCGATTCTTCGCCGGGCTCAACATCCCCGAGGCCGCCGACGCGCTCGGCATATCGACAGCCACGGTCGAGCGTGAATGGGCCATGGCGAAGGCCTGGCTCCATCGCCGATTGTCGGCAGCCGGGTGAGCTGGGGGAGTAGAATCCAGGTCGCGTGATCGGTCGTCGCGAAGCCTGGCCCCGCCTGAAAGAGGTATTCGAGGGCGCGCGCGCGCTGGCGCTGGACGCCCGTGCGGCGTACCTTGCGGGAGTGTGCGACGGCGACGAGACGCTGCGCCACGAGGTGGAGACGTTGCTGGTGTCGCACGATCAGGCGTCGAGTTTTCTAGAGACGCCGGCCGTGGTGATCCACGATACGCTGCCGACCAGGAGCCTCGAGGGCCAGCGCATTGGCTCGTACCAGATCTCGGCGCGCATCGGCGCGGGCGGCATGGGCGAAGTCTATCGAGCCCGCGATCCGAAGCTGAATCGCGATGTCGCGATCAAAGTCCTGTTGCCCGACGTCGCCCGCGATCCCGATCGCCTCGCACGGTTCGGTCGGGAGGCGCAGGTTCTTGCGTCACTCAATCATCCGAACATCGGCCAGATCCATGGGCTCGATGATGCTGACGGTCTCCCCGCGTTGGTCATGGAGCTGGTCGAAGGCCCGACGCTCGCCGATCGGATCACGCGCGCGGCAATTCCGTTCGACGAGGTGCTGACGATAGCGAAGCAGATCGCCGAGGCGCTCCAGGCCGCGCACGAGCAAGGGATCGTGCATCGGGACCTGAAGCCAGCGAACATCAAGATCCGCGAGGACGGCACGGTGAAGGTGCTGGACTTCGGGCTGGCGAAGGCTTTCGACCCAGCGAGCGACGCACCCGAGGTCGCGCTGCAGTCGCCGGCTCTGGGCGTGCAAGCAACTGCGGCTGGTCTCATCCTCGGGACGGCTGCGTACATGAGCCCCGAACAGGCTCGGGGGCTGGCGGTCGACAAACGCACCGACATCTGGGCCTTCGGCTGCGTGCTCCACGAAATGCTGAGCGGCCGGCCTGCGTTTCCCGGCGAGACCGTGTCGGACACGATTGCCGCTATTCTCGACCACGAGCCGGACTGGGCGACGCTACCTGCGGAGGTGCCGGCGTCGGTTCGTACGCTGATACGTCGATGCCTCGCGAAAGATCGTCGGAAGCGCATCGCGGACATCTCGATCGCGCAGTTCGTCCTCGACCACCCCACGAGTGGGCTGCCGATCACATCGACGGTCGCGCCAAGGTCACCGCTGTGGCGCCGCTTGGCGATACCCTCTGCCACGTGGTTCGTCGGCATCGCGATGGCCGGCTCCGGTGTCTGGTTCGCCACGCGCGCCACCGTTCCCGCACCCCGCGTGTTGCGCTTCCTGATCACGCCGCCGAGCGCCACGGCGCTGACCGTGAGCGGGTTGTTCCGCGACTTGACCCTCACGCCTGATGGCACGCGTCTGGTTTACGTCGGCGCCAACGGCGCGACGCTGTTCGTGCAGGCGCTCGATCAGCTCGACGCCACGCCGCTCACCGGGTTCGTCGCGGCTTTCGGGCCGTTCGTCTCGCCGGACGGCCAGTGGGTCGGTTTCTTCGACGGGGCCGGCGCAGCCGCGCTCAAGAAGGTTGCGATCACCGGCGGCCCGGTGGTCACGCTCGGTCGGCCCGACGGCTCCCCCCGCGGTGCCAGCTGGGGCGCGGACGGCACGATCATCTTCGCGACGAGCAATGTGACGAGCGGCCTGCAACGCCTTGGGGACGCGGGAGGCCAGCCGACCGTGGTGACGCGGCCGAACCCGACGGCCGGCGAAGCCGACCATGTCTGGCCGGAGATCTTGCCGGGGGGGCAGGCCGTGCTGTTCACGATCACCGCCACGAGCGGCCGCCTCGACCAGGCGCAGGTCGCGGTTCTCGATCTCCGCAGCGGCACCCAGACGGTGTTGATTCGGGGCGGCAGCGACGCGCGCTACGTGTCGAGCGGCCATCTCGTGTACGCGGCCGCGGGGACGCTCCGCGCTGTCGCTTTCGACCTCGCGCGGCTCGCCGTCGTCGGCACCTCCGTGGAGGTTCTGCCGCACGTACGGACGACCGCAACCGGCGCCGCCAGCGTGGCGGTGGCGGAGAATGGGACGCTGGTCTACGTCCCGGGCGGCATGGCCACCGGGCGACGCAGCAGCCTGGTATGGGTGGACCGGCGGGGCCGAGAGACGCCGATGCCCGCCCCGCCGCGTTCGTATGTTTATCCGCGGCTGTCGCCGGACGCGAGCCGCCTCGCCGTTTCCACCACCGACCGGGAGCTTGATGTCTGGCTCTGGGATCTGGTCCGCGCGACGCTCGCGCTCGTCACCTCTGATCCGGGGTTGGACACTTATCCGGTTTGGGCACCCAACGGCCGTCAGCTCTTCTTCAGCTCGGAGCGAACGGGCGCGCGAAATCTATTTGCGCAATCGGCCGACGGCACCGGTGCGGTCACGCGTTTGACCGAGAGCCCCCACGCGCAGTTCCCCACATCCGTCTCGCCCGATGGCACCCGGCTTGTGTTCACGGAGGTCGCGACAACGTCGGGAGACGTCCTGCAGCTGCGGCTGGACAGCACGCATGCGGTCACACCACTCGTGCAGACGTCGTTCAGCGAGCGCAACGGCGAGGTGTCGCCCGATGGCCGATGGCTCGCCTACGATGCCGACGACTCGGGGCGCTTTGAAGTCTACGTGCGGCCGTTTCCGGACGTCTCGAGCGGCCACTGGCAGGTGTCGACCGACGGAGGCACGCGCCCGCTCTGGGCGCGGAATGGTCAAGAGCTCTTCTATCTGACGCCCGCGGGCGCCCTCATGCGCGTCGGCGTGGGACGCGGGCCGGCGTGGTCGGCGACCGCACCGACGAAGCTGTTTGACGGACCGTACGGCGTTGAGGCCTATCATTCCGGCCGGACGTACGACGTGTCGCCCGATGGCAAACGATTTCTGATGATTAAGAATGACGACGGAATCATCGATCCAAATGCGACGACGAGTATGGTCGTCGTGCTCAACTGGCTCGAGGAGCTGAAACAGCGTGTGCCGACGAACGGTAGGTAGAAGGCTGGAGTTGGTCGTCCCGATGGCCTGGGCGGCTGACACGGCTGGCGTTCCGAAGCGGCAAGCGTTCGGTCGCATGTGAGTTGCGATCGTAGAACAATCAGTGAACAATCTGGTCCCGAACACCAGAAACCATGGGGTATAGAGCGGCATTACGGCGAACGTCGAGAACAATCAGAGAACAAATTCCTGCCGAATACGGGGCAGCAAGCGTGTTCCTGTCCGAGCTACAGACCCGAAGAACCCACGAGCCCAGGCACCTGCATTAGCCTACGAACCAGGAGGTCGCACGTTCGAGTCGTGCAGGGCGCACCAAAATCCAATCTCCCCAACAACTTATAGCGCTCGTCCACCGAGACGTCGGCGAGAGCCCTTCTGGGTTGCGGTCGAGAGCTCGTCGCAGAGAAAGATGGGAACCTGAGGATTCTCGCGCGCTTTCGCCACATCCCAAACCAGCTCTCTTGCCCGTTGCCCTTTTGTTGCCCTTTGCACGCACCGGAGGCGCATCCCAGCAGCGCTAGGACCCATGTCTGTCGATCCCTTTTAGATTGGAGGGTGCAGGCCGGAACGTCAGCGTTTGGCTTGGGTATGATTCGCAGCTCCCGTGGTGCCATGCTCAGGCAGTCGGCTCGGCCTGCATGAAATGGCGCTCTTCTGGGCGCAGGCGGTCGCTGGCAGCGCCGCGCCCGTGCGTGGTGCGATCTCGCGGATGCGTTTCTTGATCAACGCCCATGCAGACTCGATCGGGATTCAGATCGTACGAATGCGGCGGCAGAAACGCGAGGGTGCGCCGCGCTGTTCAAGCAGCTGGCGGACGCGCGCGTGCTTGTGCGCACCCTGGCTATCCATGATCACGATGTCGCCGGCGTGCTTCTTCGGCGCCAAGCGACCCGCCACCCAACCGACGAATCGCTCCGCGTTGTGTCCAACAACCCGATCGACGGTCCGTGCCGAGATCGACCCGAGATCGGTGGTCGATCCAGCAAATCTGAGCGACGACTGCCGATTTGATTCGGTGGCGGCCGGAATCTCGCCGAGCGTGCCACTGGTCTCGCGTCCGCTCCTCGAGACACGGAGCGCCGACTACGCATGGTGCATGGGAGGGCTTTCAGCGAAGGCGTGCCGCTTGGCGTCAGGCTAGCTGCACGCTACGGAGGAACTCGCCGTCGTTCTATGCGGCGGGTCGTAGTACTTCAGGAGTCCACCGAACCGCGCCCGACACGCGATTCGCCCGTCGCCGCGAGCCGTACTCTCGACGGGGAAGAGCAGCCGGTTGCTCAAGCTTTGATGGCTGCGTTCGTGATGATAGGGCTCGACGAATTCGTGAACGACGTGCCGGAGCGAGCGTTCGCCAACGAGGATCAACTGATCGAGACAGGATTCCTTGATCGTCCGCACCAAGCGTTCCGCGTAGGCATTGAGATTGGGCGAACAGGGCGGCAGGCGGACGGTTTCGACGCCGGCCGCTGACAACGTGTCCGCAAACGCGTCAGTGAACCGCGGGTCGCGTCGGTTTTGCGTGCCTCGCCTGCGTCCACAACTCCACCGAACGCACACCAACGACCCGGCTGAATGACCATGACGCTTGCTTGTTCAGCACCTTGCTAGTACTTGAGGTGGGTATCGCAGAACGTCTCGATCTACCAATCGCTCGCAGAAGCCGCAGAGCCAGATGCCGTTGTCAGGACTCGACCGTTGATCCGGGGTCATTCCCGGGTCGAACCTAGGTCCGCCGCTGGCTGCCGCTCGTATATGGGCGCTACTCCAACGTCTACGGCTTTGTCCTGATTTGCCTGGGGTCCGCTTGTCGGTCGCCGGCAGGAGGGCCTTGAGCATCTGAATCCGACTCGTCTTGCAAGTAGGTCAATCGCGGCTCGACTAAAATCGTCACGCATGAGGTTCGATTGTACTATGGGCTCCTCGCTTTCAGAGGCGTCCTAGAAGGCGCCAAGCGCGGCCGATTGGCTGCTGCGGCGTGGGCCCGCCACGATTCGTTGAACGTTGTCACTACGCCGGTTGCGTCGGGTCCTCGGCGTTCTGGCCGCGCAATGTGGGTGGGCGAAAGCCTTGGACGTTGGTTTACACGGCGTCGCCGCTTCGCGTGAACGTCACTGGAAAGCCGTCGGGCTGACCATGAGGTCTGGGCGTTTCGGATCGGAAGAAGGGCGCGCGTGATGGTCTGCATCTCGAGCCGCTCGGCCAGCGCCAACAATCGAGGCAGATGTTGCGCGCCATGAATTCGTGGACAGCTGACGAGCGAGGTTTTGCGTTGCGCGGCGGTCTTATAGTCAGACACTGGAGAAAGTCGCGGCGCCAATACGACGGCCAGCGCGTGCCAATGCGCTTGCGCCATGACCGGTTCTATGCGAAGGTCTTACGCCACCACGGGTCTTACGAAGCTCTAACGCCGGAGTCGCCATGCGCCACCTGCTCGCTGCCGCCCTATCGCTCGCGCTCGTTACGCCGACAATCGTCCAGGTCCCGGCCGTTCCGCTCATCGAGCGCGCCAAATTGTTCGGCAATCCCAGTCGAACTACGGGCCGGATCAGCCCTGACGGCAAGTGGCTCGCTTGGATAGCGCCGCGCGACGGCGTGCTGAACATCTGGGTCGCACCGACGACGGATCCCGCCGCCGCGAAGCCGCTCACTACGGAGAAGACACGGCCGATCCGCACCTACTACTGGGCGCCGGACGCCAAGTCGGTCCTGTTCATCAACGACAAAGGCGGCGATGAGAATTTTCGGCTCTATGGCGTCGACATCGCGACCGGCGCGGAGAAGAGCCTGACACCGTTCGAGAAGACACGCGCCGAGATCGTCAACATCAGCCGCGTGGTGAAGGATCGCATTCTCGTTGGTCTCAACAATCGCGATGCCCGCTGGCATGACGTTTACAGCCTCGATCTGCCGACGGGGCAGCTCACGCTGGTGATGCAGAATGACGCCGGCTTCGCCGGCTACGTCGCCGACGAGCAGTTGACGCTGCGGATCGCGCAGAAGCAGACGTCGGACGGCGGCGCGGAGTTCTTTCGCATCACCGCGGGCAAGGTCGAGAAGGAGCCCTTCGCCACAATCGGGCTCGAGGATTCGCAGACAACCCAGCCGCTCGGCTTTACGACGGATGGGAAGACGCTCTACTGGCTCGATTCGCGCAACCGCGATACGGCTGCACTGGTCGCCCAAGATGTCGCCAGCAATCGGCAGACCGTTGTCGCGCAGGATGCGCGGGCCGACATCGAGGCGATCATGGCCGAGCCTTCCACCGGCGTCGTCCAGGCCTGGTCGATTAATTACCTGCGTCGAGAGTGGAAGGCGAGTGACGCCGCCGTCGGTCGCGACCTCGCCTGGCTCAAGGAGCAACTCAAGGGCGACGTCACCGTCACGTCACGCACCGATGCCGACGACAGATGGACCGTCGGGGTCGATCCGGTCACGCAGCCGGCCAGCACCTGGCTCTACGATCGGGCGACGCGCAAGCTGACGCAGCTTTACGTTGGTCGACCGGAGTTGGTCGGTGCGCCTCTTGTGGGGATGTATCCCGTGCTGATCAGCGCGCGTGACGCGCTGCCGCTCGTCTCCTATCTCTCGCTGCCGGCCGGCACGGACCCGGATGGGGATGGGCGGCCAAACCAACCGGTGCCGCTCGTGTTGTTCGTGCACGGCGGCCCCTGGGCGCGCGACAGTTACGGCTACTTCTCGTGGCACCAGTGGCTCGCCAATCGCGGTTACGCTGTGCTGTCGGTCAATTATCGTGGCTCTACTGGGTTCGGGAAGAAGTTCATTTCGGCGGGCGACCTCCAGTGGGGTCGCAAAATGCACGACGACCTGCTCGATGCGGTCGCCTGGGCGGTCGCACACGGCGTGACGACGGTAGACAAGGTGGCGATCGCCGGCGGCTCCTACGGCGGCTATGCAACGCTCGCCGGCGTCACCTTCACGCCCGACACATTCCGCTGCGGGGTCGACATCGTCGGTCCATCGAACCTGTTCACCCTGCTCGAGACGATCCCACCCTACTGGGAGGCGGGCAAGCAGCAGTTCTACCAGCGCATGGGTAACCCGACGACGGCGGAGGGCAAGGCGCTGTTGCGCGAGCGCTCGCCGCTCTATCTCGCCGACAAGATCAAGGTGCCGTTGCTGATTGGCCAGGGCGCCAACGATCCGCGGGTGAACATCCGCGAGAGTGATCAGATCGTCGCGGCCATGAAGTCGAAGGGGATCCCGGTCACCTACATCGTGTTCCCGGACGAAGGGCATGGCTTCGCTCGCCCGGTCAACAACATCGCCTTCAACGCGGTGACGGAAAACTTCTTGGCCTCCTGCTTGGGTGGTCGTGCTGAGCCGATCGGCGACGCGCTCAAGCCGTCGACCGCCCAAGTGCGGGAGGGCGCGGGCAGCGTCCCGGGTCTGGCTGCGGCGATACGGTAGGTTGATCGGCCCCGCGCTCCCGGCGTGGCTGGGGTGCTAAAACCGCGAGTGCCCTCATCTCCATCACGTGCGACGGCTTTGCAAGCATTGGCAAATCGCGGGTGGCGTGCGCGGTCGTCCAGACTGCCTGTCGCCGAATCGCCCGGCAGAGCCATCACGGCCAACAGACCTGACCGGCCGAAACAGAGTACGGCATCACCGGCATGCGTCGCAGAGGTACAAAGGGGCGCGGCGTGCTTGCGAGCGTACGCAGGGTCACGACTTGGGCGGATGGAACGAGACCCGATGGTGTTAACGAGGCCAGCCTGACGAAATGTCATCTCGTCGTGATTGCCATGTTGTCGGCGATGCTCGGGACGCCGACGTTGCTGGCCCGCCAGGTGGCGCAGCCGCCCATGGCCACGAAGAAGCCGCACCAGACGCGTATTCACGGCCACACCCTCGAAGACAACTACTTCTGGTTGCGCGAGAAGAGCAATCCCGAGGTGGTCACGTATCTCGAGGCTGAAAATGCCTACACTGAGGCGATCATGGCGCCGATCAAGCCAGTGGAGGACGCGCTCTACAACGAGATGCTCGGACGCATCAAGCAGACTGACCTCAGCGTTCCGATGAAGATGGGCGAGTACCTGTATTACTCGCGCACGGAGGAAGGCCAGCAGTATCCGTACATGTGTCGGCGCAAGGGCAGCATGTCTGGACCTGAGGAAATACTCCTCGACCTGAACGCGCTCGCCCGCGGGCACAAGTTTCTCGCGCTCGGCGCCTACGTGGTCAGCGACGATGGGAAGTGGTTGGCGTATTCCACGGACACGACCGGTTACCGCCAGTACGCGCTGCACGTAAAGGACCTGACGAGCGGTAAGACCCTGGCCGAGAACATCGAGCGGGTCGGATCGGTTGTCTGGGCCACCGACAACAAGACGCTCTTCTACTCCAGCGAGGATCCGGTGTCGAAGCGGTCGGATAAGTTCTGGCGACACACCGTCAAGGCAGCCGCGAGCGATCTGCTCTATGAGGAGAAGGACGAGCTGTTCAACGTCGGTGTCGGCCGGTCGCTCGATCGCGCCGTCATTTTTCTGGGTGCCTACGCCAAGACGTCGACCGAGTTCCGCTACCTGCCGGCGTCGGCGCCGACAGCGGCACTGAAGGTGGTGTTGCCGCGTGAGGCGGGACACGAGTACGACGTCGATCATTATCGTGGCCAGTTCTACATCACCACCAACCGCAACGCGAAGAACTTCCGGGTCGTGACCGCGCCCATGGCCGATCCATCGGAAATGAACTGGAAGTCGTTCATCGACCACAACCCGGCGCTCAAGATCAACGGCATCTATTTCTTCGCCCGGCATATCGTCGTCGCCGAGCGTGAGGGCGGACTGACACAGTTGCGCGTCCTCGATCCCGAAACGCGGCAGTCGTATCGCATCCCCACCGAGGAGCCTGACTTCACGATCTCGCTGGGCGCCAACCCCGAGTTCGACACCAGCGTCATCCGCTTCAACTACCAGTCGATGGTGACGCCCTCGTCCGTGTACGACTACGACGTGGTAACGGGCAAGCAGACGCTGCTCAAGCGTACCGAAGTCCTCGGCGGCTACGATCCGTCAAGCTACGAGGCGAAGCGCGTCTGGGCGACGGTGCGCGACGGTGTCAAGGTGCCGATGTCGATCGTGCACAAGCGGGGCGTGGCGCTCGACGGCAAGGCGCCGCTGCTGCTCTACGGCTACGGATCCTACGGCGCGTCCGGCTCGCCGACGTTCTCGTCAACTCGTTTGAGCCTGCTCGATCGCGGCGTGATCTTCGCTAGCGCGTACGTTCGTGGCGGCGGCGAGCTCGGTGAAGAGTGGCGCGAGCAAGGGCGCATGATGAAGAAGAACACGACCTTCGAGGACTTCGTCGACTGCGCCGACTTTCTCGTCAAGAACAGCTACACGTCGCCTTCTAGGCTGGTGATTCAGGGCGGGAGCGCTGGCGGCCTGCTCGTTGGTGCGGCAGTGAACATGCGGCCCGATCTCTTCAAGGCCGTCGTCGCACAGGTACCGTTCGTCGACGTCATCAACACGATGCTCGACGCTTCGCTGCCGTTGACGACCAGCGAGTATCTCGAGTGGGGCAATCCCAACGAGAAGGCGGCATTCGACTACATGATGAAGTACTCCCCCTACGACAACATCAAGGCGGTGCAGTACCCAGCGATGCTCGTGCAAATTTCGCTGAACGACAGCCAGGTGCCGTACTGGGAGGGCGCGAAGTTCGTGGCCAAGCTGCGGGCCACCAAGACGGATCAGAATCCGCTGTTGCTGAAGACCAACATGGGCGCCGGACACGGCGGGGCGTCAGGGCGTTATGATGCGCTCCGCGAGACCGCGTTCACCTACTCGTTTATGCTCTGGCAGATGGGCATCCCTTAGCAGGCTGCTGAAAAAGTAAGCACAAGGGGATCGACACGGCGATCGCCGCGTACTACCATGCTCCCACCAACGAAGGGAGCGAATACATGCGTGGAGCCGACGAGCAATCGGGATCGATGTTCAGCTACGTGTCGCTGGAGGCGCGAGTGCCCGCAGACCACCCGTTGCGGATGGTTCGCCAGATCACGGACCGCGCCCTGGCGCGGCTCTCGCCCCAACTGGGCAGGCTGTATATCAATTTCGGTCGTCCATCGATCCCGCCGGAGCAGCTGTTGCGGGCGTTGCTGCTGCAGGTGCTCTACACGATCCGCAGCGAGCGTCAGCTGATGGAGCAGTTGGACTACAACCTGCTGTTTCGCTGGTTCGTGGGCGTGGGCATCGACGATCGCGTATGGTCGCCGACCACGTTCAGCAAGAATCGCGACCGCTTGCTCCGCGGCGACATCGCGCAGGGCTTCTTCGAGGCGGTGCGACTGCACGCCGATCGCGAACGCTTGTTGTCGGCGGAGCACTTCACCGTGGACGGGACGTTGTTGGAGGCGTGGGCCAGTCACAAGAGCTTCCGGCCGAAGGACGAGGAGCCGCCCTCGAGCGGCGGTGGCAATCCCACCGTCGATTTCCACGGCGAGCGCCGGACGAATGACACGCATCAATCGACCACGGACCCCGATGCGCGGCTCTATAAGAAGGCCCGCGGTCGGGAGGCGCGGCTCGGCTACTTGGGGCATGTGCTGATGGCACACCGCTCCGGGTTGATCGTCCAGGCCACCGTGACACCCGCCGATGGGCATGGCGAACGCGACGCCGCGCTGGTCATGCTCGAAGCCGTGCCGGGGCGCCATCAGGTGACCGTCGCCGGCGACAAGGCCTACGACACGCGCGGCTTCGTGGCCAATCTGCGCGCGATGGATGCGACGCCGCACGTGGCGCAATACACGACGACCCGCCACCGGCGCAGTGCGATCGACCGACGGACGACGCGGCATCCCGGCTACGCGGTCAGCCAGCGGAAACGTAAACTCGTCGAACAAGGGTTTGGATGGATGAAGACCGTGGGCGGGTTGCGCAAGCTGCGACATCGGGGCGGGCCGTTGGTCACGTGGGTGTTTACGTTCGCCGCGGCGGCCGACAACATCGTCCGCATGCGTCGATTGTTGACGGCGGGTGCGTGACCGACGGTCAATGACACGCGGGCACGTCGGTTTTGCGTGCCTCGCCTGCGTCCACAACTCCACCGAACGCACACCAACGACCCGGCTGAATGACCATGCCGCTTACTTGTTCAGCACCCTGCTAGAAATCTG
>Ga0207697_10000590_pt1 | contig 20664 bp, 20 predicted proteins | sample KBSSwiS5withPhiX_FD_184293 | JGI IMG/M metagenome (GOLD analysis project Ga0207697, IMG submission 184293) | Switchgrass rhizosphere microbial communities from Kellogg Biological Station, Michigan, USA, with PhiX - S5 (SPAdes) (version 2) | ecosystem: Host-associated > Plants > Roots >... | reverse complement strand
ATCGTTGCTCTTCAGCTCTTTTAGAGATCCTCCACACACAGGATGAGCATCTTAAGAGTATCACCGGAGGATTGACCATGCCGTCCGTTCTTCATCGGCTACTCGTCCGTGTTCGCAGTTCGCGCGCTTTCCTCAGTGCTGAAATGAGGAAATTATTAGGCGTGGAAAGGCACGACGGCGATTTCGCTTCGCAGCGAATCTGCCCATTTTGCGGACTCATTACGCCGAGATATGAGACGTATTGCCTCGAATGTCGCAAAGTGCTGAGGCCGGCGTGATGCCTGATGGGAAGTCCACAGCGTTTTTGGACGAAAAAGCCGCTGCTACTGTGGAGTGGAAGCCAAGTTTGAGGATTCGTACCCCCTGAGAACTGCGCGGCGTGTTGAGATGGGACGCCGCCTCACGCAACTGAGGACCGGAGCGGCTGATGCACAAGCTACGGCTTGCTCGGCTTATTGCGAACGGGAAAACGATCTGGGAATGTGATTGTAATGGTTTTCTGGTCCCGGCTGATCTTCGGTGGAAGGCCGCGTACAAGATGAATGACAACCTTCCTGCCGGACTCTGAGAATTTCATGTTTAAGCGGTTGGGACCCGGTTCCGGCGACATCATGGGACACTCCTTAAAATGCTTACGAGGCGCTTCCAGTGCGACTGCACCAAGTTTAGAGCAATCCTTGGTCGCAATCTGATCAATTTTGAACAGATTCTCGTCTGTCTCGCAAAGCGGTTTGTGTAGATTAGATAGCTTCTAGGACTGGGCTCCAGTTACTATCCAACTCGGGGGGAAGATCTGCAGAACCCGCATCGAGAGAGATATTAGAAGCTCCATAGACTTGATGAATGGTATGAAGCAGGGCGATCAAATTGCTGCGCGACGATTTCGTCGCGTGGCTGTCGGGATCCCTGGCAAACTCCGCTCTATACGTCTTCAGCAGCAATCCACTCTGCTGCGCCAGGCGTTCGATAGTTGCTGCGTTGAACTGTTTATCCGTGTGCATACCTTAGTGTACGTGTTTTCACGCTTGAAAGTTCTTTCAGCTGACGTAGGCGAACTGTCCAGGGGCGTCGATACAGATTGATCTCTGCTCTAACGGGCATCACCAACGAAATGCTCGGTGCGGCGCCACGATTCGAGAGCATAGTTGAGTCGTGGTTAAGTTTCGCCGGCGACGCGGTGCTCGTGGCCCACAATTCAAACTTTGATCTCAACCTGCTTAACCAGGAAATTGCCCGGGTCTTCCCAGGCTGTCGCATGCGCAATCCGGATCTCTGTACGGTACAGCTCGCGCGCCGGGTAACTCCGGCGCTGCAAAGCCACAATCTGGACGCGCTGGCCGATCACTTCGGCATCGAAATCAAAGAGCGCCATCACGCGGCGGGTGAGGTCCAGCTTTGCACTCTGCTTTCGATCAAGACCGGTGGCTGCAGCGAAGACTGCGCCTACTGCGCGCAGAGTGCGCATTATTCCACCGGGGTGGGACGCGAAGAATTGATGCCGGTGCCTGAGCCTTTGTGGGCACCCCCTGCAGATTGCGCGTGGGAGATTCTCTGGACAAGCGAATCGCAGCGCTATGGTGGACCGGGTGCGGTCGATATCGATACAGATGAAAAATGGGTGTTGCCTGCCGAATCGGCGTTAGTTTTCCGGCCGCGGCGACGAACGCAACCGCGCAAAAAACCGAAAAAACGCTAGAACGCGATCTACGTCCGATGATTTCTAACGGATCTTAGATTCCCGCGCACAATGGCTTTCACCAACCGCTCCCTGCCATGGGACAAAACGAACCATTCGCGAGAATTGCTCCTTGAACGCGAGTGGCTCGTGACCAATGGACTCGGCGGGTTCGCTTCCGGAACTATCTCAGGTGCGATTACCCGGCGTTATCACGGCCTGCTCATTGCCGCGTTGCCGGCGCCGTACGGTCGCATGGTGATGTGGAGTCACGTTTCCGAATTCTTGCGTTTTGCGAATGACGATGTCGTTTCCCTCGGCGCCGAAGAACGCGCCGGTGGTCAGCTTAATCTCGGCGCGGCCGATTATTTACATGAATTCCGCCTCGAAAATGGATTGCCGGTCTGGACCTATCACGTGCGCGATCTCGTTCTCGAAAAACGCATTCTGATGCTGCATTTGCAAAACACCGTTCACGTCATCTATCGCATTCTCGAAGGTGAGAAGCGCCCGCGACTCGAGCTGCAACCCGCCTTTTTCTTCCGCCATTACGAATCACCGGTAAACGAAGGACTGGCTGTGCCTTATCGTTTGAGTGCCATTGAAGATCGCTACGAACTCAGCGCGGCTGATAGCGGCCTGCCACCGTTGCGCATAAAACTGGCAAGCGATCGCGCGCAATTCACGGTTTCACCGCAAAACATTCACCAGGTCGTTTACCGTATCGAGCAGAGCCGCGGTTACGCTTACGAAGGTACTCTCTGGAGCCCGGGATTTTTTCATGTCGACCTGCAGGAGCGTAACATGGCCGCGATCATCGCTTCAACGGAAGAATGGGGCATCGTTGACGTTCTCGCGCCCGAAGCTGCGATAGCGGCGGAAGAAGAACGGCGCGCGAAAATGCTGGACGATGCGCTGCCGGAAGCGCGCGGTGGATTTCCGGCCGAGCTGGTTTTTGCCGGCGACCAATTCATCATCACGCCGGCTGGTCGGGCGGAAGAAGCCGCTCGCGCGCACGCCGCCGGCGATGAAGTGCGAACAGTAATCGCCGGTTATCATTGGTTCACCGATTGGGGACGCGATACCATGATCTCACTGGAAGGACTCGCGCTCGTTTCCGGTCGCTGTTTGGAAGCGGGGTATATCTTGCGCACTTTCTCTCATTACGTTCGCGATGGGCTCATCCCAAACATGTTTCCGGATGGAGAAAAGGAAGGGCTTTATCATACCGCCGACGCGACTCTGTGGTTTTTTCACGCGCTTAGTCGTTACCTGCATTACACCGCCGATCGGACTACTCTGCATCTGCTGCTGCCGGTCTTGATCGATATCGCGGAGCATCATTTGCGCGGAACACGTTTCAATATTCACGTCGATTCGCATGACGGTCTGCTGGCGCAGGGCACCGAAAGCTATCAACTAACGTGGATGGACGCCAAGATGGGGGACTGGGTGGTAACGCCGCGTCGCGGCAAGGCAGTAGAGATCAATGCACTTTGGTATAACGCACTTGAACTTCTCTCGCGCTGGTGTCGTGAGGAAGGGGAAGGTGCGGGCGCAGAAAAGTACAGTGATGCGGCAAAACGCGCACGCGATTCATTCAATCAACGCTTCTGGTTCGCTGACGGCGGCTATTTATTCGACGTGGTCGATTGCAATGGCCAGAGCGGAACGACCGATTCTTCCTGCCGGCCAAACCAGATCTTCGCCATCTCGCTGGAACATCCGGTGCTCGAGCAAACACGCTGGTCATCGGTAGTCGAGGTCGTAGAGGAAAAATTGGTTACTCCGGTTGGGTTGCGTTCCCTTTCCCCTGATCATCCCGATTACAAACCGATTTATTCCGGCGACCTCCGTTCGCGTGACGGCGCTTACCATCAAGGAACAGTGTGGGCCTGGTTAATCGGCCCGTTTGTTGATGCGTGGTTGAAAGTGCATCCCGAGGACAAGACCAGCGCGCGAAAATTTCTCGGAACTTTTCCTCAGCACCTCAACGACAACGGAATTGGTACCATCAGCGAGGTGTTTGACGCTCGCGACCCACATTTTGCCGGCGGTTGTATCGCGCAAGCCTGGAGCGTGGCTGAAGTATTACGAAGCTGGATTAAGACTGCTTAGAACCAGGCCTTCACCCTTTATGGGTATGGCCTGTAATTTCGCGTGAAGGTTCCACGGAGTTCTACAACGACCGCTTTCTGTCATCCCGAGCGGAGTCGAGGGATCTCTAACTATTCTCTTCCAAAAAAAACTAGAGATGTCTCGACTTCGCTCGACATGACAAAATGAGCACAAGAAAGACACACCCCGCCGGAATCTTCTCGTTCGCGACAATCAAATGGATCGCACGGCGCGAATTTACAGTAAATGGCAACGGCTGAGACAGCTGAGGAAATTTCCAAAAAGCCTGAGGTCCGGCAGGCCCTTTCCCAAACAAGCGGTCCCAAAGCGGGGACGGAAAAAGTTAAGGCTGCAACGAAAGATAAATTTTGGTTTGTTACCCACGCTCTTTTGATCGTCGGCTGTGCCGTTCTCTATTCTCTGGTCGGATCAAAGCTAATTCCGGTGCCGCAAAACACCGTCGACCTCTCGCGGCGATTTCTTCGCGGCGCGGCGTTGATCGGGATCGTGCTTGCGGTTGCCAAAGCAATTTCCATCTATGCAATCGGGCGTCTCGATGATGCCGCCACCCGCTTCACTTTGCGTCGAATCGAACACTTGCTCGTCGTTCTGGTCATCGCCGTCATTGTTATCGGCGTCATTTTCGTTAATTGGTACACCGCTCTTATTTCCGTCGGCATAGGTTCAGTCATCGTTGGCTTGGCCGTGCAGACACCAATGACCAGTTTTCTGGGCTGGATCTACATCCTGATCCGGCGGCCTTATCAGGTCGGCGATCGCATTCAAATCGAAGACGCCACCGGCGACGTTATTGACGTGAGTTATTTCGACACCACCTTGTGGGAATTCGGCGGCAAATATCTTTCCACCGATCATCCGAGTGGCCGGATCATCAAGTTTCCAAACTCGAAAGTGCTAAGCGTGATGGTTTTCAACTACTCGTGGCCGCTTTTCCCCTACATCTGGAACGAAATCAAATTCTACATCGCCTACGATAGTGATCTGGAGTTCGTCTCGCGAACAATGCAGAAAATCACTGAGGAAGAAATCGGCGAGCAGATGATGGAACGGGTGGTAATGTTCCGCGAATTGCTGGCCAAAACGCCGGTGGACGAACTAGAAGTGAGGGAACGCCCGCGCGTTATCTTTCGGGTCAATGAGAACAGCTGGTTGGAAGCAATTGTGCGCTATCTTGTGCCGCCGCGCGAAGCGGGTTCAATCAAGACTCGGCTCCTTCCCAAACTTCTCGCCGCCCTGAATGCCGCACCGGAAAAGACAAAATTCCCGAAAGGTGACGCGCGTTAGCCCTCCTGTAGCCGCGGTCGTTGGCCGCGGCCGGATTTATCTGGGAAATGGAATTTACCGCCGACTCCGGGCATTACTTGCGCGTAGTCGCCAGTCAGTCGATTACTTGCGGCCAATGAAGTTTCTCCGGTTCTCTCACCTCGTTTCCAAGCTCCGGTTTGGGAGTGCCTGGCTGCTGGCAGGCTTTTGCTGCTTCTGCGGGTCGTCGCACGCGGAGGAAGCACCGAAGATTTTGCCCCTTATGTCGGCCCCTCCCAAAGCGCTCAGAGCGGAGAAAAAAACACTCGTCGCTCTGCCCAACTACGACGAAGTCACCGCTACTCGCCTCCAAATCTTTCTCGATAACAACGATTTCGGCCCCGGCAAGATCGACGGAGAAATGGGTGAATTTTTTCGCAAAGCACTGCTAGCTTACAAACGCGCGCACCTCATGCCGCTACACGGCACAGTCGATCAATGGTTGCTCGATCAAGTCCCGGAACCATTCACGAATTACACGATTCCACCGGAAGCGGAAAACTTTGTGGGACCGACGGCGAGCAAGCCAAGCGAGCAAGCGAAGTTGAAAGCACTCAAGTATGGTTCGCTTCTCGAGTTTGTGGCGGAACGTTTCCATTCCGCGGAGGATTATCTGCGCAAACTAAATCGCCCGATGAATCTGGACGAGCTTAAGCCCGGCGACACTGTAAGGGTGCCAAATGTTCTGCCCTTTAAAATCGAAGATCTGCACGAAGGTTTCGTGCCGCCGAATCCCGCATTCGTTAACCGTATTGTTTATGTCGACACCACGGAACGGTTCCTTCTCATTTACGAAAACAATCAACTTGTCGCGGAATTTCCGATCACTCCTGGTTCAACCAAGCTGCCCGCGCCCATCGGGGTATGGAAAATTAACGGCATCGCGGTCTTGCCTGTCTTTCGTCACGACGAAGGCATTTTGAATTATGGAATCAAAAGCGACACCGCATTCATTTTGCCAGCTGGTCCGAATAATCCGGTTGGCATTTTGTGGATGGCGCTAAGCAAGCCGCATGTTGGCATTCACGGAACGAATCAACCTGAAACAATCGGCCGCGCTGCCAGTCACGGCTGCATCCGGACGGCAAACTGGGACGCCGCGCGGGTGAAAGAACTCGTGACCGTCGGCAATATCGTTTCCATTTTTTGAGCCACGGTAGCCCAACCGCGTTGTCATCCCGGTGATTGTTGACAGACGCTTACAGGAATGAATTTTCCCCACAAACTGCGAAAGCTTCTTGATCCCGAGATTATCGGCAGCATGCGCGAGCACATTCATCGCGCGTTTCACCCGGTAAGTGCGCGCCGATTACAACGCAAGCTCGAAATGGATCCTTCATGGGAAGAACTCCGCCGGAAATATCCCCGCGGAATAAAAGAAGTGCATCGCTTTGGCGACACCAAGTTTTGGATTAATCGCAACGTCGAACGCGCACAGGATCTTTCGCTTGATCGCGGTCGGCGCCGTCACATTCTCGATCTCGGCTGCGGTCCCGGTTTCTTTCTTTATGTCGCAGAAAAACTCGGACACACCGGCGTTGGATTGGACATCGACGAGCAGGCAATTTTTCGCGACACCCTCCGACTTCTTAGGGTGAGGCGCGTGGTGCATTGCATTCAACCGCGCTTCCACTTGCCTGCGCCGGAAAAAAAATTCGATCTTATCACCAGTTATCTCACTTGCTTCCACCGCCTCGAACGTCTGCGTGACGGAAATTGGCGTACCTGGTCGGCGGCGGAATGGCAATTCTTCATCGATGACGTTCGTGCCCATCAATTAGCTGAGGGCGGAATGCTGCTTCTCGAATTTCACCCGCAGAAAAACGGCGAGCTCTATCCCGCCGATGTTCGCGAATTATTCCTGAAAAACCGCGCCCGCATTTTTCGCTCAAAAGTCTTCCTGAAATAACCCGGCCGGTCTTGCTCCTTGTAATGTGAGCAATGATCGCGGCCCTTCTGTGCACGACCAAATTCAGCTCGACCGGGATTAAACCAATTGTGCCTGGAGGAAAAAGCGCTACGTGCGCGAACCAGCAACACTCTGCAGGAGCGATGGGATCAGCGCGGCCAAGCCCTGCTGGTGATCCGCCGTCGGATCGACTTTGCCGGTTGGTGTTAGTTTGTCGACCACCTTGGGCAGAAATTCAGCCAAGAGATTCGAGGCTTGCGCAGGATCAATTCCCATTTTTGCCGCAAGCGCCTGCACTTGTTGGGAACCGAGCGCCTTTTGAATTTGATCGCTCGAGATGGACTGGTTTTCGCCCATGCCGACCCAGGAGGCAAAAACGCCGCCACAGCCGCTTTGCGAAAACTTATTGGCCAAACCCTGCAATCCCCCGCTCTGCGCCAGGAGACCGCCGAGAATTCCTATGAGCGGATTCGCTTCGCCAGAAGCATCCGTTTTTCCGCTCGCTGCACCGAGTATCGAATCGAGAAGTCCCATAGTTTTATTGTCCTCTTAATTGTTGTTGGATGTTCGTCTTTTAGAAAAACGTATCCGAGGAACGCGCGCGGTGAAAGCGATATTTCCGTGAGGAACCCGCCTCTAGTTTAAAAGCTCGCGTCCACGCCGCGAGCTAGCTGTGCTACTCTTTCGGACATGAATCCGGATAAGCTATTCGATTACCTCGACGGCAAACTTCCCGATCATGAACGACAAGCGTTGGAGGAGCGATTAATGAGTGATGCGAGCGTGCGCCGTGAATTCGACGTGGCCCGGCGCATTCACGCCGGCATGCGCGAGAATCAAAGTGACCGGCCGGAAATTCTCAGTGAGATGTCGGAAGAAACGGCCGCGCGCGGGCGTCGCATGGCGCGACAAGTTGGGCTGGCTTTTATCGTGCTGGTAGCGATGAACGTGTTGCTTGGTCTGGTTTACATCGCTCATCACGAAAGCAAAAACCCGAATCGGCAATTGCTGGACAAACAGGCGCGCGAGGATCTCCGACAATCTCTCGAAAAAACGGCCGCCGCTACTCTGACCCCGCCACCGCTTGGGGTTAGCGAATGGCAAATTACGACGGAGCAAGGACAAACCAATTCCGTTGCAGATGGAATAGTGACGGCCGCGAAAAAGTTCCTGGGCGCCGGGACTAAAGGCGTTCCGAATGACGGAGAAATCCAGGTGCTGGTGGAGATTCCGGCGAACAAAGCAGCTGAATTTAAGAGCGCTCTCACCCCACTCCCCGGAGTAAAGGAAGTGAACGGCGACGTAGCGACGACAAATTCCACGGAAAGAATTTCGATAATCCTGCAGCTGACGGAAGCGAAATGATGGTCGTCACTTTCGCGCTGCCGACAGAAAGCAGCGCGTTTATTCGCTTCCTAAAAAATGTCAGGCACGATGGGGCAGTAGTACGCGGCAACGTGGAGCATCGAACCTCGGACATCTGCGTGGTGCACACCGGGGTCGGCGCGGCAAAATGCGAAGAGCGTCTCGGCAATTTCTTGCGGGCGGAAACGCCGGAATTGTTAATCGCGAGCGGATTTTGCGGTGGGACAACTGATGAACTGCATCCGGGCGATCTCGTGATTGCGGATGATGCATCTGATTTGTCTCGGAAAGCGCGCGCGATTTTACCCGGCGCCGTTGTTGGCAAAATTCATTCGGCGGATCGGATCGTTGATCCTGCGGTGGACCGATACGAGATCGGGCGCGAACACGGCGCCATCGCGATCGACATGGAAACGAAAACGATTACGCGTCTCTGCGCGGACAGATCAATTCCGGTGCTGGCATTGCGCGTAATAAGCGATTCCCCCGCCGCACCCTTTCCCGCTCCGCCAAACGTGCTTTTTGATATGGAAGCGCAGCGGACAAAATTTACCGCTTTAGTCGCATACCTTGCTCGCGATCCGGCGTCTGCAGTTCGGCTGGCGCAATTCTCGCAGCAAATCACGCGCGCAAAAACGAAATTGGCAGACGCGCTTTGCGCGGTCATTCATGCGTTGTAGCTGCCGCCGTCACCGGCGGCAGAAATATTTTTGAAGCCTGTGCCGCTGGAGACAGCGGCAGCTACAACAATTCGGCGGTCATAGACCACCGCTACAGTTGAGGATTTGCCGGCTCAACGTGCACGAGGACGTCGGCGATGCGCGGATTTGTGGCGCGGATCGCATCTTTCACCCTGTGCGCCAACTCGTGGCCTTCGTGGACGGAAATGCTGCCATTCACCAGCACGTGAAGATCGACGTAATAGGAGACCCCCATCTTGCGCACGAAACATTTATCGAGATCGATTACGCCGGGGACGGAACGTGCAGCGCCTCGAATATTATCACTAATTTCACCACGCGGCGCGGTATCAAGAATTTCGCGCAGCGCCGGGCCGAGTAGCCGCGCCCCTGTGGTAGCGATAACGGCACAGGCGAACAGGGCCGCGTAATCATCCGCGCGTTGCCATTTTTCGCCGCCGACAAGCGCGATGGAAATTCCGACAGCTGCCGCCATTGAAATAATGGCATCGGCGCGATGATGCCAGGCATCGGTAGTGATCGCGGTGCTATCAATGGCGCGGCCGAGTCGGCTGACGGAGCGAAAGAGCGATCCCTTGACTATGACGGCGATGATGAGGACGAAGAGAGTAAATGGCGCCGGCCCGTGATGCGGTAGAAAAATTTCGCGAACGCTCGCAACCGCCAGAGCAGCGGCGGCCACGAGAACGCCAAGAGCGACAACCACAGCAGCGAGCGGTTCTGCTTTGCCGTGGCCATACGGATGAGTGGCATCGGGCGGACGCGCGGCGAATCGTAGCCCGCCCCAGATAACGATCGAGCCCGCGGCGTCGAGCGCCGATTCAATGCCATCAGCGATGAGCGCGTAAGCATTTCCAAAAACGCCGGCCGCGATTTTGATGAAGGCAAAGGCTACATTGACGGCGAGGCCGACGAGAGCCAGGCGGGCGCCGGCTTGCAGATTGCTCGCTGCAGTGCCAGCGGTAGGATGAGCGTTCATGCGCAAGGAAACGATTAACGTAGCGGTCTATTCAACGCACGGAAATCCTGCAGATGTCTTGCGTATCGAATCTCAGCCGTGGCCAACGCCGGGAGCCGACGAAGTGGTCGTGGAAATGCAAGCCGCCCCGATCAATCCGGCGGACTTGAATGCAATTGAAGGGAAATATCCGGGGAAACGGGAAGTCCCGGCTGTTCCGGGCTTCGAAGGCTCGGGAATCGTGTCCGAGCTTGGAGAGAACGTTAGCAAGCTAACAATCGGTTCACTGGTGATCTTACCGCACGACCTCGGAACATGGCGTGAAGCCTGCGCAGTTAGGGCAGAGCAAGTGGTGGTTGTTCCGTCGCAAGTCGATCCCGTCCAGGCGGCAATGTTGAAGATTAATCCGCTGACGGCATGGCGACTCTTGCACGGATACGTGGAACTGAAGACTGGCGATTGGGTGATTCAAAACGCTGCCAATTCGGCGGCGGGCCGCGCGGTCATTCAAATCGCGCATGCACTTGGGTACAAAACCGTGAACGTGGTCCGGCGTGAAGAATTAATCGACGAGTTGCGCGCCGATGGTGGCGACGCTGTTCTAATCGACAGTGAAAATCTTCGCGATGAAGTGAAAAACGCTACCGGCGGCGCACCGATTCATTTGGGATTGAACGCGGTCGGTGGCGACAGCGCGCTGCGGCTGATGAACTGTCTCGCCGCCAGCGGCACGCTCGTAACTTTCGGCGCGATGAGTTTGCAGCCGCTGAAAATCCCGAACGGCCTGCTTATTTTCAAGGATCTGCGTTTCCGCGGAATTTGGATTAACAAATGGTACGACAACGCCACGCCCGCAGAGCGAATGGCCGCGTTCAATCCTATTTTCGAAATGGCCGGGCGCGGTTTGCTGCAAACGAAAGTCGAGAAATCATACCCGCTGAGCGAAATAAAGGCGGCGGTCGAACATGCCGCCCACGCGCAGCGCCGCGGCAAAATCATTTTCGAGTTTGGAACCCGTTAAAGACACGGAATGAGACAGAACCGCGAAGCCGTCACCAGGATACACTTTCATCTCGGGTAAGCGCCGTCTTGTCATTCGGAGCGCAGTCGAGGAATCTCTAATTTTTAACAGAGAGATAGTAAGAGATTTCTCGACTTTCGCTCGACATGACAAAGTAAATGGCAGGCGGCTGATCGTTTTATTTTAGCTTCTTTCGAGTATTTCGTGGGCATGTTCTGTCTTGAATGAAGATGCAAAAGACAATCGTGGTTGGCGCGGGGATCAATGGAGTTGTTGCCGCGATTGAATTGCGAAAACGCGGACACGAAGTTGCGCTGGTTGATCCCGGCCCATTACCGCATCCCCTCGCCGCTTCCACTGATATCAGTAAGGCCGTTCGCGCGGCCTATGGCGGAGACGAAGATTATACGGCGCTGGCCGAGCAGTCGCGCGAGATTTGGCGGCAGTGGAACGTGAAATTCGGCGTCGAATTGTATCACGAGATCGGGTTTCTTTTTATGCGCCAACGCCCGATACAGCCGGGCGATTTTGAATACGAAAGCTTCACTCTCCTCGAACAACGCGGGCATCGGGTGGAGCGGATCGGTTCCAGACAACTGCGCGAGCGTTATCCGGCCTGGAACTCGGAACGTTACCCGGATGGTTTTCTCGATTTGGAAGCCGGATATGCCGAAAGCGGACGGGTCGTCGCCGCATTAATCCAGTGGGCGAAATCGCTCGGTGTGGAATTGCGCGAAAATGCAAAGTTCCGCGATCTGGATGAAGCGGGCGATCGGATAAAAGGGATTGTTTTGGAAGATGGGGAAAAAATTGCCGCGGCTGCGGTTGTGATGGCCGTTGGCGCTTGGACACCGTACGCATTGCCATTCACGCGCAATTTTCTCCGCGCAAGCGGACAGCCGGTATTTCATCTCAAACCCAAACAACCCGAACTCTTCACTCCGGAATGTTTTCCGATTTTCGGCGCGGATATTTCGACTACTGGCTATTACGGTTTCCCGCTCAATCGCGACGGCGTGGTGAAAATCGCAAATCACGGGCCAGGACGCGAGATGTCGCCGGATTCTCCCGAGCGCGTCGTAACGAAAGAGGAGGAAAACCAAATGCGCCATTTTTTGTCCGACTCGTTTCCCGCGCTGGCGGATTCCCCAATTGTATTCACGCGCATCTGTTTCTATTGCGATACTCATGATGGAAATTTTTGGATCGCTCCCGATCCGGAGCGTCCCGGATTGACCATCGCGGCCGGGGACTGCGGCCATGGATTTAAGTTCGCGCCGGCGCTGGGTGGAATCATCGCCGACGCAGTCGAAGGCAAATCGAATCCAGTGCTGGGAAAATTTCGCTGGCGTCCGGAAGTGAAGTCGGGCGAGACGAAAGAAGCCGCGCGATTTCGCGGAAAACTCTAGCGGCGGAGCCGGACCGGCAATATCAATCGCCCCTGGCTTGAGATGCGGGTTCTTTCTTCGGCTGGCGTTTCAGAAGCGTGATTTGTTTGATCCGCGCCGAATCAGACGGGCTCCAGGTGGCGACATCGGGATCGTCTTTGAAAGCGTTGTGAACGATGCGCCGCTGATAGGAATTCATCGGCTCGAGCTGAAGCGAACGTCCGGTGATGCGCACTCGCTCAGCAAGTTCGCGAACCCGTTGGACGATTCGGTCTTCACGCATAGAACGGTAATGCTCGCAATCAACAATGACTTTTTGCGCATCCTTATTTTTCGCCTGCAATAATCGGTTTAGAAGAAATTGAATGGCGTCGAGCATTTCGCCGTCGCGACCAATCAGACGCCGGCTTTCCTCGGTGTAAATTTGCAAGGTCAGATTTCCGCCTTCGCTTTGCATTTCCGCGATTTCCACGACGAAACCGAGGTAGCCAAGCATGGTATCGAGTAACTCTTTCGGCGTCATCTTCGTTTTCGTTTCGGCCCCGCAACTTTCTCCAAGGTCGGCACCGGTTGTTTCCGATTCTGATACAGTTGCAGGACGCTGAAAAGGTTTTGCGCAGTGTAATACAGGGCGAGGGCAGCGGCAAAATTATAGCAAAAGACGATAAAGATTATGGGCATGAACATCATCATCCGCTGCTGGGTGGGATCGCCACTCTTCGGCGTCAGGTGGGTCATCCAAAAACTGGTCGCCGCCATGATGAGTGGAAGAATATTGATGGGCCATCCGACGACGGGAAGATGCGCTACGGTATCGGGTTGAGAGAGATCGCGAATCCAGAGAAAGTGAGCACCCCGCAGTTCGACCGCCTGTCGCAACATGGTGAAGAGGCCGAAGAAGATCGGGATTTGGATCAGCATTGGTAAACAGCCACCTACCGGGTTGATCCCGTATTCTTTGTAAAGCTTCATCGTCTCCTGATTCATCCGCGTCGGATCGTCTTTATATTTCTCGCGTAGCTCCTGGATTTTGGGCGAGAGCGCCGACATGCGTCGCATCGAAGCCGTCGCTTTACTTTGCAGAGGCCAGAGCGACAGCTTTACAATTGTCGTTAGCGCGAGAATGGCAGCGGCATAGTTGCCAAGGAAACTGTGAAGCGTGTTCAAGGCGTTGAGCAACGCCTGGCAGATGATCTTGAAAATGCCGAATTCCATGACTTCGGCTTCGTTATGTTCGAGCTGGGCGAGCCGATGATAAAGTTTCGGGCCGAGATAGAGTTGGAAGTGTGCGTTGTAAGTTTGGCCGGCCTCCACGCGGAACCCCGGCAAGTGCATCGCGCCCTCCAAACCATAGTTCTTCTCTGCCGGATCGATCTCAAAGCGTTTTCCCCAAACCGCGTCCGCCTTCCCAGTCAAGGGAACCGCCAGAGTAGTGAAAAATTGATTACTCGCCGCCACCCACTCCGCAGCATTGACGCTCTGCGTGTAGTAGGGACGCGGCGGATGTTGCCCCATGCCGAAAAAGCCGCCGCCCCCGGCGAACCAACCGACATCAATCCCTTTAGTGTGGCCGCCAACCAACCACACCAAACGGGTATAGCTCGGGTAGTCGTTGCGGTGAATCCGCGCCGCTGAGCCATTCCCAAGAAAATAACCGGGATTCGCGTAGGGTGCCGCGCCGTTGTTTGTGAAATCGACATCCAATTTCACAACGAAATTATCCTTCTTCTCGTTAGTAGGCGGAAAGAAAAACTTCTTGCGAATCGTCACCTGCTCGGGCGCGACATACTCGAGTGCGACAGTGTCGGCTTCGCGGGCGATTTTGTATTCCGGCAAAGCCGGAGCGGCAGGATCGTCGACGATTGCGCCAATGGGAATTCGTGCGGGCGAGTTCAACGTTACACGTTCGCTTTTTCCTACCTCCGCAGGGTAATTGAGCAAAACTGCTTCGCTGATTCCGCCGCCCCGATTGGTAAGACGCAATTCGACGTCAGAGTTGCGGAGCGTTTCGGTTTTTTCTTCAAATTGCGCCGGCGTCGCGCTCGGACCTGGTGTCGTCGCAGTTCCCGCCTGTTGCACCGGTGTGGCAACGGCCGAGGGGGCTGACGTAGCAGGAATGCCACTCGCTAAAGGCGGAGCCGAAGGCGCCGTCGCAACGGCTGGCGGGGGCAAGGGTTGCCGCGCAATCCAAATTTCCCAGGCGATCAGCCCAAGAACGCAAAGAGTGATGGCGATCCAGGCGGTTCGATCCATAAATTAATTGCGCCTGCTTACTCGCAGACGCAGCTCCGCGCCAGTGAATCTGGCGCCGGCACCGGATCAAACCCGCTGCCACCCCACGGATGACATCGTAGCAGGCGCTTCATTCCGAGAAAGCTCCCGCGCCAGACGCCGTGCTCTTCGACCGCTCGCAAGAAATATTCGGAGCACGTGGGCGAAAAACGGCAGCCGGAATTCGCTCCGCCGAGGAACGAAAGCACCGGCGAGATCGTTATCTGATAACCGCGAATGAGAATGCGAACGAGCGTGCGCATCAGGGGGCAAGGATAGAAGCGCGCCGCGCCAGGCGCAACCACTCATCTTCCAAGGCGTGGGACGTCTCGCGCGCTGCTCGCGCCGACGCAATCGTCACCACCCAAACTCCGCCGCAGATTTCGTGTTGATGTTTGCGAAAAATCTCGCGCAAACGCCGGCGGGTGCGATTGCGGACGACGGCTCCTCCGACGCGCCGGGAAGTAATAAAGCCGGCGCGAACGACCGCTTTTGGTTCGGCATTTTTCAAAACGCCGAGTGTAAGCGTTCCGCCACGGATGGAGGCACCTTCCGTCCGAACGCGCTGGAATTCGGAATCCAGAGTGAGTCGGCGCGACTTCGGAAAACGAAGGCGTCTTTGCATAGGCGGGATTTTAATCTGCGCGACGGCGGTTGTCAGTGGTAGGGCAAGCACACCGCTGCCGAGGATGAACGGCAACGCGAGCGCTTGCCCAAAATCAGCGGCGTTTGTACAGCAAAAGTCTTCCCGGAGTTCACTCAGGGAAGACCTCGCAAAAAGCTTCGTTGATTACGGCGTGGCCGAAGCGGCCGGCGAAGACGTCGTGTTGATCGTCGTATTCGTCTCCGTCTTGCTTTCCGTGGCCGGCGAAGGATTCACCACTGTTGTAGTGGTTTCTTTCTTCTCCCCAGCCGGCGGATTTACCGTCTCAGTTTTCTGTTCGCAAGCCGCGAGCAACGATGCGGCTCCAGCCAAAATGCAGATGTATTTCTTCATAAGTTGTAGATGGAAAACCCAATGTGGGTCATTTCATATTCGGGGCAAGGCGTCCTTTCGGCCTTACGCTGTGTGAATGTTCACCCGCCCAGCGAGCCCAGCGTCTCAGTGGAGAACGTTGGGGTGTAAGGCAGACCATGCGCCTCAGCCACGGCCTGAATGGTAAGTATTCCGTCGCGCGTGTTCACACCACCAAGCAGCGCCGGCTGTTTGTTGCATGCCCCTTCCAATCCGCGATCAGCGAGCAACTCGACGTAGCGGCCGGTAATATTCGTCAGCGCCTGGGTAGCGGTCCGCGCATAAGCAGCCGGCATGTTGGCCACGCAATAATGGGTGACGCCTTCCTCGACATAAACGGGATCGAGATGCGTCGTTGGCCGCGACGTTTCTGCGCAACCGCCCTGATCAATCGCAATGTCCACCACCACACTGCCCGGTTTCATTTTTCGCAACATCGCGCGTGTAATTAGCTTCGGCGCTTTCGCTCCTGGCACCAGGACCGCGCCGATGAGCAGATCGGTCGTCGCCATCAATTCGTGGAGATGTGCCTCGCTGGAATAGAGCGTGTTGGCGTTGTCCATGGTGATGTCGAGAAAACGCATCCGTTCGAGATCGACTTCGAGAATGGTCACGTCGGCGGCCAAACCGGTGGCCATGCGCGCAGCGTTCACACCGGCGGTGCCGCCACCGAGCACAACCACGCGTCCTGGCAAAACCCCCGGAACGCCGCCGAGCAAGACACCCGTGCCGCCATTGTGTTTTGCCAAATAATATGCGCCCATCACAACTGACATACGGCCCGCGATTTCGCTCATTGGTTCCAAAAGCGGAAGGCGATTCCCGATTTGAATCGTCTCGTAGGCAACGCCGGTCACGCCAGACGTCAGCAACGCTTCCGTCAAAGGTTTGCTCGCCGCCAAATGAAGATAGGTGAAAAGAATTTGTCCTCGACGCAACAACGGCCACTCCGCTGGCAACGGTTCCTTCACTTTTACGATCATGTCGGCGCGCTGAAAAATTTCCTCCGCCGATTCGACGATTTGCGCACCGGCTTTGACGTATTCCTCATCAGGATAACCGGAACCGACGCCAGCATTTTTTTGCACGAGAACGGTGTGACCACGGCCAACCAGACTTTGCGCGGTGGAAGGGAGCAAACCGACGCGTTGCTCTTGTTCTTTGATTTCCTTGGGAATGCCGATGGTCATGGCAGAGAGTGAATGGTGATACGTGATTTGTGAAGAGTGTAAAAGCTCAATCTGCGAAAAACTATTCGCAATTCCATTTCGGCAAGCTTGTCCGGCGCGATGGCGCATAGCGGTGTCATGCTGAGCCGCGCAAGACGGCGAAGAATCTGGCCAGCGGTGAGACGCTTCCTTTCTTGGATGATTGCTTGAGCACATGAGAGGTCCCTCGCTCCGCTCGGGATGACAAAAGAGGCAGCAGCCTCCTTTTGTTCAATCCAACGCGCTGCCTGCGATCAAATTTTTTCCGCCACAATTTCCACCACCAGTGGCGTAATCATCAGCGCATTCGGATTCTCTCCGGCACCAGCCAAATCCGCGCGCACTTTGTCAGCGAAGGTTTGATCGATCCGACCCATCTCAATCAAGCGCGGAAGATAAACTTCGATGAATGTCACCGGCCATTGCCACATGTAGTTAGTCGGACGCACAGAAAAGATATGTGGCGTAGCCGACCGAATAATAAACCCGTTTTGCGAGAGCAACACCGGGAGATCAGCAGCGCCGTCCGGTTCTCCGCCCGACTCGCGCCACGTTGCGATCACGTGTTCGCGAAATTTTTCCTGACTCGGGATCGGTGGAAGAAAACGCCAGGTTCCATAGTGAGCATATTCGTGAAAGATAGAGATACCGTCTTTCGGCATCACATCGCCGAGTTTTTTGATCAACAACGCCTGATCGCTGACAAACGATAAGACCCAGCGGCACCAGGAGAAATCGTAATTGCCTTTCGGCAAATCGCCGGTCATCAGATCTAACTCATGAATCTTGACATTGCTTAGGCCGCGTCGGCGAAAGGACTCGCGCATCGCGGCAACAAATTTGTCGGAACGCTCCAGCGCCACGACTTCACCGGATGGTCCAACAATTTCGGCTAAATCGAGTGCGGCATAACCGGGCCCGGCTCCAAGATCAAGGACGCGCTTCCCGGTGGTAATGCCTGCCCTCTGCCAGCAGTCCAACACCACCGGACGCCAGACCCGGTGTTGCAGCCCGAGTCTGAGCAGCTCCTCATCATGCGTTCCAAGAACGTAGTCCTTCTCGCTCATGCGGCACCATCACCATATCACGATCTCTCGCCACTCGATTCTTTGCCCCGTAGCTAAAAGCCAATTCACTAACGCCGGCCCACTATTCTGACATCGTAGCGATCTCTCGCGACGCACTGCCTTGGCAGACTGTTGAAAACGGCTCTCACTTCGATCCTCTCGCACACCACGCCGTTGCCCTCACTGCCGCTTGCGCGTGCGTCTCTCCCGGCGGGAGAGAATGAAGAGGAGGCTTCGTGTGTCTCTGTAATTAAGCGAGAGCGAGCGGTCCCTTCTCCCGCGGGGAGAAGGTTAGGATGAGGGCTTCCAACCGTCGCTCCGGCGACCGTGCTTATTGAAAGTAGTCGCAGCGCTCGAAATTTTAATCTGGCAAAATAGTCAGGTTACTCGCTTCTCTCACTCACTCGCCGAAGCGATAGTTAAATGTTTCGATGTCGATCTTGAACTTCTCTTCAATTATACTTTGTGTTTCCGGGGTATAGTATTCAGTATAGTGCCGCGAACGGGGATTGGCCCGGGCATGAGGAAGCACTTCGCTTACTCCAAGCTTTTTCGCCACCACCACCCAGTCTTCCTGTAAACGCTCGAATCGGCCGATAAAGTCTGCGAGCATCCTGCCGTTGGCGTCGACAAACCAATCAAGTTGGTAACGATGAGGCGATGAATGAATGCAGGTGCTACTACTATATTGAATCCAACGAACGAACTCTTCGAACGTCATCTCCCGACGCATTTGCACTGCTTCATTGCGCTCATAGAGCGCGACAACACGATCCCAGGGATTGCGAACAAATCCGAACTTAAAGTAACTTTCGAATTGCCGCCGTCCCCGTTCTTTCCGACGCTCCGCCGGCAATGTAAGATAGAGCCATTCCAGTATTCGATTTTTTCTTCCTCCGCGCACAACCCAGTAACTTTCCATCAACCTTCTAATCTCACACAGGTTCAAATGGGGCTTAATCGCCTTTCCCAACAGGTGACGCACGCTGGTCGAACCAGTCTTGGGAACTTCGACAAAGATGCACTTGTAGCGGTGTGAGATCATGGCTTGTTTAGCCAGCCGCAGAGAGCAAGGATAAGCTCACTTTTTGATGAAAGCGATTGTTCTGACCTTCGATCGACATCGCGCCATTACCCAGCACCTGATGTTGCAATACCAGCGTCTCTGGCCGGATCACCCATTTCGGTTTCGCATCCCTTATCAACAGCTTCGCGGCCCAAACACGGAGCGCGCAGAGTATATCGAGTCGCCCCCAGAAATCCCCGCAACTGTCCTGCGATTGATCGAAGACATCGAAGATGAGGAATGGGTTTACTGGTGCTCCGATGATAAATATCCGATCCGTTTGATAGTAGAAAAAGTCAAAGAGCTTCTCAATTATGCACTCACGGCGTCCGAAATAAGCGGTCTTCTTTTTTGCCGCACTCGGGTTACCTTGGATCGACCTGAACTGTCTTTGCATCCTAACCAACGCGTGACTCCAGCCGGCGATATCCTACTCGAGCGCAAAGCGTGGTATCAAATCTGGATTCATCAATTTCTGCGGGCAAAAGTCCTTCGCTTTCTGTTTTCTCATCTGCCCGCACAGGTGCCATCCGCCAAAGCACTGGATGGTTTAAAGAATCGCATCGAAAAGCCCGAAGACTATCACCTGTTTGTCACGCAGCAAAACTTCGCCGTCTTCGGCGAGAGCACAAAACGGGGCGCGATCACTCGAAATTGCCTCGAAAGCATTGCTCGCACTGATATTGAGTTGCCGGAGTGGTTTCGACGCTCAAACGGGGAGCGAATCACAATGGGACAACTACCGGGAGAGACTTACTGGCAAAAATTGCGCAGCCGTTTGTCTGGTCGCAACAAAATGAAATAAAACGGTATCGCCCAAGTCGGTGGCTTTCACACCACGCGTCCGTCATCCCGAGCGCAAGCGAGGGATCCCGCCTAAGATCCCAGATCACACACAATCATCGCCCACTCGCGAGGTCCCTCACTCCGAAGGCATTCGGGGTTGGGGATGACAAACCAATCCTAGAGCGCCGCCGCAGGCTGGCAATGACCGCCGCGCCTTTGGCGCCAAACACATACTCCCAAAAGAGAGAAGTGGTTCCTTCTCCCAGTGGGAGAATGTTAGGATGAGGGCATTCTATCGGAATTTCTCGCCACCATTAAATTTTGAGACGATCTTCGGTCGTTTCCTGCCAGCGATGAATCTCATCTCTCCCGCGCGCAATCACCTCGTCATACTTGCCTGCGTAATATAGATTATGCGCTTCGATTGGATCGACCTTTAAGTTGTATAGCTCATTTAAATCCTGATCTCTCAGGCAAAGTTTCCAACCGTCGCTGGTGACTATCGCGCGCGTCGATTCCTCCATCGCCCGTCTTGCTTGCCGGCGCCTTGCCACCGAACTTCTTTTGACCGTTTTAGCCCGGTTCGGCGACCACTCCATAAAGACGCTTTGTGGCGGCATCGCTTCTCCTTTGAGCAGTGGAACACGACTTTGTCCTGGACAATGAGGTGGTTTGGCCTGCCCAAGCAACTCCAACAGTGTCGGCAAAAAATCGATATGACTGATGGATTGATTGATTCTCATGCTGCGACGCTGCCCAGGCATCCGAATCAGATAAGGCACCCGCGCTGCTT
>Ga0207697_10000583_pt1 | contig 20804 bp, 14 predicted proteins | sample KBSSwiS5withPhiX_FD_184293 | JGI IMG/M metagenome (GOLD analysis project Ga0207697, IMG submission 184293) | Switchgrass rhizosphere microbial communities from Kellogg Biological Station, Michigan, USA, with PhiX - S5 (SPAdes) (version 2) | ecosystem: Host-associated > Plants > Roots >... | reverse complement strand
GGGGCCTGGCTAGAATGCGAATCGGATCTGCACCTGCACGGTCCGCATCGGCTGCGCCCCGTTCACCGCGCCGAACCCGGCGTTTCTGGGCTGCAGTCTGGCCGGATCGAGTGAGCCGTCGGCAAGATACTGGCTGTTCCGCACCGTTTGGTCGGTAGGGCTGTTGAACTGCACGGTGGACACTCGCGAGTTGTACACCAGGGTGTTGAAGGCGTTGAACAACTCCAGGCGGAACTGTAGCTGCCGGGCCCCGCCGAATTGGAAGTTGCGGGCAATCGCCAGGTCCGTCGTGTGGTCCTTGCACCCGGTCATGTAGAAGCGGCCGGACTCGAGCCCGAGACTCCCGGGGAGCGGACCGGCGAAGGCGCTCGTGTTGAACTGTTTGTATTGATCGCTGGCGCAGCCGCCGCCTGGATCCCCGAGGATCCGAATGGCCGCGGCATAGTCAGGGGAGCCAGTGAGGTTGACGTTGCCGACCCCCTGATAGGTGTAGCCCATCGTGTACGGTGTGCCTGAATTCGCGGTGAAGATCCCGGAGAGTTGCCAGTCGTTGAGGATCGCCGCGGTGATGCGGGTCGCCGTGTTGGACCCATATGCCAGGTTCGGCGGATCCCACACGAAGTTCGCCCGGAGGAGATGCGTCGGGGTGCCCTGGCTCTGGTTCAGATCGACGTACTCGTCCCAATCGTCCCGCAAGGAGACGGTGCCGTCGGCGGCGTGCTGGTAGCGCGGTTGGAGGTTGGTCGTGCCGTTGTCGGACAGTGTCCAGGTCCAGTTGGCCTCCGCCAGGACCCCTCGCGAGAATCGCCGCTTGAACGAGGTCTGAATGGAATGGAATGTCCGCCAGAAGGCGCCCTGCTGCTGGAGGACGTTGCTGTAGCCGCGGATGCTTCGCAGCAGGTCGGAGGTGACCGCCGTCGCACCCGGCAAGGTGTTAGCCGCCAACGTCGGATCTTGATTCTGCGGCAGGAACGCCGCGCCAAAATCCACCGCGTTCAGGTTCTGGCCATTCGCGCCGGCCCCGGTCGCGTTCTGCTGGTTCCATGCGTGCTGTCCGACGTAGGTCACGTCGAGCGCGGAGGCCCATGGCAGGGTCATCTGCACTCCGCCGTTCCACTGGAACGACGTCGGCAACCCGTCGTCGTATCGATAGGCGAAGATCTGCGACGCCGGCACCGGCCCGCCCTGCGAGGCGGCCAGATCCTGCACGCGTACCGCGCGCAGGGTGATGCCGCGCGAGAACGGTGGGTTGGAGACCAGGTTCTGCACCGAGTCCCCCGGCGGACGGTCGTAGAAGATGCCGCCGCCCCCGCGAACCACCAACCGCTGATTGCCGGAGACGTCGTAGGCGCCGCCGAAGCGCGGTGCGAGCGCCACGGTTGGCCAGACATAGCCGTACTTCGAGGTGCCCTGCTCACCCTGCTGAATCAGTCCCTGCGTCGGATTGCCGGTGCCCGGGACGAGCTGCCCGATGTAGAGGGCAGAGCCTGCGCCGAGGAGCGCCCCGGTCCGCGGATCCATCGCCTGCCGCGTCGCGGGACACGGGGCGACGCCTCCCGGACATCCGGGTGCATAGAGCAGCGGGGCATCACCGAGCGCCCACTGCTCAGGGAAGAAGTTGGCGCTGTGGCCGAACTGATCGTGCTGCGGCTGCTGGTTCACGAAGCGAAGCCCGTAGTCCAGCGTCAGTCGGCTGTTCACCTTCCAGTTGTCCTGCAGGTACCACTCGCGGTTGTTGTAGATGTAACTGCCCTCGACGAACTTGGACTGCTGCGAGTAGCTCGAGAGGATGCCCAGCGCCGCGTTGGCGTACCCGAATCCCGAGTCCAGCGGGTTGTTCGCGTCGTTGGAAAAATTCATTTCTCCCTTGAACGGCAACGCGCCCAGCGCCAGATTGATGTTCTGCGGTTTGAAGCTGTGATTCAGGTAGAACCCCGCCTTCATCGTGTGCTGACCCTTGACCTTGGTCAGGTTGACGGAGATGTCATACGTCGGGTTGGTATTGAGCGCGCCGGGGAACGTCAGGTTTGGAGGACAGGGGGCCCCGACACCCCCATTGTTGGTGGCCGCGCAGCCGATGCGAGTGCCCCACGCGAAGTTCGGCGGCAGCAGTATCTGTCCGTCCTGGAAGAACGGGGTGCCGGACTTGGCGAGCGCTTCGTACGCGAAGTAGTTCTGATCGAGCGCCCGACCCTCCGGGTAGACCAGCGGCAGGCCCGCCAGACCCACGTTGTTCACGTTCGACGCATCGGTCATCAGCACCGTCGTGCCGTAGTTTCTCGCTGTGCCGTAGGTCGCCTCCAGGAACGTCGTCGGCGAGATGGTGTAATTCGCGCTGGCTGCCCACGTGGAGGTCCACTCGGTGCCCTTGATTCGCTGCGTGTCGTTGTAACCCGGGAGCGACCCTGGCGTCAGGGGACGGCCAGCCGCGTTGTTCTGCCCGTTGAACTTCGCCGTGAATCGCAGCTTCGACGCGGGCTGGTAGTCGAATCGCACGGAGGGCTGGTAGGTCAGCGTCTTGAACACCGGCGCGGTCACTTCATAGTTGTAGTTCATCCCCGACTGCTGGCTGACGTTCGGCAGCGGCCAGAGGTTGTTCAGGATCGCCAGGCCCGGGGCATACAGGCGGTTCTGCGGGATGCGCCCAACGACGCCGCCATCCTGGAAGCAGCCGGAGGTGTTGGTCGCGCTGCACGGCAGTCCGGTCGCGGCGTCGCGAACGTACGGAAACAGTGCGCCGGTGTTGTCGCGAGTCTGTGAGAAGTCGCCCTGGCGCTCGAGGGCGGTGGGCAGTCGAAAGCGTCCGACGGTCCCGCCCCCGGTCCGGGGCCGGTACTCCTGGCTGTAGAAGAAGAACAGCTTGTTGGTGCCGCCTGGCTTGCCGACCGGACCACCGATGCTGTAGCCCCAGTCGTCCTGTTTCATCACTGGATTGGGGTCGCCGTTCTGCGTGTTGACCCAGCTGTTGGTATTCCAGTCAGAGTCACGCTTCACGTCGTACACGGAGCCGCGGAACCGGTTGGTGCCGCTCTTCGTCACGGCCGTGATCTGCAGTCCGCTCGAGCGCCCGTACTCCGCCTGGTAGTTGCCCGTCAGGACCTTGACCTCGGCGACCGCCTCGACGTTCAGCTGCAGCATCTGGCTGTTGTTGCCGGTGTCCACGACCGAGACGCCGTCCATGACGAAGTTGGTCTGGCCGCCGCCGCCGATGCGGCTCGTTCCGACGACCCCGGGCGCCAGTGAGGCGAGCGACGCGAAATTGCGGTTGGACAGCGGCAGATTCTCCACCTGCGCTGAGCTGATCACGTAGGACCGTTCACCGCTCTGCGCCTGAAGGAGGGGCGCCTCGCTGACCACGTTGACGGTCTCCTCGGCGCCGCCTACCTCGAGCACGAGCGTGCCCAGCGCGACACGATCGCCGCCACTGACCTGCACGCCTTTGCGCAGTAGCGTCTTGAACGACACCATGCTCACCTCGACGGTGTACGTGTCGGCAGTGGCGTTCGGCACGACGAAATCACCTGTCTCGTTCGAAACGACCGGGGCCATCTGGGTCCCGCGTGCCTCGCTGGTTAGCACGATCGTGGCGCCAGGGACCACTCCGCCTTGGGCGTCTTTGACGGTGCCCGAAACCGTGCCGGTCGTGACCTGTGCCGAAACCGGCAGCGCCAGGACCAGGCTTCCCAGCACACTCGCCAGAACTAGCCATCGTCTTGCGATCGTGTTCATCGCTCCCCCTGCTGCCAAACGTTTACCGGCCGCCGATGCTCCGGCCGCCGCCATGAGCGGTCGTGCGCAAGCGCCAGATGTACGTCCACGGACTGCTCATGACACGAGCCGGCCGATTTAACTCCCGACAGTTTAGATATGTCAATACCTATTCGTGAGATTACGCGCTGACAAACACGATTAGTGGAGCTATGTAAAATGGGTCGCAGCATCCGCCGGAACAGACGCCGAGCTGATCCGACAAGGTCGAGAGGGCCGACGGGCCGTTCGGCCTCGCGTTTCGACTCGAAGGGCGGTTGCCGATCATTGCGTCTAATCCTATAAAAACAAGCGGCCCGGAAGGTCCCGACTCGCTCGCGTCCGTTGCTGCGATGGCGCATTCGACCGCGCCATGGGAGCCGGGAAGCTATTGCAGGGTTAACGGCCGCCTGGACCGTGGCGTCCGATCGGAAAGTGATCCATGGACCGTGCTTATCACTGTTGACACATTCAGCGAAGTAGACATATTGTTTCGTCGCATCTGGACGGACATGTTGTCGCGCCAGAGAGGGAGCCCCGATGAAGATGTTGCTAGGCGGGAAGCGTGCTGACGCCGTCTCCGGCCGCGAGTTCGATGTCCTGAACCCCGCTACCGGTGAGGTCATCGACAGGGTGCCGCAGGCTGGTCCAGAGGACGTCCTATTAGCACTCGGTTTCGCCCGTGCCGGCCGGCGAGTGATGGGCGCGCTGCCGGCGCACCAGCGCAGCGACATCCTGAGGCGTACCGGCGAGTTGATCGCCAGAGACCTCGAAGCCCTTACCAAGCTGCTCACGTCTGAGAACGGCAAGACAGTGCGTCAGTGCCGGGCGGAGATGGTGACGACGCAGCGCTTGTTCATGGATTTTGCCGAGGAGGCCAAGCGCATCAAGGGCAGCTACCTGCCGATGGACAACGTGCCGGGCCTCGAGCGCATGCTTGCCTACACCGTCCGCCAGCCGGTCGGCATTGTCGTCGGCATCATTCCCTTCAACTACCCCGCCGAGCTCTTCGCGCACAAGGTTCCTGGCGCGGTTGCGGCCGGGGCCTCGGTGATCGTGAAGTTGCCGGAGCAGTGCCCGCTCACGGTCCTCAGGATCGGAGAGCTCATGCTCGAAGCGGGGCTGCCGCCCGAGGGGATGCAGATGCTCACCGGCTTCCCCCAGGATTTGGGAGACGAGCTGCTGACCAGTCCCGACGTGAGTCTGATTAGTTTCACGGGCAGTGTCGGCGCGGCGAAATTCATCGCCGGCAAGGCGTCGGACACGCTCAAGCGCACGGCCTTCGAGCTCGGCGGCACGGACGCGATGATCGTGCTGGACGATGCCGATCTCGGAGCGGCGGCGGACGCGGTGATCGGCGGGCGCCTGACGAGCGGCGCCGGGCAGATCTGCTGCGCCGTCAAGCGCGTCCTGGTAGACGAGAAGGTCTACCACCCGTTTCTCGATCTGCTCCAGGAGCGCTGCAAGGGCATCCAGATGGGAGACCCGACCGCCGAGCATATGGACATCGGCCCGCTGATCAGTCCTGACGCCGCGGCGAAGGTGGAGCGACAGGTTCAGGAGTCGATCGACATGGGGGCGCGGTGTATCGCAGGCGGGAAGCGCGTCGGCCGCTCGTTCTACGAGCCCACCATCATGGTGGACGTCACGGCGGAGATGCCGGTCATGAAGGACGAGGTCTTCGGGCCGGTGGCGCCAGTGTGCTCGTTCAAGGACGCGGACGAAGCCATTGCCATGGCCAACGACTCGCTGTACGGCCTGCAGGCCAGCGTGTTCTCGGAGAATATCCACACCGCGCTGCGGGTCGCCCACCAGCTCGATGTGGGCGGTGTCGTGATCAATGGTTCAGGAGCCTTCCGGCCGGGTAACGTACCCTTCGGCGGCAACAAGCAGAGTGGGATTGGTCGCGAGAGCATCGTCGACACGGTTCATGAAATGACCGCCGAGAAGACGATTGTGATCAACAACGCACTCTGAGCTCGGAGGCCTCTTGGACTGGACTGCGCTACTGGCGGCGTTCGGCGGCGGGATGTGGGGCGCCTCGATTGGCGCGGTCCCCGCATTCATCTTCACGGGAATCCTGGCGATTGTCGGCGGTGTTGCGGCGTTGACCGGCCACACGGAGATGATCGGGGTCGCATTCGGTCCGGTGTTCGGGCCGCACGTGTCGTTCGGCGGCGGGGTGGCGGCGGCGGCGTTTGCCGGCTCGCGCGGGTTCCTGGATACCGGGCGGGACATCGGCACCCCGCTCATGGGTCTGAAGCGAGTCGACGTGCTGTTCGTCGGCGGCGCGTTCGGCTCGCTCGGCTACCTGATTAACGCGGGGCTGGCCCTGGCTGGGGCCGGGAATTGGACCGACACCATCGCCCTCACCGTGATCCTCACCGCCATCGTGACCCGCCTGGTCTTCGGCAGGACGTCGCTGTTCGGGACCGTCGAGAGTCCCGGCCGGCGCTTTCGCCCGGACGATTCCGCGAAGTGGGTGGCGTGGCAGCAGGACCTGTCGCACGTGCTGTCCATCGGCCTGGCCGTGGGACTGATGGCGGCCTTTCTGGCTTCGGGGAGCGGGTTGAGGGCCGGGAGTGACGCGCTGGCCTTCGGCATCGCCACCACCGTGCTGATCTTCATGGTCCTGGGGCGGAGCGTGCCGGTGACGCATCACATCGCGTTGCCGGCGGCGCTGGGGGTCCTGCACGGCGCCGGCTTCATCGGCGGAGCCGCATGCGGGGTTGCTGGCGCGCTGCTCGGGGAAGCTGCGTCACGCGTGTTCCTGATTCACGGGGATACCCATATCGATCCGCCGGCGGCGGGGATCGCAGGGGTCGTGCTGGTGCTCAAGGTCGCTACCGTCCTCGGCTGGATCCCGGGGATGACGGCGTAGCGCCGGTGTGACGGGACCGGTGAAGGACATGCACCGCATCGACACGCCAATGTCCCGAAGAGGATTCGTTACCACGGCCCTCGCCGCCGCGGGTGTGGTGCGGGCGCGACGCGCGGACGCCGCGCAGGGTCAGACCGCCAGGCAGATCGTGGAACGGATCCAGGCGGCGTTCCGCCTAACCTGGAGGACCACCCCGACCGACGACTTCCATGCCGGCAGCCCGGACGTGGTCGTGCACGGAATTGCCACGACGGTCATGGCCACGCTGGACGTTCTGCAACGCGCGGCGAAGGCGCGTCGGAACCTCGTGATCAGCCATGAGCCCACGTTCTATACGGGCAACGACGACGTCAGCACCTTGACGAGCGATCCGATGTACCTCGCGAAAGTGGCGTTCATCAAGGCCAACGATCTTGCGGTGTTCCGGTTTCACGATAACTGGCACGGTCGGCGTCCCGAGCCGATGGGGCAAGGGCTGGCGGAATTTCTCGGCTGGGGCGACAGGCGATCGGCGGATGACCCTGACGTGTTCGTCATCCCGGCCACGACCGTTGGCCGTGTCCTCGCGCTCGTCGAGGACAAGCTGAAGGCCCGCTCGTATCGGCTGATTGGGTCCAGCGAGACGCGCGTGACCCGGGTCGGATTCCTGCCGGGCACACCGCCGAATGCGACGGCGGCGTCCCGTCTGATGCCGAAGGTCGACCTGATTCTCGCGGGCGAACAACGCGAGTGGGAAGGCATCTATTACGCGCACGACACGGTCGTGAACGGACAGGCGAAGGCGATGGTCACGCTGGGACACGCAGTCTCGGAGGACCCGGGGATGAAACTGTGCGCCGACTGGTTGAAGACGTTCATCACCGATCTGCCAGTCGACTGGATCCCCGCCGGCGAGCCGTTCACCCCACGGTAGCGCCACGGCTGTCCACCCCGCGATTGCCGTCGGCACGCAAGCTGCCGCGCCGCTCACGTTGCGAGACCGGGTGGCCCGTGCCGGCCGCAGGACAGACCACCGGAGTTGCCCCCGTCAAGTGGCCCGGGGTGGCATGGTGTGTCGATCGCTGCGGCACGTCCGCAGGCGGTCCCGGCTGCCGATGATACTCCGCACCACTCGAGGCCGGGCAATAGAGGAGAGTGATATGCAGCCACTGCGAATCGTCACCGCCACCGCGTCGGCCCTGCTGATGATTTCGCTGACGCTCGTCGCTCGGCAGGCGCCGCCGCAGACTCAACAGCCGCCCGTACCGCAGCAGCCGGTGGAGCAGCGCCAGCTGCAGACGCCGCCGATGCCGCTGCTGCCAAACAACGGCCTGGGGGAAACGGATCAAGCGCTCATCCCCGGACAACCCTGGAAGATCCGCGACCTCAATCGCCCGAAGCCGATCACCGTCGTCCCTGGCCGCGCGCCCGGTGATCCGCCCTCGGATGCGCTGATTCTGTTCGACGGGAAGGATCTCTCGCAGTGGATCGTGTCGGCCGGTCGCGGTGCGGCGGCCGGTGCAGCAGCCCCCTCCGCCGCTGGCTGGAAGGTCGAGAACGGCTACATGGAGGTGACGCCCGGAGTCGGCGGCTTGACGTCCAAGGAGCGGTTCAAGGACTTTCAGCTGCACGTCGAGTTCGCCTCGCCAGCGGTGCCGCTCGGCATCTCGCAGTATCGCGGGAACAGCGGCATCTCGATTGGCGGGCGGGAGATCCAAGTGCTCGACAACTACAACAACCCGACGTATGCCGACGGCTATGTCGCGGCGGTCTACAACCAGTGGCCCCCGCTGGCCAATCCATCACGGCCGCCCGGCGAGTGGCAGACGTTGGACATCGCATACATGGCGGCCAGGTACGACGGTGATCGGCTGGTCCGGAATGCGTTCATCACCATCTTCATGAACGGCGTGATGGTCCACAACAACCGTGAGATTCAGCCGCGCGGCGGTGGCCCTGGTCAAGGCGCGGCCGGTCGCGTCGGAGGCGCCGGTGGCCGCGGCCCGACGATTCCTCCGGGCGCCGATCAGCCGGTTTCGCTGTCCGGACATCCCAGCGCGATCCCGGGCAATGCAGTGCGCTATCGCAACATATGGGCGCGACGGGTAGAGGTTGAGCTGCCGTCCGCGTCATCGGCCGCGCCCGCCGGTGGTCTCCTGCCCGCTCGTTTCAACCAAGGAGTCCAGCGATGAACCGTCGAGAGTTCATGCACCTCACTGCCGGCGCCGCCGTGGGTACTTCTACGATCCCGCGGCTTGCCGCCCAGGCGCAGCGGACCGGCAGTCTGGGAGCAAACGAACGCGTGCGGCTCGCCATCATCGGATCGGGTAGCCGCGGCAACCAGGTGCTCACGTCCTTTTCGAAAGCGCCGAACAACACCTTCGTGGCCGCCTGTGATGTGTTCAAGGAGCGGCTCGACTCCACTGTCCAGCGCCTCTCCGGCGACGGTACGAAGGTCGACGGCTATGAAGACTATCGTCGTGTCCTCGACCGTCAGGACATCGATGCGGTCCTGATTGCCACGCCGGATCACTGGCATCCCCAGCTGACGATCGATGCGGTCGTGGCAGGCAAGGATGTCTATGTCGAGAAGCCGACGTCGAACGCCGCGACGCTGCCAACGGCTGCCAAGGCGCTGGAGGTCGTGCGGCGCTCCAACCGCATCGTCGAAGTCGGTACCCAGCAGCGGAGCTGGCCGCATTTCGCTGACGCGAAAGCGCTCCTTCCGCAGCTCGGAGGCGTCACGCACGTCCTCCTGCAGTACGGCGGACCGGGTAGCCCGGTCGTGGAACCGGTCGTGCCGGTGCCCGCGGGTCTGAACTGGGACCTGTTCCAGGGCCCGGCGCCGAAGAAGCCTTACAAGACGGGTCGTCAGCGCCAATGGCGGACCTACTGGGACTACGGCGGTGGAACGGTCACCGACTGGGGTGTCCATCTGGTCGATACCGCGCTGTGGTTCATGGATGCTCAGTTGAAGCCGCCCAAAGTGGCCATGGGCGTGGGTCAGTACGTCAACGTCCAGAACCCCGATCCGGAGCGCCCCTTTAACGCGTTCACCGCGAGCTGGCAGTACGACAGCTTCGTGATGTCGTTCTCGAACGCGGCGATCGGCAATCCGGAGTTCCCGTTCCAGGGCACCGTCTTCATCGGGCCGCGCGGCTCGTTGGTGGTCAACCGGACCGGTTACATGCTGCGGCCATCGCAGGCCGGCGGTGGCGGCGGTCGCGGCAGAGCAGGAGGCGCCGGCGCTGCCGCTGGTGTGGCCCCCGCCGGTCGAGCGATCGGTGCCCCGCCGGCACCCGCAGTCGCGCCCGCTCCTCCGATCGAAGCCCAGATGGTGCGCGGCGGCCCGGAGATGGAGATGGTCGAGACAGCGACGACGATTCACGTCACCGACTTTCTGAACTGCGTGAAGACGCGGGCGCAGCCCGTATCGCCGTTTCAGATTGGGTTCTTCGCAACATTGCCCTGCGTCTTGGCCATTCAATCGATGCGAGAGAACCGGGCGTTCACCTGGGACACAGCCAGCATGTCGGCCGAGGCGCTCTAAGCCACTCGCGAGAGGGAATCACCACATGACTCGACAGATATCGTGCACCGCTCTGACCGTCCGTGTTGCGGCGGTCGCCGTCGCGGCCCTGGGGGCCGTGGTCGTTGGCGGCGCACAGACGACGCCGTCCACCACGCTGCGACCGAACTCACGGCTGCCGATCGCCGAGATCCAGAAGCACATCGACCGCCAATGGGTGCAGGACGCAGCGACCAAAGGCCTGCTCGATTATTGGGTGAAACACTCGATCGAGCCGAACGGCTTCATCCAGGAGAACCTCGACCAGCAGTGGAGGCCGTGGGGCACGCAGCGCGAAGCGACCATCAACGGTCAGGGACGCCAACTGGCGTCGATCGCCATCGGCTATGAGATCACGCGATCGAAGGATTACCTTGATGCGCTGACGCGCGGGATGGACTTCCTCATGAAGATGAGGGATCCAGAGTTCGGTGGCTATTACGACCGGGTCGGGTCGGACCTGAAAGTCATCACTGACAGCAAGACCGGCTTCAGCAGCTTTGCCTTGTTCTCGCTGGCGCATGCCGGGCGCGTCACGGGCGACCGCAAGTACCTCGACGCGGCCATGGTGTTGTTCCGCGAGATGCGGGACAAGATGCGCGACGGTCCCTTCATCGGGTCGGGCAGCTATTCACGGGACTTCATGACGCCGGTGGCGCGCGGCGGGTTTGGCGGCGGCCGTGGCACGCCACCGGATGCCGGGCGTGGTGGCCGCGGCGGCGCGCCCACACCTCCGGGCAGCGCACCCACCGCACCGGCAGCTACCGCACCGGCGGCTGGCGCTGGGGCGACCCCGGCAGCGGGCGCGGCCTTGGCGGCACGGCGGCACGGCATCAACCTGCACGAGTTCGAAGCACTGCTGGCGCTCTACGAAGCCACCAAGTCCGACGAGGTCTGGTACGAGATCAATTCGGAGCTGCAGGCCATCGAGCGGCTGTTCGACTACGAGGTCGGCTATCTCCCGGAGAGCTACGACGAGAACTGGAAGCCGGTCGGAAATCCGAGCGGCAACCCCGGCCACCTGTTCGAGTGGGCCTCGCTCTTGAGCAAGGCCGTCGAACTCGGCGCTGATCCCAAATTCATTACCCTTGGAAGCCGCAATCTGGATCTTGGTCTCAAGAGCTACAACGACACCGTCGGCGGGCTCGGCGGGGTCAACGCCAACGGGCAACCGACTCAGATGCTCTGGTGGCCGCAGTGCGAGGTGATCAAGGCGACGGCGACCTACTCTGTGCTTCACGGCCGCACCGAGCTCTGGCCGTACTTCCACAAGACGCTGGATTTCGTGAAGAAGGAATATCTGGACACCGAGCACGGCGGCTGGTTCGCCGCCTATGTCCCCGGCCAGCCGCGAGCGGCACAGGGCGAGAAGGCTTTCTACAAGGGATCGGTCGACGGCCCTGAGTGGGGTGCCTACCATATGACCTCGATGTTCTACGAGCTGTGGCGAATCAGCGACCCCAAGTTCAAGGTGTGGTCACGGAAGTGAGCGATTTTCGGATCCTCTCGACGCGGGGTACCACGGTGCATAAATCGACGATATCTCTGTCTGTCTTGGCCGCCGGTCTGGCGATGGCCTGTGCGGTGCTGACGGCTGCGCAGGCACCTCCGGCGGCCCCTGCTCAGGGAACGCCGCCGGGTGGCGGGCGTGGCGCCGGGCGCGCGGGCGGGCTGGCCGCTGGACCGCAACGACCGGCCATCGATCCGGCCGTCCTCGAACGCGGTCAGGGGCTGTACTCAGTCCACTGCGCGTCGTGCCACGGATCCGAGGCGCGCGGAGGGGAGACAGGACCGAACCTGCTCAGGTCGCCCGTGATCCTCGAGGATCAGGACGGCGAGTTACTCCTGCCGATCGTGAAGTCGGGCCGCCCGGAACGTGGGATGCCGGCACGTCCTGACTTGACCGACAGCCAGATCAAGGACATCGCCGCGGTCCTGCGCAACCTGCGCACCACCGGCCGGGATCCCGGCCGCAACCGGCCCGCCACGATCGTGGTCGGGGATGCGGCGCAGGGCCAGACCTACTTCGGGGCCACCTGCGCGAAGTGCCATTCCCCGACCGGCGATCTCAAAGGGTTGGCGACGAAGTATCCCGAGCCCCGCACGCTGCAGCAGGTGTGGTTGGCCGGAACGGCGGCCGGCGGCCGCGGCGCAGCTCCCGTCGCGGCGCCGAAGACCTTGATCACGGTCACGCTGCCGTCCGGCGAAGTGGTCAAGGGTGAACAGGCCCGCCTCGACGACTTCATCGTCTCGTTGAAGCTGCCGGATGGCAGTGTCCGCACGATCCCGCGCAACGGAGACGTGCCGAAACTGGAGATCCAGGACCCGCTGCAGCCGCATCGCGCGCTCGTGCCGACCTACACGGATCGTGACATCCACAATCTCACGGCCTATCTGGTGACTCTGAAATGAAGCACTTCGCAAGACGACTCTGTGCCCTCGCTGTCTGTCTCGGTCTCTGGTCGGCCGGCGCCCTTGGCCAGAGCCGCGGCGTCGACGATGCGATGTTGCTGAAGCCGCTGGCGGATAACTGGCCGACCTATTCGGGGGACTATTCCGGCAAACGGTACAGCGCCCTCACGCAGGTCAACCGCGCCAACGTCAAGAACCTGACACTCGCGTGGAGCACGCGGATCCAGCCCGGCATGCCGGCAGCGGGCGGCCGCGGCGGCTTCGGCGGTTTCGGCGGCGGCCCCGCGGTGCCGACGATCATCGGCGGCGAGGGGACGGGTGAACTCAATGACAGCGGCGGGCGCTCCGCGCGCATCGTCGGCAGCGTGCTCGCGGTCGACGGTGTGCTCTACGCGACGTCTCCCGACAACGCGTGGGCCATCGACGCACGGGACGGACGGGTCCTCTGGAAGTACGTCTGGAAGACGCGCGGCGGGACGCATACCGGCAATCGCGGCTTCGGCATGAAGGGCAACTACCTGTTCATGACGACGCCCGACAACTACCTGGTTTCGCTCGACGCTCGCACCGGCGCCGAGCGATGGCACGTGAAGGTGGCCGAACTCGCGCAGCAGTACTTCACGACCATGGCGCCGATCGTGATCGGCAACCACGTGCTCGTGTCGCCAGGAAACGATCTCGATGCGCCGGCATACCTGCAGGCCTTCGACCCAGAGACCGGCGCTCAGCAGTGGAGATGGTACGCCACGCCGCAGAACGAGGGCGATCCCGGGCTGGAGACGTGGAAGAACCTCGACGCCGCCCGCCACGGCGGCGGCCACATGTGGATCCCCGGGTCGTACGATCCGGAAACGAAGCTTTACATCGTCGGCACAGGTAATCCAACTCCGTCCTATACCTCGCAGACCAGGGGTGAGGGCGACAACCTGTACACCTGCGCCCTCGTCGCGATCAACGTGGACACGGGCAAGCTGGCGTGGCACTACTCGACCTCGCCACACGACACGCACGACTGGGACTCCTCGCAGACGCCGGTGCTGTTCGATCGGGAGTTCAACGGCCGGACCCGCAAGCTGGTGATGCAGGCGACCCGCAACGGCTATCACTTCGTGCTCGATCGCGTGACCGGCGAGCATCTCGTGACCGGCAAGTTTTCGGACTCGGCGAACTGGGCCAAGGGCCTGGACGAAAAGGGCCGGCCGGTCCGTGAGCCGGCGAAGGACTTCCATGTCGGCGGCGCGCTCGTCTCGCCGCAGAATGCTGGGGCGACCAACTGGGCGCCGCCGGCCTTCAACCCTGAGACAGGCCTGTTCTATGTGTCCAGCAACGAGAGCTATTCGATGTATTACCTGACCGAGACCGGCCCACTCGGAGCGATGGGGCTCGGAGGGAAGGAAGAGTCGAACGTCACGTCGATGGGCACGTTCATGAACGCCATTGACTACAAGACCGGCAAGATCGTGTGGCGGCACCGCTACTCGGGCTCAGGATCCTGGGGCGGGACCTACATCGGTCACGCCTATCTCACGACGGCGGGCGGCTTGCTGTTCGGTGGGGATCCTGGCGGCAACATCGTGGCGTATGACGCGGCCAACGGCAAACCGCTGTGGCACGTGCGGCTCGGGGAAGTCTCCAGTGGGCCGCAAACCTACATGCTCGACGGCCGCCAATACGTGCTGGTCGCGGCAGCCGACATGTTGTACGCGTTTGCCGTACCGCAGTCCTGATACTCCTAGCAGGCGATCATGGCCGCACGGAGTGCGACTTCAATCGGGCGAGCCGCCCTGTCAGGCGTGTGAAGAGGACGAAACATGATGTATACGAGACGCTCGTTCAGTAAGGTGCTGCTCGCCGCGGTTCCCGCGGTTCCATTTCTGGCGCACGCGAGTGCCGCGCAGAAAGTGAATTCGAAGATCAATGGCGTCCGGATGGGCCTGCAGTCGGCCTCCTTCACCTTCAGCGGGATGGGCATCGACGAGATCATTCAGACCATGGTGAGTCTCGGGCTGGGGGAGATCGATGTGATGGCCGAGCACGTCGAGGCGTATCTTGGCGCGCCTGGCGTGCAGGTGCCCGGCACCGGCCGCCCCGGGCCATGGGCCCGGCAGGCCGGCGCGCGGCAAGGCGGTGCCCCGGGTGGTGCGGCGGGTGGGGTCGCGGGTGCAGCTCCGGGTGGGGCGCCGGGCGGAGCTCCGCGGGGCGGTGGCGGATTCGGCCGCGGCGGGGATCCGGTCGTTCGGGAAGCGCTCAGGAAATGGCGTCTCGACGCCAGCCTGAACAAGTACAAGGCTGTCGGGGACAAGTTCAAGGACGCGGGTTTGCGGTTCTTTTCCTACAACCTGAGCTTCAATGACACCTACACCGACGAGGAGATCGCCAAGGGCATGGAGATGGCGAAGGCCCTCGGGACGAAGATCCTGACGGTGTCGTCGCCGATGTCCGTGCTCCCGAGAGTCGCGCCGTTGGCGGAAAAGCATGACGTCATCGTGGCGCTGCATAACCATACGACCGGCCCCGACGAGTTCGCCCAGGCGATGGCGCTCTCGAAGAACATGTGGGTGAATCTCGACGTCGGCCATTTCTTCGCGAGTGGCCACGATCCATTGGCCTACATTCGCGCCCACCACGCACGCATCACGAACATCCATGTCAAGGACCGCAAGGCCAATCAGGGAGCCGAGATGCCGTTCGGGGAAGGGGAGACGCCGCTGAAAGAGACGCTCCTGCTGGTGCGAAATGAGAAGTACGATTTTCCCGTGTGTATCGAGTATGTCGGTCCGGATGGACCGGCGGTGGAGTTGAAGCGGTGCTTCGATTACTGCAAGTCCGTCCTCAAATCCTGACCGCACAGTGGTGAACTGGGCGGCCCGGGTGAGGCGTGAGCGGAGTAGGTGCGACGCATGACAGAGGTCACCAGACGAGGATTCCGAACGTAAGCTCGGGCACCAGTTTGCCCTTAGAGGGCGCCCGTTGTGTCTGTGAGTCACCGGACTCGCAGCGCGGGCTGCTGCGCTGAATCCTCCTCTTCAGCGCAGCAGCCACTCTCATCCGAACAGCCGCTCAGACACTGTTGAATGAACGGAGTGCACTCATGGCGCATCATCGAACACGGCTCGTGCTAGGCAGACATCTTGAAAATATGTCGAGGAGCGAATGATCACTAATATCAGTCGTTCTTGGTCAGCCGTCGTGTTTGGTGTTACGACCCTATCAGCTGCCGTCCTGCTGTCTCAGACCGCATCGCCACCTCAATCGGAAGAGTTCAAGTCCGATGAATACCTGATCCTCGGCAGCCCTAACCGTGGCGCCGGCGAGCCGATGGTCTTCGTGAATCCCAAGGACTCGAACAACATCATCGTGGTCGCCATGGCCACCCTCAACCGCTTGCCCACGGGGGAAACGCCGCTTCCGCGCGGCCGCGGCGCTGCGGGCGCTCCCACCGCCCCAGGCACTGCCGGCGGACCACCTGCCGCCGACCCCGCCAGGACAGCGCTGCGCATCAAGGAGCTCTCCACGCCCGACGGATCACGGACGGACATTGCCGTGACGCACGACGGGGGCAAGACCTGGCAATTCAGTGAGGATAACTTCCGGAAGATGTTCTCCAAGAATCGCTGCAGCGATTCCTTTGCGGGAGCGGGACCGGATGGAACCCTGTACCTCGGATGTCTGGCGTACCTGAACCGCGGCGCCGCGGCCTTTGCCGACGGCGCATCGGCCAACGGTGAAGCCTTGAACCCCGGTGGGGGGACGGCCATCGCGTGGTCGACCGACAAGGGCAGGACCTGGAGCGATCCCAAGTATGTCCATCCGCTTCGTTCGCCCGAACTCTATGCACCGAATGTGCACCCGGTCGTCACGCAGGTGAGTCCCGTAGACCGACCGTATTTCGCGGCCGATGCGCAGACCGGCACGATCTACGTTACCGGCTCCGGCTCCGCCTACACGACCGACCCCGGGACACCTCGCGCTCGAACGTTCATTCGAGCGTCTCACGATCAGGCCAGGACCTGGGGGGTAATCTACCCGATCGACTCCGACGACTTCCCAGGCGGAAGGGGAGGCTTCAGCGGGGCCCACGGCGTTCTTGCGGTGAGCTATACCGCGGCCAAGGTGCCGGCAAGTCTGAACGCGCAGTGCCCGTGCACGGTGTTTGGCACGAGCAACGATGATGGCAAGACGTTTACATATCAACTCGTACCGGAGCTGCCGAGCGAGCCCGCTTCTACGCCCCCGGTGGCGGCAGGCCGCGGCGGTGGTCCCGGAGGCGGCGTCATGCTCGCAGCCGATCAGACGAAGAAAGGCCGGTATGCGGTCGCACGCCAGAGCGGCGACAAGCTCATGGTTTCTCTGACAGAAGACGGCGGCAAGACCTGGCGTCCGCCGGTGCTTGCGGCCCAACTCCCTACCGGTGCGACGTTCGGTCATCGGGCGATGAAGTATTCCGCCACCACAGGAGCGCTGGCGCTGCTGTGGAAAGCCACCTACCAGGATAGGACGTACGATTTCTGGTCCGCTGCATCGCTGGATGGCGGCGGCAGTTTCAAGACTGTTCGCGTGAGCCATGCGATCTCCCCCCCGACCAATTTGGAGCGCGGCAATTTCGGGTTTGGTGATGATCTTGCGACAGTCGACGTCGACGGCCAGTACGTCCACATGGTGTGGGGAGACAATCGGTCAGGCTTCTTCGGGACTTGGTACGGTCGCGTACCGCTGAGCGTCTATTGAAGACGTCACCGGAGACACTGAGTGGCTCAGCGCATGCGGCCATGGCAAGCCCGATGAACGCACCAAATGACAGCAACCCTGGCCCTCATGGGTCCCAGGGAGAGGCCACCAATGGCTCGAGCCGTGACGACCCTACCAGGCAGGCACCGGACCTTGCACGCACTCGCAACGATGGTGTTCATCGCCGTTGGCGGCGGTGCGAGTCACCACATCGCCCAGACGTATCCACCATATCAGGAGCCCTGGCGTCCCCAGTTCCACTACTCGCAACCCAACCTCTTCATGAACGACCCGAATGGCCTCGTCTACTACGCGGGCGAGTGGCATCTCTTTTATCAATCACGCCCCGGAGGTGGAATCGTGTGGGGCCACGCCGTCAGCAGGGACCTCGTGCACTGGGACAACCTGCCGGTGGCGATTCCGCGACAAGCCGATGGCAAGAGCATCTATTCCGGCAGTGTCGTCGTCGACAAGGACAACACCAGCGGTTTCGGGACACCCGGCAATCCCGCGATGGTCGCGATCTACACGGCAGCGGGACCGGGGAGCCAGTCGCAAGCCGTCGCCTACAGCCTCGACAAAGGACGGACCTTCACGTTCTACTCCGGCAACCCGGTCATCGATATCAAGTCAGCCCAGTTTCGAGATCCAAAAGTGTTTTGGCACGAGCGAGCCAAACGCTGGGTGATGGTCGTGGCCATGCCAGACGACCATCAGGTGGCAATCTACGGCTCGTCGGACCTCAAGAACTGGGGTCTCCTGAGCAAGTGGGGACCGCTCCCACCGGTCGGCGGCCAGTACGAAGTGCCCGACCTGTTTCCGCTCAACGTCGATGGCGACCCGTCGCGACAGAAGTGGGTGATGATCATCAGCACCAACCCCGGCGGTCTCTGGGGTGGCAGCCAGACCGCCGCCTACCTTGGTGATTTCGACGGGACGACATTCAAGGAAGATGCTCGGTACGCCTACGACGGCCCTCCGGGCACGACGATGTTCGCGGACTTCGAGGATGCTGGCTACGGCGCGTGGACGTCCACGGGGACAGCGTTCGGCGAGGGACCGGCGCAAGGGGTGATGAGCGGGCAACCCCTCGTGAATGGGTTCAAGGGTCAGCGGCTCCTCAGTTCGTTCAACGGGGGTGGCGCCTCGGTCGGGACCATGACATCTCCGACCTTCACGATCGATCGCCGCTACATCAACTTCCTCGTCGGCGGCACGGGGGCAGCGACTGCCGGGGGCGGTAGAGGCAGAGGCGTGGCTGCCGCCGAGCCCGCCGCACCGCCGGGACCGACGACTGTCAACCTCATTGTCGATGGAGCGATCGTAAGGTCGGCATCGGGAACTGGACGGAATACGCTCGATTGGGTGGCGTGGGATGTCCAGGATCTCGCGGGGAAGACGGGCCAGATTCGTGTCGTGGACGAGAACACGGCCGCAAACGGCCGGATTCTCGTGGACGCCATTGGCTTCTCTGACACGGCGGCGGAGCCCGGCATCGCTCGCACGCCGTGGTTCGACTGGGGGAAGGACAACTACGCCGGCATCACATTCGACAACGCGCCCGACGGGCGACGGCTCTTCATCGGCTGGTTGAACAACTGGCAGTATGCGCAGTCCGATACTGTTCCGACGAGTCAGTGGTGGAGAGGCCAGCAGTCCGAGCCCCGCGAGCTCAGCTTGCGTTCGGTGAACGGCCGGCCGGAACTGTTCCAGGCACCTCTCCGCGAGCTCACATCACTTCGATCCGGAATAGCATTCCAAGAGAAGAACCGGGCGTTGACGGGTGAGCGTCAATTGCCGACCTCTGGAACGCTCCTCGACATCGAAGCAGTGTTCCGCCCGCGCGATGCAGTGAAAGTCGGATTGAAAGTGCTGACGGCCACGAATGGCGACGAAACGATCGTGGGCTACGACACCAGGGAGCGTCGCCTCTACATCGACCGGACAAAGTCTGGCGCGGCCGCAGCATCTATGACGGGCTTTTACGGCGTTCATTCGGCGCCGCTGGCACTGCGAGACGGCACACTCAATCTGCGAATCCTGGTGGATAGTTCGATCGTCGAGGTCTTCGCGGAGAACGGCGAACGGGTATTGACCGACCTTGTCTATCCAGCGCCGGGAAGCAACGGATTGAAGCTGTTCGCCGAAGGCGGACCTGCGACGGTGGACGCAATCACGGTCCACCAGATGCGAGGGATCTGGGGATCAGGAACGTCCCGGTAGACGTCCCCGGGACGAGCTACCTCACGACGTGATTGCAACGACCGTGCAAGCGGCCCCGGCTTCGGTCGTGCCTCGTCAGAAAAATACTGCCCGTGCGGCAGCGCAAGGTGCTGCGCTATCTCACGTACGCCTTCAGTGAACGGCGCGCCTGCCGCGTCGCGACATTCTGGCGCTCAAGCCTGCAGTAGACCAGCCGTGGGATCCCTCGGTCGTGGACATAGAGGAAGTGCCGCCCGTCTGGCAGAAGGACCGGCCACCCTCCTCCCTCGCGTCCCTGCATGTTGCCCGCATCGATCAACCGCGGCGTGCCACCAGTCGATGCGATCACCGCAAGCGGACTGACGATGTCTGCCGCGAACACGATCTGGCCGTCGACATTCCACGTGCCACCCCGAGGGCGGCGCACATCTGCCACGCTCTGCACCAGGATTCTCACGACCGCCGACGGACTCGCGAATAACGTTGTCGACCGGATCGTGCGCGACTCCCACGGATAGTTATAGTTCTGTACTCGCGAAGGGCTATCCCGATTCGACGCCTGTGACTTCACCACCTACGGCATAGACGATCGGCTGCCTGGCGCCGTGATCAACGATCTGATCGAAACGAGAGAGGGTATCTACTGGATAGCCACGAACAAGGGACCGGTGCGTTTCGATCCCTGCGGGACTCCGGCGGCGGCTGTTCGTCAGCCGATGTTCAGCACGTTCCTCCGGATCTGGACCCGAGGGGGCTATCTCAGCATCGTGTATCGCTTGACACGTCCCGATGGTTGTATTTGAATCTGACCGCGCCAAGTCCGGCGCGCGTTGACACACCTCTTCGGCGGAGCCGTCATGCCCACTGATGTGACCGTCCTCCGTTCGGGCCGTTGGGTTTCAGTGCCGCCCGCTTCTGTCGTGGGGCACGAGCGCTGGCCAATCAAGTTCACTGTTCGCCAGATCGCGATCGTCAACCACTTCACGCACGGCTGAGCACGGTCGGCTTTCTTAAGATGTCCGAGCTCGTCTCGCAGTTCGCGTCATTCCGGTCAATCGTCCGAGGGTGCGGAAGCGGCGAATGGGCGCCATGAGATGCCCGACGGGCTGGCGGCCTCGTCTGTCGGACAGCGCGCCCGGACAGATGCTCCCCGTTCCCAACTCGGGTGTCATGGAGGCGTACCCACGTGAGCACACTGCGACGGGTCGTGATGGCGGTCTTCGCGAACCTATTGTTCTGTACCTTACTTGCCGCGAGCGCGAGCTCGGCGGCATCTGAAGTCGACGG
>Ga0207697_10000582_pt1 | contig 20815 bp, 17 predicted proteins | sample KBSSwiS5withPhiX_FD_184293 | JGI IMG/M metagenome (GOLD analysis project Ga0207697, IMG submission 184293) | Switchgrass rhizosphere microbial communities from Kellogg Biological Station, Michigan, USA, with PhiX - S5 (SPAdes) (version 2) | ecosystem: Host-associated > Plants > Roots >... | reverse complement strand
CGTCGCTCACATCTGCCCAATATGCTCACTCCTCTCGCCTTGCCCGCCGGGCGCCGCGCTCCGGGACTTGTCCCAGCTATCACGGTTCCAGGGGACTAGTGTCCATCCATCATCCCTCGCGCTCAGTTCCGCGCATGCTAAGTTTCGGGCATGGACCCTCTCACAGGTTCGCCGTGGAGCGATGCAAGCACGGTGGCGGGATTCGCGCAGTCGCCTCCGAACGCCGTCCTGATGAGGTTCGCGCAGGAGGAACTGCAGCGCTCCCAATGGGCGCGCGCGCTCGATGTCGGCTGCGGCGCCGGACGCAACGCCGTCCCGCTCGCGCGCCTCGGCTGGACGGTCGTCGGCACCGATCTGTCGTGGCCCATGCTCTGCGCCGCTGCGGCGCGCAGGCGGGAGGATCGACTCGACGACCGCCTGCACCTCGCCCTGGCACAGATGGAGAGCATTCCCGCGCGAGACGGCAGCTTCGACCTCGTGATCGCCCACGGCATCTGGAACCTCGCACGTTCCGCCGCGCAGTTCCGGCTGGCGCTCGGCGAGGCGGCCCGCGTGGCCAAGCCTGGGGCGGCTCTGTTCGTGTTCACCTTCTCGCGGAACACGTTGCCACCGCAGACGCAGCCCGTGGCCGGCGAACCGTTTGTGTTCACCCAGTTCTCTGGCGAGCCGCAGTGCTTTCTCACCGAGGCGCAGCTCGTCACCGAACTCGGTGGTGTCGGCTTCGTGCCCGATCCGAGCGTTCCCTTTAGTGAGTACAACCGACCGCAGCCGGGGGCACTCCCCACCGGGACGATGCCGGTGATCTACGAAGCGGCCTTCCGCCATGAGGACTGACTCCCGCGCACTCCGAACTCGTGGTCCCGCTGGTCGGATGCGGGCGCTCGTACCGAGCGGGGTAAGGGCAAGACCTGCAACGCCGGTCGGTCTGGTCGATCGCACATGACATCAAAGGCGCGCGGCCAGCTGCCGCCCCGCCTGCTCCCGGTCCTCTATTTCGGTGCGGCACACGTCGCACTCGCGGTCGGCTTTGGCGCGGTCGCGCTGGATCCGCGTGGCATCTCGGGCTTCTTCTGCCCTTGCAGCACGAGATGCCCTGGCGCCGGGATCAAGCGCTCGTGTTCGTGTTGTGGCTGTTCGGCGTTCCCGCACTGGCCGGCGGCCTCACCTTCGATGCGATCCCATTCGTCAGCGCTGCAGCATGGTCTTTATTCATCGCCACCATCGTCGACACAGTGAATGTGATCCCGATTCTGCGCTACGCGTTGTGGGCGCCGTCTCCGGCTCGGCTCTGAACACGACGCGAACGGCGATGCTCACGCGGAACGACGGACGGGACAGGGTCGTTCACAAGCTCACGAAACGTCAACACCACAGGCTGAGGGTTTTACCGCCATCACCCCGGCCAGTGTCATCACCGCCAAGAAGAGCGGGTTCTGAGAGGCACCAGCACCGCCGGGCCCGTAGCGATCGTTTCAAAGCCTCAGCAGGCGTCGAATCGCATCAGTAAGAACGACTGGAAGCTGATCGGGTTTGCGGAGGACGGCAAAGCCGCGACGGCCGAAGACGCGCGCCGCATACCGCGGCGCCTCCCGATCGATAGTCAGACAAAAGACGACGATCCCCTGACGACGGGCTTCCGCGACCGCCTGGCGCGTGTCCTCGACGCCGTAGCGCCCCTCATACGCGTCAACGTCGTTCGGCTTGCCGTCAGACAGGACGAGCAGCAGCTGGTGAGAGGTCGGCAGGCGACCGAGCGCGGCGGTCACGTGACGAAGTGCGGCGCCAAGCCGCGTGTATCGGTCGTAGTCGAGGCCGGCAATCCGGCGGCGGACGCTGGCGCCGTTGGGTTCCTCGAACCGCTTCAGGCCCAGGACCGCCACATCGCCGGCCGACTCTCCTGAGAACGCAAAGATGCCGTACTGATCGCCGAGCGCATCCAGCGCGCTGCACACGACCAATAGGGCTTCCTTCGCAACGTCGATGATGCGCCGGTCCGGAGTCACCCAGGCGTCGGTTGAGGCACTGATGTCGACCAGCAGCGCCACCGAAAGCTCACGGCGAGCGGGCCGCAGCGTGACATAGAACCGTCCGTCCACGGCGCGGCCGGCGCGCAGGTCGGATGCAGCCGTGACATAGGCGTCGATGTCGATGTCCGCGCCATCGAGCTGGGCTGTCAGCCGCTCGCGTCTGGGCTTGAGCCGCTCGAATTTCGTACGCACCTCCCGCACCTGGCGAGCGTAACGAGACAGCGCGTTGGCCACCCAGGCCGGATCGCCAAGCTGCGGGGTGGGCTCGTGCACCACTGCGCCAGGTTCGCGGTACATGGCGGCGCGATAGTCCCACTCCGGATACGAAATCCCCTGTCGTGCCAGCGGGGCCGCTGCGTCCGTCGGCGCGCGAGGAAGGTGCTCGTCGCTGCGCAGCACTTCCCTGGGTTGGCCAGGTGTTCTCACGACACGCGCTTCCGGCAGTTCGGAAAGTGAATCCGCCAGTCCTTCCGTGTCCGCCTTGTCGTCTCGATCTGCCGGCCGCTGCATGCCGTACGGATCCTCGACACTCTCCTGTGGCTCGTCCGCCCGGATCACCCACACGCCCGTCCCCACGTCGTCTTCGTCGTCGGCCGCGAGACGCGGCCTGGGACGCCGCCGCAGTTCGGCAACCCGGAACCGGCGCGCTGGTTCGTCGGGCGGTGGGGAACCCTGCCCTTCCGGCGTGGCACTGAGGCGAGTGGCCGCGATGAGCTTCCCGCCATACCAGATGGGAGCGACGCCCCGGTAGCGATCGGCGTCAGCCTCGGCCGCCATTCTCTCTGCCCATGCCAGGCATGCGACCCCGGATGCGTCGTCGCCAAGGCTTGAAAGCGCTGGTGTGGCCTGCTGGGCCAGGAGGGCGCGAACTTCGGATTCCAGCGCGTGCTCCCCCGTTCCCATGTTGTTGCTGCGTGGGCGCCTCGACAAAGCGTCGGCGCGTGCCGCGGTCAGCACCGGCCGCAGCCCGGGCGCCTCGCGCGCGATCCAGCCATCCACCGTCGCCGTCGTGGCGAGCAGGAACCAGTCGCGGGCGAGCGCGGATGCGGCCCGTGCCGCCACGCTCACGGTGCAGTGCCGGATGCGCGCCGCCTGGTGTACCGCCAGGAGCCGATAGAGAGCGGCGCCGTCCTGACCGGCCCATGCGAGAGGTACCGCCTTCGGCAGGAAGATGCGGTCACCATCAGTCCCGCACACGAAGGGCTCGCGGCGCGTATCGTACGGGGACCCACGTGCGATTCGTGCGAGCCACGTCGCCTTGGACGGGGGCTCGAATCCCGTAATCTGTATTGGGTAGCGAAACAGCGCCGTCACGAAGAGCTCGAGGCGCAGGCGCACCTCGGACAGCGGAACAGTCTCGATCGATGCCGGGGGAGCATAGCGGCGCCACACGCCGCGCACGGCGCGCGTCGCCAGGTGCGCGCCTTCGATGATCAGTTCTTCGGGTTCGGCCACGGACATTCATCCCTTGCACAACCGCTGGACTCCGGCTGCTGTGAAGGCCCGACGCGGAGGTCCGCGACCAGGGCTACATCGTTGCGGCCAACAGATCGTGCATGGCCGCCAGCAGATCGGGATCGTCAGTCAGCGGCCCCAGGAGGGCGGCGGCGCAGGCGGCGCGGATACCGATGCCGCTCGCCGCGAGCCGTGCCGTCGAGACGATGAGCCGCGTGCTCGGAACTTCGGCCAAGCCACGGTCGCCGAGCTCGCGGAGGCGGCACGTCAGCCTGACGAGCGCAACGGCCAGGTGCCGGTCGACACCTCCTTCGTGGCGCACGATCTCAGCTTCGACTTCTGGTGGCGGGAACCCGAACTCGAGCGCGACGAAGCGTTGCCTCGTGCTGGGTTTGAGATCCTTCAATCCGTGCTGATAACCGGGATTGTAGGAAATGACCAGCTGGAACCCGGGCGCCGCCTCCAGGATGGTGCCGGCCTTCTCCAGCGGAAGGAGCCGCCGATCGTCAGTCAATGGGTGCAGGATGACGACCGTGTCCTGGCGCGCCTCGACGATCTCGTCGAGATAGCAGATGGCGCCGTGGCGTGCCGCCTGGGTGAGCGGACCGTCGAGCCACACCGTCTCGTTCCCGCGAATAAGATAGCGGCCGGTCAGGTCGCTGGCGGAAAGATCATCGTGGCACGCGACCGTGACCAGCGGCCGGCGCAGTCGCCACGCCATATGTTCCACGAACCGTGTCTTGCCGCAGCCGGTCGGACCCTTGAGCATCACGGGGAGCCCGCGAGCGTGGCACGTTTCGAAGACACCGACTTCGTCACCGGTGACCAGGTAGAACGGCGCGTCCGGCCCGGGATAACGGAGGCCGTCGTGGCGGCGATTCTCGGCCACGTCGACCGGCCGCTGCGCGCCGGGAGTCACGACGCGGTCACTCGTGCGGGCGTGACCGCCGTATCGCCGCCCAGGTTCACGCCGTGATGCTGGCGGACGGCCATGAAGAAGAAGTCCCACAGGAACAGCACCACTCCCGCGGTGAACAGAAGCCCGGTCGCAATCAGCATCAGGAAGTGCACCTGGATCTTGGCCTGCGTTTCAAGATATCCGAACCCGAGCACGCGCTCCAGATAGACTTGCCCTATTCCCGCTGCGGCAAACGACATCGTCATGCCGAACATGCCGCCGACTTGAAGCCAGAAGGCCCAGAGCCCGATCTTCGATTCACGCTCGGATTCCGGGTGGCCGAGCAGGGCGGGCATCGCGTAGCTGATCACCGCCAGGACGATCATGACGTACGCGCCGAAGAAGGCGGAGTGTCCGTGCATGGGTGTGATGAGCGTTCCATGTGTCCACCTGTTGACCGAGGGCCAGGTGTGCGCGAGGCCGAGAAGGCCGGCACCGAGCGCCGAGAACAGGGCACTTCCCACCGTCCAGTGGAGCGCCAGCGTGTTCGGGTGCGACAGCCCCGAACGCCGGATCGCCTGGTACGCGTAGACTGACATGGCCACGAACACGAGCGGCTCCAGTGCCGAGAAGAACCCTCCAATCGGCAGCCAGTATTGGGGAACGCCGACGAAGTAGTAGTGGTGGGCCGTACCGATGAGGCCCGAGATGAAGGTCAGGCCGACGATCACGTACAACCATTTCTCCATCACCTCGCGGTCGATCCCGGACAGCCGGATGAGGAGGTAGGCGAGAAACGCCCCCTGGATCATCTCCCACACGCCCTCGACCCAGAGATGGACGGTCCACCAGCGATAGAAGATGGCAATCGTATAGTTGTCGAACTCGAACAGCGACGGCAGATACAGGACTGCGGACAGCGCCAGCCCGGCCATCAGCACTCCTTCCGTGGTCGTGAGCCGCTTCGCCTTCCAAATGGTCATGCCGATGTTGTAGAGGAACAGGAGCATCACCACGACGATGGTCAACTTCACGGGGAGCGGCTGCTCGAGGAGCTTGTTGCCCGCCGTCCAGCGGAACAGGTAACCGACGATAGCCGTGACCCCGCCGAGTGTCCATAATCCGAGCGACCAGTACGCCAGCTTCGGGCTGTGCAGCTCGGTGCGGGACTCCTCAGGCACGACCCAGTAGGTCGCGCCCATGAAGCCGGTCAGAACCCAGACGATCAACAAGTTTGTGTGGATCTCCTTCGAGACATCGAATGGTAGCCATGTCTTGATCGGGTCCGGGCCCAGATATTTCACCGCGGCCAGCAGCCCGAACGTCATCTGCAGTCCATACAACAGAAGGGCGACGACAAAGTAGGGATAGGCAACGGCTTGCGTGCGAGAGCGCATCCGACACTCCTCTCACTTGAACGTCGCGAGGTACGCGACCAGGTGGTCGATATCTTCGGTCTTGAGGATGTCGCCGTACGGCGGCATCACCGACTGCCCTCCCGCGGAGTACGTGGGGCCGGGGACGACCCATTGATTTGGCGTCAGGATCGACTCGCGGATGTAATCGTCCGCCGTCTTTGCCGACCCTTTGTATGTTGGATCGGCGATTCGCTCGGCAGCCCGTGTGCCGATGCCGGCAAGAGATGGCCCGACGAGCACCACTCCCTCCTGTATGGAGTGGCAGCTGAAACAGGCCGGCGGCGACCGTCGGAACAGCGCCGCGCCGAGAGCGACGGGATCCGAGGAAGCGGCCTGCGGCTGCGCCGCCTCCAGCTGCACGCTCTGCGGCGTGCCGCTCACCAGGATCGGCCGGGGCGGCCAACCCTGGTTGTCGATGTGCGATACCCAGGTCAGGAAGGCCACCACGTTGGTGATGTCCTGATCAGAGAGGTTGGGGTTCGGCATCAACCGGCCGTTCCGCTCCTCCGAATAGTAACGCGAGGGATCTTTGAGAAAGCTGTGCAGGTAGGCGGCGCCGCGGTGTTGCGCGATCTTCGTCAGGTCGGGGGCGTAATAGGCGCCCTCACCGAGAAGCGTGTGGCAGTTGACGCAGTTGTTGCGGTGCCACACGTGTTTGCCCGCGATCACCTGGGGCGTGATGTTCTCCGCATGCGTGAGCGCGCCGAAGCGCAGATGGCTGTCGATGGTCAGGCCTACGAAGATGGCCGCACAGACGGTCGTGCCGACGATGAAGAACAGGCGGGTCTGACGTTTGGTCATGCTCACCTCGACATCTCACGAGCGACAGCACTCCGGACGGCGAACCCCGCGCGGACGCACCGGCCACGGGGAGTCGTGCGTCAGACCCCGATGCGCGAGTAGTTGGCGATCCAGATCCAGACTGCGTAAACCGCAGCGCCGGCAATCGTGGCCAGTACCACCAGGCAGAGTGCCTGCACCGCCTTGTGAGTGCGGGACGAAGCCAGTGTCATCGGCATGCCTCCTGGGCTCGGGTCCTACGCATGCGACGCAGACCGGACGCCCCAGAGCAATGGGCGCTGCATGCGGGCTAGATTGGCTGATATTTGACCGGGTGGAGCGGACAGTCAAGAGGATTGCCCCCAAAGGGCGGGGCAGGAACCCAGGATTCGATCGAAACTGCGCATGGGCCAACGATCTTCCTGCGCAGGACCGGCTTGCAATAAATAGACGTTTACGTCTATATTGACCGGCAGTGCCTCTCGACGCGCTTGCCAATCGCCTCGTGCTGCCCCTCCTGGGACTACTGGTCGAACGCCCCGCTCACCCCTACGAGCTCGCCGCGCGGTTGAACGAGCGCTATCGCTTTCTTTCGACGCAGCGTTCCTCCGTCACGACGCTCGCCAAGTCTCTTGTCGCCGCCGGTCTGATTCGTCCGCAGCGTTCGAAGCGGGTCGGCAATCGCCCGGCGCGCAAGGCCTACGAGCTCACGGACGCCGGCATGAAGGAATTCCGCGCGCGCGTCACGGCACACATCGAGGAGGCTCCTGCGGCCTCGGCACGATTCACGCTCGGACTCGCGTACATCGGCATTCTCCCGCGCACCAAGGCGGCGGCGGCACTGCGCCGACGCGTGGTCTTACGTCGTGCGGAGCTCGACGCCATTCCGACGCGCTATCCGGACGGGATCGAGGTGCACATGATCGAGACGGCCTACTGGAAGGCTGTCCTGGCGGCGGAGATTCAGTGGCTCGGCACGTTCATCGATCGCCTCACGAGCTGTGACATGGCCTGGCCACTCGAGTCTCGAACGGAACGCTGACATGAGCTTTCTCTTTGGCGTCTATCCCGGGGGTGCGGCGGGCAATGATGCGGGTGGGCTGGCCCGCGGAGTTCCAGATGATCCCGCGTCGGTGCACGCGGTGCTTGACGATCTTCAAGGGCCTGACGCAAAGCCGCTGTTGGTCAGGTGCTATGCGCCGTTCAGGGACGGCGCGGGACCGGGCCGAACAGATATCGCGGCCCCGACGCACGGGGAGTTGTACGCGGTCAACGGGCGGCTCCTCGATCTCGTCCTGCAGTACCAATCCCGATCCGGCGACATCGAGGGCTATGCGGAGTTCGTCCGCAACGCCATCCAGCGGTACGGCGCCATCACCCGAACCGTGCAAATCACCGAGGAGCCAAACGTCACCGGCAATGCGACGCTCGACGGCGACTATCCGGATGTCCTGCGGGCAATCGTCGCGGGCGTGCAGGCCGCCAACCGCGAAGCCAGTCGGCGCGGCTTCGATCATCTGCAAATCGGCACGAATACCACGCCGCTGTTCGGTCCGTCAGCCGGCTTCTACATGGAGCTCGTGAACGTCGGCCGCGCGACCCTCGTCAGCGGACTCCACTACATCGGTTTGGACATGTTTCCCGATGTCTTCAGGCCCCTCGGCGACCACACCATACGAACTGCCACGGCCGGTTTGCTCCGCTACCATCGCCGCAATGTGCTGGAGCCCGCAGGACTCGGCCACCTCCCGCTGCATATCACCGAACACGGGTGGCCGACGGGGCCGGAGCGGCCGCCAGACCGACAGGCGTCGGTCCTGAGGGATGTGATCGAATCCGTGCTGGAGCACCAGGACGCGTTGAACATCGCCGGCTACGAACTGTTCTCGCTTCGTGACGCCGCCACCAGCAATCCGGACATGTTCCATCAGTTCGGCGTCATGACCGATGCATACGTGCCGAAGGCGGCATACGGGGTCTTCAAGGATCTGCTGAGTCATCGCGGCTCATCCTGAGGGCGGCCTGAGAGCAGGCACCGGTGTTGCCGCCGGAGTGAGCTGGCGCCGAGCGGCCCGCGCCGGCGCGACGTTGACACCGATAGGTGGCCCACGCCGCCGACCGCAGGCTGAATCGTTACTTGTTCAATGCTCCCGGCCAATTGACGATGAGAGTGATCGGCGGTTCGGCCGTCTCTTCGAGAGGCCGGTTGATCAGAAACCGCTGCCCATCCGCGGCGACGGCGTACGGGAACGGCGTATTGCTAAAGCGCCCCTGGAAGAGCGGCGTGGCGTCACCGACGTCGATCGTCGAATCGCCGCCACCAACAGCAACGGACATCAAGGTGTTGTTGTCGGTGAGGTAGAAAATCTCCTTGCCATCCTGGCGCCACCTCGGGTGGTCTCCCCCGTTCGTTGAAACCGGCACGGTCCTGCCAGGCCGCTGAAATGGCGCGATGTAGCAGCGTTCGGATGCCCACCGGCGTCTCAGCGGGCAACATGCGCCAATCCGGCTCGCTCTTGAGGATTGCGGCGATAACGTCCGACACCGTTTCACCCGACGCGAACGCCTGTTTGCCGGTCAGCATCTCGAACAGCACGCATCCGAACGACCAGATGTCGGTGCGACGATCGAGCGGCTTGCCACGCGCCTGCTCCGGACTCATGTAGGCGGCGGTGCCGAGAATGGCGCCGGCCAGAGTGCCCTGCACGCTGAGCGTGGGAGAGTTGGCCAGCGCCGAGGCACCAGGATCCCCCTGGATCATCTTCGCGACGCCGAAGTCGAGGACCTTGACCCGTCCGTCCGGTGTGACCTTCACGTTGGCCGGCTTGAGGTCGCGATGAATCACGCCCTGGCCGTGCGCCGCTTCGAGCGCTTCCGCAATCTGGCGCGCGATCGCCAGCGTTTCGTCGATCTCGATGTGCCCCGAGCCGATGCGATCCGCCAGAGTCGGGCCTTCAACCAGTTCGAGGACGAGGGCGAGGACCCCGGCCGACTCTTCAAGGCCGTAGATGGCGCCGATCTGTGGGTGGTTCAGCGAGGCGAGGAATTGCGCTTCCCGTTGAAACCGGGCGATGCGCTCGGCGTCGCCGGCCAGCAGTTCGGGAAGGACCTTGATAGCGACGTCACGTCCGAGTCGAAGATCATGCGCGCGATAGACCTCGCCCATGCCGCCGGCCCCGAGCGGCGCGGCAATTTCGTAGAATCCGAGACGCGTTCCGCAGGTGAGCATTAATTTTCGAAGTCCCGATCTTACTCAGCAACATGCGTGCGCCGAGACGTCGCTCGCGTCGAATGCGATAGCTCCTAGTCCGCGAGCGCCGTCCCATCAAGGTAGCTGCGGCGGTGAGAGCAAGCCCAGACCGCAATGACGTGGTGGCCCCACAGCTTAATGGAAAATTCCACCGACCGCAGCGCCAGCACATTGGGCTGTGGAACTATTGAGAGGCAAGGCAGAAGACGCGACGAACACCTGAGCCAACCCGTCGATCGACTCGGATCAGGCCACCGCAGTATGCCTTCGCCTCAGCCAGATCAGCCGACCTCACCAACGGAACGCGAGCCGAGTGTCCGCTGATTGGCCGGATGTAGTATTTGCGGAGCACAAGTGTGATGCGCATCAAGATCGGAACCTTGTTGGCGTTGCCGTTCCTGGTGTGGGTGCTGCAGGCATCACGGACTCCGCAGTCGCCGAGCAGCGTGGGCCGCCCCGAACTGGCTGGTGTGCTGGATTTTGAGGCGGGGCCCGTGGGCGCCGTCCCGAAGGATTGGAGCGGCGGACCTCCGGGTACGTTTGCGATGGACGGACAGATCGTTCACGGCGGCCGCTGGGCGTTGCGGATCGAACGGAACGACGCGAGCCCTGATGGCTTCACGGCGGTCTCGAAGACGATCTCCATTGACTTCACTGGGCGACAGCTCGAACTCCGCGGCTTCCTGCGCACCGCAGATGTTTCGAATTTTGCAGGTCTCTGGTTGCGCGAGGACGATGACGGAGGCGCGGTCGCCTTCGACAACATGCAGAGCCGCCAGCTGAAAGGGACCTCCGCCTGGACGGAGTACGCCATCGTGCTCCCGCTGAACACGACTGCGAAGCGGCTGGTCTTCGGTGTCCTCGCGTCCGGAAGCGGGCGAGTGTGGGCGGACGATCTGCGCCTCCTGGTCGACGGCAAACCTATCGCCGACGTGCCGCGAGTGGAACCGGCCAAGACCGTGGTGGATCTCGACCAGGAATTCGACGGCGGCTCGGGGATTGTGGTGAAGGAGCTGACGAAGGTCCAGATCGCCAACCTGGCGCTGCTTGGAAAGGTCTGGGGATTCCTGAAGTACCACCATCCCCTAGTCACGGCCGGCACACGGCACTGGGATTATGAGCTCTTTCGCGTGCTGGCGCGCGTGCTGGACGCGCCAGACGCGCCCGCCGCACGTTCGACCATCAATCGATGGATTGCCGGTCTAGGCCCCGTGCCGCCATGTTCGCCGTGCGCAACGCTGGTCGACACCGAGCTGCACCTGCGGCCGCCGGTGAGCTGGTTGACCGACGATCTGCTTGGCGCCGAGCTCGGGGCGACGCTTCGGGGAATCTACCGTAATCGTCCGGCGGACAAACGGCAGTTCTATGTCTCGCTGGTGCCGAACATCGGCAATCCGTCCTTCGAACACGAGCCGGCGTATCCCACACTGAAGCTACCCGACGCCGGGTACCAGCTGCTCGCCCTGTACCGCTTCTGGAACATCGTCGAGTACTGGTTTCCTTATCGCGACGTGATCGGAGGAAGCTGGGATGACGAGCTGACCGCCTTTGTCCCTCGTATCGCGACGGCAGGCGACAGCGACACGTTCAAGCGGGAGATGATGGCGCTCATCGCCAGGGTTCACGACACGCATGCTAATTTGTGGAGCTCGCTCGATGCGCGGCCACCGACTGGGTCCTGCCAGATCCCGATCACGCTGCGCTTCATCGAGAACCAGGCGGTCGTCACCGGGTACGCCGACACGACCCCGGCGCCGTCCCTGAATCCGAAGCGTGGTGACGTTGTCACCGCAATTGACGGGGCCGCGGTCACCGACCTCGTCGAGCAGTGGTCACCGTACTATGCGGCGTCGAACGAGCCGACGCGCTTGCGCGACATCGCCCGGTCGATGACGCGCGGTGCGTGTGGACCGGCGACGATTTCCATCTCCCGCGACGGACAGCCGCAGGAGCTGAAGACCGAACGGATCGCGCAACCATCCGCGGGTGCGAGCGCCGGACGCACACACGATCGTCCGGGCGAGACATTTCAAAAGCTGTCGGCCGACGTCGCCTATCTGAAGCTGTCTTCTGTGCAGGCGGCGCAGGCCGTCTCATATATCCAATCTGCAGCCCCCACCAAGGGCTTGATTATCGACATCCGAAACTACCCGTCAGAGTTCGTCGTGTTTGCGCTCGGGTCGCACTTCATCCAACGGTCAACGGCATTTGCGCGCTTTACGGTCGGAGAGCCGGCGAACCCGGGCGCGTTTCACTGGCAGGGCCAACCACTGACACTCGAGCCCGCCGCCCCGCGCTACACGGGGAAAATCGTCATTCTGACCGACGAGATCTCGCAGAGCCAGGCTGAATACACCACGATGGCGTTCCGGGCGGCACCGAATGCGACGGTCGTGGGCAGCACCACGGCCGGCGCCGACGGCAACGTGTCCACCATCCCGTTACCGGGCGGCCTACGATCCATGATCAGCGGAATCGGTGTGTTCTATCCGGATAAGAAAGCCACGCAACGCGTCGGGATCGTCGCTGATATCGAAGCGAAGCCCACCCCTCAGGGCATCCGGGACGGGCGCGACGAAGTGCTGGAAGTCGCGCTGCGGCTCATTCTCGGCCCAGAGGTACCTGCCGCCACGATTGAACAGATGGCCAGGCAATGAGTCCAAGGTCAACGGCCGCTGGCTTCCGGCCGCCGCCCCGATGGGTCTGGTTCCTGCCCGATAGCGGTCGTCCGGGGTAAGGAGCCAGGCGGCTTTGAGGCCACGATCGCGTCGACGCGGTTCGGCCGGATCCACAGTCGTGAGCGCCTCGGGGGGCGTGCTCAACTTCTACGATCGTGACGCCGCGAGGACGCGGCGCGAGTTGTCGCACACCACGGGATCGCGTCCCGTTGCCGACACTGCTGCCTCCACGCTCTAGCGGCCGTCTGCAGTCTCGGTAAAGCTGATCACGCCGCCGACACGCTACCGTTCACCAATCGCCGTTCTCCCGAGCGTGCGAACTCGCAACCTCTTCACCCATGGCCTGAAGCACGTTTTCGGCACACAATGGCGCATTCTGATACGGAGGCTTTGATGCCAGTTCGTTCCGTAAGGATCTTCTTCCTGGCCAGCGCGCTGATCCTCTCGTCCAGCTTGCCGAACGCGCAGCAGCAGACCAACCCGCCTGCGGCAAAGCCACAGAACCTCTATGAATCCACCTACAAAGCATTGCCGGCGCGGACCACGTTGATCCGCAACGCCACCATCCTGACTGCTGCCGGTCCCGCCATCGAAGGCGGGTCGGTGCTGCTGCAGAACGGGAAGGTGGCCGCCGTCGGCGCGACCGTGAACGCGCCGGCGGACGCCGTTGTCATCGACGGAACCGGGAAGTGGGTGACACCCGGGATCATCGATACGCATTCGCATCTTGGCGTTTACGCCGCACCGGGGATCGCGTCGCTGTCGGACGGCAATGAGATGACCAATCCGGTGACCGCCGAGGTATGGGCGGATCATTCAATCTGGCCGCAGGATCCGCAGTTCGAGTTGTCCCTCGCTGGCGGCGTGACGACGATGCAGATCCTGCCCGGGTCGGGAAACTTGATCGGCGGCCGTGGCGTGACGGTGAAGAACGTGCCGTCCCGCACGACCGAGGGGATGAAGTTCCCTGGGGCGCCGGCCGGATTGAAGATGGCCTGCGGCGAGAATCCGCGGCGCGTATACGGGCAGCGCAACCAGATGCCGTCGACCCGCATGGGCAACATCGCGGTGTTCCGCCGCACGTGGCAGTCGGCGGTCGATTATCGCGACAAGTGGAAAAAGTGGCGCGACGAAGGGGCGGATCCGACCAAGCGTCCCGATCGCAACCTGCAGATGGAGACGCTGGCGGCGGCCCTCGATGGCGAAATCCTCGTCCACATTCACTGTTACCGCGCCGACGAGATGGCGACCATGATCCAGTTGGCGAAGGAGTTTGGCTTCAAGATCAGTTCATTCCATCACGGCGTGGAGGCCTACAAGGTTCGCGACCTACTGGTCGCCAACAACATCTGCGCGAGCTTGTGGGCGGACTGGTGGGGGTTCAAGCTCGAGGCGTACGACGGGATCCGCGAGAACATCGCGCTGGTGAACGAGGTGAAGGGGTGCGCGATCGTCCACTCCGATGATCCGAACGGCGAGCAGCGGCTGAACCAGGAAGCGGCGAAGGCCATGCGTGCCGGGCTCGAAGCGGGGATGAAGATCGAGCGCGCCGATGCCGTCCGCTGGCTGACGATCAACCCGGCCCGGGCGCTGGGGATCGACCACGTGACCGGGTCGCTGGAGCCTGGGAAGAATGCCGATGTGGTGATCTGGAACGGTGATCCGTTCAGCGTGTACGCCAAGGCGGAGCGGGTCCTCATCGACGGCGCGGAGGTCTATGACCGTTCCAAGGGACTCGCGCAGCGGGATTTCATGACCGGATTGGAATCACGGCCTGAGGCGGATTCGTCGCGACCATCGACGTCGCCGTTACCTGCCGCTGCGCCGGCGCCGAGTTTGGCCCCAAAACAACCCAATACGTTTGGGTCCGGCGCGTCTTCGAGCAGATTGAGGCCTGGCCCCGTTGCGAGCACGTCGAGACCTGACTCCGTAGCCGTGACGAACGGACGGATTTTCACGGTGTCCGGCGCCGTCATCGAGAAGGGGACGATCGTAATCGCAGGCGGTAAGATCATCGCCATCGGCGCAGACGTCAAGGTCCCAGCCGGCGCCAAAGTCATCGACGCGACCAACAAGATCATCACCCCGGGATGGATCGAATCAGCGACCAGCATTGGGATCGTCGAGATCAGCAGCGGCGCCGAGGGGACGGACGATCAAGCCACAACCGAGAAGGACCTGAGCGCCGCGTTCAACGTCGTTGATGCCTTCAACCCCTTGTCGACGGTGATCCCGGTGACTCGGGTCGAAGGGATCACGCGCGCGGTGGTCGCGCCCGCCGCGACCGGGAACGTGATCCTCGGCCAGGCAGCGATGTTCGACCTCGCTGGCGACCAGGTGCCGGCAAGTGTCACGAGAGCTCCCGTGGCGATGTTCGCAGCCCTCGGCGAAGCCGGCGCCGACCTGGCGGGCGGATCCCGCGTCGCCGCGGTCCTGCGGCTCCGGGAAATGCTGCAGGATGCGGTCGATTTCAATCGCAACCGCGTCGCCTGGAACGCTGCACAACGGCGTCCCTATGCGCGCGGACGTCTCGACCTCGAGGCCTTGAAGCCAGTGATCCTCGGCGAGATCCCGCTGGCCATCGAGGCCAATCGCGCCAGCGATCTGCTTGCGGCGATTCGGCTTGCAGACGAATTCAAGCTGAAACTGGTCCTGATGGGAGCCGCTGAAGGTTGGCTCGTGGCGCCGGAGCTCGCGCGCAGGAGCATCCCCGTCGTGGTCAAGCCGCTAACCGACATCCCGACCTTCGACGCGCTCGGCGCCTCGCTCGAGAATGCCGCGCGGCTCCAGAAAGCTGGGGTGACGCTGATCCTGTCGTCGTTCGGTACGCACAACGCGCGCAACCTGCGACAGGAGGCCGGCAACGCGATCTCCTACGGACTGGATCGCAACGATGCGCTGCGTGCGGTCACTCTGACGCCCGCTCGGACCTGGGGCGTCGGCGAGAGAACCGGGTCCCTCGAAGTCGGCAAGGACGCCGACCTGGTCGTCTGGTCAGGCGATCCGTTCGAGCTGACCACCGCGGCCGAACACGTGTTCATCGGCGGCCGCGAGATGTCGAAGGACACTCGCCAAAAGGCGCTCTTCGAGAAATACAGGACTCTTTCTCGCTGAACGGAGACACCTCCAATCGCCAAATCCGCCGTGTACGGCGGCAGAACGTATCCAGTTCTTCGCAATGACGGGCCTTGGTGTCTCTGCGGCTCGTATAATCCACAAGACGTGGCACTCGCACCCGGCACCCGGCTCGGCGTCTACGAAATCACTGCGCAGATCCTCCTCGAAGCTGTCGGCACTCCCGTCACGGCCATGTGGTCCCCGACAATGCGCGTTTGCGCCGACCGACTGGTCAGCAGACGGTCGTTATCTGCTGTACACGTTCAGCGGGTCGTTTCCGGCGACGGCGGACATATGGGCCCTGCCGCTCTTTGGAGACCGGAAGCCGTTTCCAGTGATGCAGACTGAGTTCACCGAGAGTCTCGGAGCGTTCTCGCCGGACGGTCGATGGATCGCCTACACGACCAACGAGACTGGCCAGCCCAACGTCTACGTTCAGCCATTTCTTCGTGCCGGCCAGAAATATCCGATCTCGCCGAACGGAGGACGCAATCCGCACTGGCGGGCCGATGGTCGCGAGTTGTTCTATCTCGATGCGGCTGGGACGATGATGGCGGTGCCGATCGAAGCGACGGATGCCTTCGCGGCCGGGTTGCCAAAGGCCCTTTTTCCGGCTGGGGTCGTCAGCGCCAACCAGGCGTACGCGGTGACGAAGGATGGACAGCGGTTCCTCGTCAGCACCCGACCGCAGAGTGCAGGCACCACACCGCCGTTGACCGTCATCGTCAACTGGACCTCGACGCTCCAGAAATAGCGCAATCGTGATCAGGTTGAGGACGGTTGCGAGCAACCCGATGACGCAGATCCACTTCCTGACGCCGATCATCCTGAACGGGATGCATAGTCGTCCGCCGGAGCACTCGCACACGAGGACCAAGTCGATGGCTGCCAGAAAATCACGCTCAAAGGCGACGACCGTGCCTCCAACCACCGTGGCCGCCTACCTGGCCTCACTCACTCCGGACAAACGGGCGGTGATCGAAGAGGCCCGCGCCCTCGTCCACAGGCACATCCCGAAGGGGTACGCGGAGTTCATGAACTGGGGCGTGATCAACTGGGGGATCCCGCTCGAAGAGTTCTCCAACACGCACAACGGTCAGCCGCTCTGCTACGTGGGCCTCGGCGCGAAGAAGAGCTACAACTCCCTCTACCTGATGGGCGTGTACGACAGCTCGAACGGCAAGTACACGACACCGTTCTCCGAGAGGCTGCTCGTCGACGCATTCAACAAAGCCGGGAAGCGGCTCGACATGGGGAAGTGCTGTCTCCACTTCAAGGAGCTCGATGATCTCGAGCTCACTGCCGTCGCGACGGTAATCGCGATGTCGACGCCGAAGGAGTACATCGCGTACTACAAGCGCGTGAAAGGCCTCGCGTAGGGCGCTGCGGCATCGTCCGGCACCGATGCTCTGTGTCCTTCTGAGATCCGCAATTTGACGGGGCACCGCGGACCTTCGATCATCGTTCTCGAGACACGCGCTAGAACCCGGAGACCTGCAATCGCTGGTTCCCGCGCGCTCCGACCTGAGGCAGGTAATAATCGAATCGTGCGAAGGTTCCTGGCAGTGGCGATACTCGTCGTGTTCGCGTCTTTGAACGCGATCGACGGAATCTGCTGCCCTGATGGCTGCACGCGCCAGCGCGAATCGGCCTCGCAACAACAAAGCGACCACTCGGGAGATGGCAGCTGCATGCTGTGCCTTGGCAGCATCGTGTCAGCCCCGGCACCCGTGCTCACACCGTCCGATCTCCTAACGACTCGCGCCGGACGCCCGCCATTGAGATCCCTCCTCGACGCGTTCGCAAACCCTCCCGACCACCCTCCGCGCGCATAGCGCGTTCCGCTTTCACAACGTCTGATGAATTGAGGAATCGGTGCGTACAAATGCGCTGGCGGAGGTCTATGCGTTCCCTGATGCTCGTGTTAGGTGTTCTTGTTGTGTGTCAGTTCTCCGCAGCCGCCCAAGGCCAGACGGGCACCGTCCGTGTTCACGTCCAAGCGGCGCAGAAGCCGATCGAGAGCGCGGAAGTGCTCATCGCTGGCATCAGCCATCGCACCGATGCCTCGGGGACGGCGACGGTTGTGACCGGGGCCGGCAACGTCGACATCACGATCGTGAAGACCGGATTCGTCCCAGTGACGACATCCGTACAGGTGGGCGGTGGCGCGACGCAAGACGTGAACGTTGACTTGCAAGCGCAACCGGTCGTTGAGGAAAGCCTCACCGTCGTGGCCTCGACGCGGACCGACAAGCGTCTCGAGGATCAGCCCATGCGCGTCGAGGTGCTGGCGCGCGAGGAAATCGAAGAGAAGATGCTCATGACGCCCGGCGACATCGTCATGATGCTGAACGAGATGGGCGGCATGCGCGTGCAAACGACGTCGCCGTCCCTCGGCGCCGCCAGCGTGCGCATCCAGGGCATGCGCGGCCGATATACGCGCGTGCTCTCGGACGGGCTCCCGCTGTTTGGTGAGGTCGGCGGGCTTGGTCTGCTCCAGATCCCGCCAATGGATCTCGGACAGGTCGAGGTCATCAAAGGTGTGGCATCGGCGTTATATGGCGCCGGTGCGATGGGTGGCGTCATCAACCTTCTGTCGCGACGGCCAGGCGCTGAACCCGCGGAGGAGTTGCTGCTCAATCGGTCCACACGGGGCGCAACTGATGCCGTCACGTTTCTCTCTCGATCCTTCGCGCGCGGATGGAGCGGCTCATTGCTCGGTGGCGGCCATTGGCAGGAGACCAACGACGTTGATGGCGACGCGTGGGCTGATCTCCCAGGCTATTCGCGCGGGGTCGTGCGTCCGCGCGTGTTCTGGGATGGCGGCGGCGGTCGAACTTTCTTTGCCACAACCGGATTCACCTACGAGGATCGCCACGGCGGCACGCCGGATGGCGAGGTACTCCAGGCCACGGCCCAACCCTACATCGAAGCCCTCGAGACACAACGATACGACGCGGGTGCCGTGGGCCAGTTCCTGATCAAAGACCGCTACGTCGTGACGGCGCGTGCGGCCATTGCTCGACAGAGCCACGATCACCAGTTCGGCGAAATCTTCGAGCGCGATCGGCACGACACCGCGTTCGGCGAAGCCGCCGTTCGTGGAACCGCGGGTCGCCAGACGTGGGTCGCTGGATTTGCCATCGAGCGTGACGCGTATACGGCGCGCGACGTGCCGCGATTCGATTATGACTTCCTCGTGCCGGGCGCATTCGCGCAATACGACGTCACCGTATCTCCGAAGCTCTCGCTATCTGGAAGCGCTCGCATCGATCATCACAGCGAGTACGGCGCGTTCTTCAGTCCGCGCGTGTCGGCACTGGCACGTGCAGGACACTGGACGAGCAGGTTGTCAGTGGGGACCGGTTTCTTCGGGCCGACGCCGATCACTGAGGACACTGAAGCGGCAGGTCTGATGCGTCTGGAGATTCGACGGCCGCTCGAAGCTGAACGCGGACTGAGCACGTCCTTCGACGTGTCTCGTACGGATGGGCCTCTTTCGTATACGGCCACGTTGTTCGCCTCTCGAATCCGTGACCCACTCCACGTCGAACGATCGCCGTCGTACGTGCTCAGCACGCTACCGGATCCGACCACGAACGTCGGCCTCGAGCTGTTGGGTACGTGGCGGCGCGCGCCATTCTCGGTCACCGCCAGCTACACCTACGTACGAGCGCGCGAAACCGTCAACGCCGTTCAACACGATGTGCCGCTCACCCCGCGGCACAGCGCCGGTCTGGTCGGTATGTGGGAAGCGGAGGACGTGGGTCGCGTCGGCATCGAGTGGTACTACACGGGCACACAGAGCCTTGACGAGAATCCGTATCGCATAACGAGCGAGCCGTACATGATTCTCGGACTTCTCGCGGAGAAACAGTTCGGACGCATTCGTCTGTTCGTGAACGGCGAGAACCTGACTGGTGTCAGGCAGACGCGATGGGATCCGCTGCTTCTCCCAACGCGCGCCGTCGACGGCCGCTGGACCGTCGACGCGTGGGCGCCACTCGAAGGCCGGAACATCAACGGTGGACTGCGGGTTCGTTTCTAGAACTCGAAGTCAGGCACAGTTAGTTGCGGACATCGCCCAGTGCGGCTCAGTCGCCTGGACGCACTGCTTCCGCGCAACTCGTTGATTTATTGAGCTTACAGGGCTGGCTCGCCGCGCTGGACGATTTCCGCCGCTGGCTCATCCGGGCAGCGGCCTAATTTGACCTGCTTTTCGAGTCTTGAGCCTTACGATCTCTAGCGTTAGGAACCGTGACCATCACCTTGGACGCCGACAATCGACCGTCACCATCGGAGCGGAGGGCGAGGGGCGAGGTGCCAGGTGTGGACACGGACTGGGACATATCGTCGCGATCCAGGCCGACTACCGCGAAGTCGTCGCTCGCCTACAGTCTTCAGTGGTCGTCTAGCTACTGCCAGGTCATATCAGCAGGCGCCAAGTTGGCTGGTGCAATCGTCCTGCTTCCCTTGTACGTCGCACGCCAGCCCATGACGCACGGGACGTTGACGAAGTCGAGACCGGCCCACGCGTCACCAGTCTCCAAATACATCGCGACGTCGGTCCATCGATCCCACCGTGCCAAGCCATCCGCGCACCGGGCGCTTGGCGCGGCACCGCCCCTGGTGCCGGTTGTCGGAGATACACCCTTCCACCTGCACACTTCGAAGAGCACCGACCCGTCTGTTGCCGGAAGGTGGTTGCTGTCCTCCACATGGACCATTACGAACACAGCTGAACCCGCACCCACAGGGAGAGTTGTGACCTCCTGACGAGAACGGTTCAGGAACGTCATCTGATAGAACCCGACGGGGAGTGACGACCCAGACTCAGGCTTCGCGGCGGTCGTTCCGGCAGCGGTGGATGCGTCGGTCGTTGGCGTCGTCGGACTCTGGGAGCACCCGGCAGCGATCAAAGTGGCCAGCAGCAACCCGGGGAAGCAGCAAATCTGAAAACGAGACATGACTCCTCCTTGGAGCTTCTGGCCGGCAGATTTCATGGCGAACGGGTCTCGAAGCCGTTCAACGATATCCGAGTCGATGTCAGGGCGACAATGGCGCGCTGCTGTTTTCTGCGTGACTGATCAAGTCGCTGCGAAACAAGGGGTTACATGCGCGTGTGATCGGCATTCGCCGTGGGAGAACGGCGTACACTCCGCCTCCTACCTCGCCGAGAGCCAATACCAAAG
>Ga0207697_10000577_pt1 | contig 20849 bp, 19 predicted proteins | sample KBSSwiS5withPhiX_FD_184293 | JGI IMG/M metagenome (GOLD analysis project Ga0207697, IMG submission 184293) | Switchgrass rhizosphere microbial communities from Kellogg Biological Station, Michigan, USA, with PhiX - S5 (SPAdes) (version 2) | ecosystem: Host-associated > Plants > Roots >... | reverse complement strand
GCGAGAGGAGTGAGCATATTGGGCATATGTGAGCGACGAGCAACGCCGCCCGGCGGGATGCCCCGCCCGGGAGTTGTCCTAGAAATCACGGATCCAGGGGACTAGTCCCGGGAAGCGTCAGTCGAGATGATTTATCGAGCTGGCGATAGCGGCGGCGCCGAAGCCGTTGTCGATGTTCACGACTGACACCCCGCTGGCGCAGCTGTTGAGCATTCCGAGCAACGCGCTGAGCCCGCCGAAGTTCGCGCCATAGCCGACGCTGGTCGGGACGGCGATGACCGGCACGTCCACCAGGCCGCCGACCACGCTCGGCAGCGCGCCTTCCATCCCCGCGACCACGATGATCACGCGGGCCTCCATCAGGCGCTGATGCTCGGCGAGCAGGCGATGGAGTCCGGCGACGCCGACGTCATACACCCGGTCGATCCGATTGCCCATGATGTCGGCGGTCACGGCGGCTTCCTCGGCGACGGGCAGATCGGCGGTGCCCGCCGCCACCACGGCAACGATGCCTTTTCCGGGCGGACACTGACGCGGGCGGGTGATCGTTCTGGCCAGCTCGTGAAAGGTCGCGTCGGGCACTTTCTGCTTGACCGTATCGAACGCACGCGCGTCCGTTCGCGTTACCAACAGACTGTGGCCCGCTGCGACGATGCGCTCGGCGATGGCGGCTATCTGGTCGGGAGTCTTGCCCGCGCCGAACACCACCTCGGGAAAACCCTGCCGCAGCGAGCGATGATGGTCCACCCGGGCGAAGCCCAGGTCTTCAAACGGCGCTTGGCGCAGAAATTGAAGAACGCGGCGGTGGGCCTGTTCGGGCGTCACCCGTTGCGCCTGCACATCGTCGAGAATGGCGCGGATGTCGGAGCCGTTCATAAGGTCTGGAAGGCGGCGCTCGTTGACGTACGCACGAGCCGGACAGTAATATGACCGTTTATGCTGAGTGACGGATTCATCCTCTTATGACGCTGCCCCAGACTCTGATCCTCGTCATTTACTTCTTCGTCCTGAGCATCCTGGCGATCTACGGGTGGCACCGCTATTTCCTCGTTTATCTTTACATGAAGAACAAGGCGAACCAGCCGGCACCCGGCTTGTTGCCCGCCTTGAGCCCGCTACCGCGGGTGACGATTCAGCTTCCCATCTTCAACGAGATGTACGTCGCCGACCGCCTCATCGATGCGGTGGTCGAGATGGACTACCCGGCTGAGCTGCTCCAGATTCAGGTCCTCGATGATTCGACGGACGAGACCACCGAGATTGCCGCGATGGCAGTGCGGCGCCATAAGTCCCGGGGCTGCAACATCCAGTATCTGCATCGGGTCGACCGCCGCGGCTTCAAGGCCGGCGCCCTAGAGGCCGGTCTGAAGGTCGCGACTGGTGAGTACATCGCGATCTTCGACGCCGACTTCATCCCTTCGACCGATTTCCTGATGCGGACGCTGCCGCACTTCGGCGGCGACCCGAAGGTCGGCATGGTCCAGGCGCGGTGGGGGCACATTAACCAGGACTACTCGCTCCTCACCAAGATCCAGTCGATGCTGCTCGACGCCCACTTCGTGCTGGAGCATGGCGGCCGCAATCGGGCCGGCTGCTTCTTCAACTTCAACGGCACGGCAGGGATCTGGCGGCGCGAGGCGATCATCAGCGCCGGCGGGTGGCAGCATGACACGCTGACGGAAGATCTCGACCTCAGTTACCGCGCCCAGCTCGCCGGGTGGCGTTTCAAGTTCCTGCCCGACCTGGTGGCACCGGCGGAAGTCCCGGTCGAGATGAACTCGTTCAAGTCGCAGCAGCACCGGTGGGCGAAGGGCTCGATCCAGACCTGCCTCAAGCTCCTGCCGCGGATCCTGCGCTCGGACCAGCCGCTCGGGGTCAAGGCGGAGGCCTTCTTCCACCTGTCCGCGAATTTCAACTATCTGCTCATGTCGGTGCTGTCCATCCTGATGTTCCCGGCGATGTGGGTGCGTTACAGCATGGGTTGGACGGAGATGCTCCTCATCGACGTGCCGCTGTTTTTGGCAGCGACCGCGTCGGTGGCCAATTTCTACGTCGTCGCCCAGCGTGAGCTCTATCCGGATTGGCGGCAGCGGCTGAAGTACCTGCCGTTCCTGATGTCAATCGGCATCGGCCTCTGTGTGAACAACACCCGCGCGGTGCTCGAAGCCATCTTCAACAAGCAGAGCGATTTCGCGCGCACCCCGAAATACGGCATCGAACGCGACAGCGACGAGTGGGTCGGCAAGAAGTACCACCAGTCCGTCGGCGTCCAGCCGATCGTCGAGGTGGCCTTGGGACTCTACTTCACCGTCACCGTGTTCTACGCGCTCGTCAATCAGATCTACGGCACGCTGCCGTTCCTGATGCTGTTCCAGGTCGGCTTCCTCTACACCGGCTTGCTCTCGATCCTGCAGCAGTTCACCGGCGACAACGTCATGCTCAAGTCGCCGGAGATCGCCAAGTAGCCGCTTCCTTCCGTTCTGTCCGGCAGCCGCCGCGCGGCGCCGGGCAGACCATACGCGCGGTGGCTCCCGGCCGTACGTCTCCCTCTTGATATCATCGCGGCATGGCTGCTGACGAAAGGCCCAAGGCTGGTCTCGAGGACGTTGTCGCCGCGACGTCGTCCATCTGCTATCTCGATGGCGATCGCGGGGTCCTCGCGTACTACGGCTACGACATCCACGATCTCGCTCGCGGCGCGACGTTCGAAGAGGTGTGCTACCTGCTGTGGCACGGGCGGCTGCCGCAACGGGCGGAGCTTGGCGATCTCCAGTCGCAGCTGGTGGCCGGGCGTCAGCTCGAGGAGCCGATCCTGCGGCTGATGAAGCAGCTCCCGGCCTCGGACGGCATGGACTCGCTGCGCACGCTGACCTCCGCACTCGGCCAGTACGATCGAGACGCGGCCGACTCGTCGCCGCAAGCGAACTACCGCAAGGCCGTGCGTCTGACGGCGCAGATTGCCAGCCTGGTCGCGACCTACGGCCGCATGCAGCAGGGCAGTGGCCCGATCCAGCCGGACCCAGGGCTGGGACACGCGGCGAACTTCCTGTACATGCTCACCGGCAATCGGCCGAGCGCGCTGTCGACCCGCGCCTTCGACATCGCGCTGGTCCTGCACGCGGATCACGAGCTGAACGCCTCGACGTTCGCGGCCCGCGTCGCCGCCGCCACGCTGACCGATCTGCACTCGGCGATCGTCGGCGCCATCGGCACGCTCAAGGGACCGCTCCATGGTGGCGCGAACGCCGACGTGATGCGACTGCTGATCGAGATCGGCCAGGACGCCACGCCCGAGCGGATTGACGACGCGATCCGGTCGAAGCTGGCACGCAAGGTGAAGATTCCCGGGTTCGGTCACCGCGTCTACCGCACCGAAGATCCGCGCGCGACGCACCTCCGGCGCATGTCCAAGGAGCTTGGCGAGCGGGCCGGCAACACGCGCTGGTTCGAGATGTCCCAGCGGATCGAGCAGCTCGTGACCGGCGAGAAGAAGCTGTATCCGAACGTCGACTTCTACTCGGCCTCGACCTACTACACGCTCGGGATCCCGATCGATCTCTTCACGCCAATCTTCGCCGTCAGCCGAGTGTCGGGCTGGACCGCGCACTGCCTCGAGCAGTACGCCAACAACCGCCTGATCCGCCCCCGCACGGATTACATCGGGCCGACGTATCCGCAGACGTTTCTGACCGTCGCGGAGCGGTAGGGGCGGCGCTCCGCTCCCTGACGGGACCCGGGACCCGGGATCCGGGCGTCAGCGGCGGTGGCTGGTTGCAGCCCCTGGCTGCTCATCGCAACGCCTCAGGCCCCTCGCCAATCCTTTGAGCATCTGGCCAGTTCGCGCGAGGCTCGGAACCAGCTCCCCGATGCCGTTTGAGGCAATGAAGTTCAGGCGGCACGCGAGATCGAGAAGGGTCTCGAGCTCTGCCTGCGAACCAATCGCGATGCTGACGTGATTGCGATACGCCTGTGGCGGCCGACCGTGCCCCTCGGCCAGGTTGGCAGGAATTGAACTTGCGGCCCGCCGAATCTGCGCGGTCAGTCCAAATCGCTCGGTCGCCGGAAAGGCATCCGTCACGCGATACACCTCGATGGTGAGTTCCATCGACACCCGCCAGACATCGAGGTCCCGATAGCTGCGAATCGCGTCCATCGCAGATCCTCCCCACGGTCTTTCGCGGCAGATCGCTGAAACAGCCGACTACCGCGCGTAAGTTGTTGTTTCGAAGCACTGCCGTCATGTCAGAGCAAGGGGTGAACCACCCCACTCGAACACCGGGTTGCCTCGTGACCGGCGCCGGGTCCCCGGTCCCCGGTCCCGGGTCCCGGATCCGCGGAACGGTATAATCAGAGTTCCGCTTACCCAATGGACCAGCGCTTCATCCGCAACTTCTCCGTCATCGCGCACATCGACCACGGCAAGTCGACGCTCGCGGATCGTTTCCTCGAGCTCACCGGGGCGCTGCAGGCGCGGGAGATGGAGGCGCAGGTCCTCGACAGCATGGACCTGGAGCGTGAGCGCGGCATCACGATCAAGGCGCACGCGGTCCGGCTGACGTATCAGGCGAACGACGGGCAGACCTACGTGCTCAATCTGATCGACACCCCGGGACACGTCGACTTCTCGTACGAAGTGACGCGCTCGCTGGCGGCGTGCGAGGGGGCGTTGTTGCTGGTAGACGCCTCGCAGGGGGTCGAAGCCCAGACGCTCGCCAATGCCTACCTGGCCGTCGAGAACAACCTCGAGATCATTCCGGTCATCAACAAGATCGACCTGCCCGGCGCCCAGCCGGACGAGGCCAAGCGGCAGATCGAGGAGATCGTCGGTCTGGACGCGAGCCACGCGATTCTGGCCAGCGCCAAGGAAGGGATCGGCGTCCACGACATCCTCGAGGCGATCGTCGCGCGGCTGCCGTCGCCGGAAGGCGATCCGGCCGCGCCGCTCAAAGCCCTGATCTTCGACTCGTGGTACGACGCGTATCGCGGCGTGATCATCCTGACCCGCGTGATCGACGGCGCGGTGCGGGCCGGCATGAAGATCCGGCTGATGGCGAAGGGGCAGGAGTACGATGTCGATCAGGTCGGGGTCTTCTCGCCCAAGCCGACGGTCGTCCAGGAACTGGGCGTCGGTGAGGTCGGGTTCATCTTCGCCGGCATCAAGACCGTCACCGACGCGCAGATTGGCGACACCATCACCGAAGCCTCGCGCCGCACCGCGGAGGCCTTTCCTGGCTTCAAGGTCTCCAAGCCGATGGTCTTCGCCGGCCTCTACCCGGTCGAAGGCAGCGAATACCCGCAGCTGCGCGACGCGCTCGAGAAGCTGCGCCTGAACGACGCCTCGTTCTTCTTCGAGCCGGAAACGTCGGCCGCGCTCGGCTTCGGGTTCCGCTGTGGGTTCCTCGGCCTCCTGCACATGGAGATCGTCCAGGAGCGGCTCGAGCGCGAGTTCGACATGGACCTCGTCACCACCGCGCCGGGCGTCCTCTACCGGGTGACGACGACGGATGGCGTGACGCAGGAAATCGACAGCCCGTCGAAGCTGCCGGATCCGGGAAGGATCGAGCGAATCGAGGAACCGGTCATCACCGCGATGATGCTGACCCCGAGCGAGCACGTCGGGGCGATCCTGCAGCTCTGTCAGGAGAAGCGCGGCGTCCAGAAATCGATCGAGTATCTCAAAGCCGATCGCGTGCTCGTGACCTACGAGCTGCCCTTCAACGAGGTGGTGCTCGACTTCTACGACCGCCTCAAGACGATGACCCGCGGCTACGCGTCGCTCGACTATCACGTCACCGGGTTCCAGGAATCACCGCTGGTCAAGCTGGACATCCTCGTCAACGAGGAGCCGGTCGACGCGTTGTCGGTGATCGTGCACCGGGACTCGGCCTATACCCGCGGCCGGGCGCTGGCGTCCAAGATGCGCGAGCTGATCCCGCGGCAGATGTTCGAGGTGGCGATCCAGGCGGCGATCGGCAGCCGGATCATCGCCCGCGAGTCGGTCAAGGCGCTGCGCAAGAACGTCCTGGCCAAGTGCTACGGCGGGGACATCAGCCGCAAACGCAAGCTGCTCGAGAAGCAGAAGGAAGGCAAGAAGCGGATGAAGCGGGTCGGTCGCGTGGAGATTCCGCAGGAGGCGTTCCTCGCCGTCCTCAAGGTCGGAACGGAGTCGTGATGGCCGAGCCCTTCCAGAAATCGACGCTGCGCGAGTACTTCGAGTCGATCGTCATCGCCGTGATCCTGGCACTCTTCGTGCGCACCTGGGTGGTGCAGGCGTTCAAGATCCCGACCGGCTCGATGGAGAACAACCTGCTGATCGGCGATCACCTGCTGGTCAACAAGTTCGTGTTCGCGCCGAGCGCGGTCGACGCGGAGCGCGCGCTCATGCCCGAACGCGACATCAAGCGCGGCGACGTCATCGTATTCAAGTACCCGGACGAGCCGGAGCGCGACTTCATCAAGCGGGTAATCGGGCTGCCGGGTGAAACGCTGGAGCTCCGCAACAAGAAGGTGTTCGTCGACGGCCACGAGCTGAACGAGCCCTACGTTCATTTTCTCGAGCCGGCCTCGACGTCACAGGAAGTGACCTCGTTCGACGTCCGCGAGCGCTACGGACCGGTCCACGTGCCGTCCGAGCAGTACTTCGTGATGGGGGACAACCGCGACAACTCGCAGGACAGCCGCTACTGGGGCTTCCTGCCGCGGACCTACATCAAGGGCAAGGCCCTGATGATCTACTGGTCGTACGAATCAGGCAGCGCCGACTACGTGGACGGCGGGATCGGCACGACGATCTCCCGCCTGGCCTCGGTCGTCACCCACTTCTTCACCAGGACCCGCTGGGAACGGCTGTTCAAGCAGATTCACTGACGCGGATCGCTCCCAGCTGGAGGCCATCCCCGGTCAGTTCTCCTTAGCCACCCGGCGGCGGCCGGCCCAGGCGCGCCGCCGCGTCTGCGACACTGATCCCCCTCACCTCCACCACCTTGTCGCGTGAGCGCTCCCCGCTGACGATCGACACGTCACGCTTGGGGCGGTCGAGCAGCGAAGCGAGCAGCGCGACGAGGGCGTCGTTGGCGGCACCGTCGACGGGTGCGGCAGCGAGCTTGACGAGCAGCGCATCGCTGCGTTCGCCGGCAATGACGGTGCGGCCGGCGCGGGGGGTGACGCGGACCCGGAAGGTGACGCCGCCGGGCGTCGGCGTGAGCGGAATCACCGCGCCGCGCGGGGTGCGGCGCCGGCCGGGTCCTGGGAACGGACGAACTCGAGTGCCCGATGGAGTGCCTGGATGGTCGCCTCCAGCGCGCCTTCCGCGTCCCGCCGGCGCAGCCGCAGCTCGTTCACGCTGCGCTCGATCTCCTCGATCCGTCCCTGCGCCTTCTGGATCAACAGGTCGGCTTGCCCCTGCGCTTCGCGCACCACCAGCTCGGCCTCGTGCTGCGCCGCGGCCTTGATGTCGTCGGCGAGCTTCTGCGCGGTGACGAGCGTGTTGCGCAGCGTGCTCTCGCGGTCGCGATGCTCGGCGAGGATCACCTCGCTGCGGGTCAGGTCCTGGCGGAGGCGATCGAGCTCGCGAAGGGCGCTCTCGTAGTCCTCGGCCGCCTCGGTGAGGAACGCGACCACTTCGGTCTTGTCGTAGCCGCGCATCCCGGTCCTGAAGCGCGGCTGGCGCAGATCCATCGGCGCGATGCGCATCACCCGCGCTGCCGGGACCGATCCCTGACTCAGTGGGGCCGCTGCACTGGCTGCGTCGTCGCTCATGGAACTTTCGCCTCGCGTTTGCCGAAGATGGCCGTCCCGACCCGCACGATCGTCGCCCCTTCCTCGATCGCCGCCTCGTAGTCGTGGCTCATGCCCATCGAGAGGTGGCGCAGCGTCTGCGGATCGACGCCCTCGCGGAGCAGGCGATCGCGCAGCGCCCGCAGCTGCACGAACCAGGGCCGCGTCTGCTCGGGATCCTCATTCCACGGCGGCACGAGCATCAGCCCGACGATCCGGGCGTGCGTCAGCGACGCCGCTGCCCCGACGATGCGCTCGGCCGTTTCGGCGGGCGCGCCGAATTTCGTCTCCTCGCCGGCGAGATCGACCTGCACCAGGAGCTCAAGGGGCCCTACGGCTGGCGCGCGGTCACCGGCCCCGTCGTCCAGCTTGCGCAGCAGCTCCAGCGAATCCACTGAATGCACGCAGGCGAACGCGGGCGCGGCCTTCTTCGCTTTGTTCGCTTGCAGATGGCCGATCAGGTGCCATCTCAAAGAAGTGTCGGCCGGCTGGGCGATCTTCTGCAGGGCTTCCTGGACGCGATTTTCGCCGAAGTCACGCTGACCCGCCGCGGCGGCTTCGAGGACGGCTGTGAACGGAAACGTCTTGGAGACGGCGACGAGGGTGACGCTGGCGGGGTCCCGCCCGGATCGCTGCGCGGCGGCAGCAATCCGGGCCTGGACGAGGGCGAGCTGGTCGGCGATGGCCACCGAGCCGCTTTACTTCTTTATCGACGAAAGGATGCCCTTGGCCTGCTCGGCGTACTGACCGGTCGGGGCGAGCTTGAGGTATTCGTCGAAGTGCGGCACCGCCGCCTTCAACGCGTCCGGCGTGCCTTCGTTGAGATTGGCCATGCCCAGCCAGTAGTGCGCTTCGGCCAGCTTCGGGTCGGCCTTCACCGCGTCTTCGAACTGCTTCTTGGCGTCGGCGATCTTGCCGGCGTTCCACAGGATCACGCCCTGGTTGAACGAGGCCGAGGCGTTGCCGCCGCCGCCACCGGCGGCGCCGCCCGCCGCGCCGGCCGCGGCCGACAGCTTCATCGCCTGCGCGCTGGCTTCGGCCGCCTGGTCGAACTTCTTCTGGGCGTTGTAGACGTTGGCCAGCCCGGTATAGCCCTCGGCCGAGTTCGGATCAACTTCGATTGCCTTCTTGTAACTTTCCTCGGCCTTGGCCCAATCCTTCTTCTGCGCGTAGTTGGCGCCGATGTTGGAGTAGCACTCCACGCACTTCGGGACAACGGCGAGCACCTCGGTGAACTTGGCAATGGCCTCATCGTTCTTGCCGGCATTGCTCAGGGCGACGCCTTCAGAGAACGCCGTCTTGACCTGGGCGTTCTTGGCCTCGGCCTTCTTGCGATCCTCGGCTGACACGTCACCACCGCCGCCGCCCGGCTTGAGGCTGAAGTTCACTTCCACCATGTCGAGGCTGACGCGCTGGTTGAGGGTCTGCGTCAGCGCGTCCTTGGTGGCGGTGATCTTGTACTGCCCCGGTTGGAGACCAATCTGGATGAAGTCGCCGCTCTTGTTGGTCTTCACCGTGAACTTGCGGCCACCCGAGTCACTGCCCTCGATGGTGACGACCGCGCCCTCGATCGGCTTGCCGTTCGCGTCGGTGACCTTGCCCTTGACCTGCCCCGTCTGCGCGTAACTCGGCGCCGCGATCGCGGTCAGCCCGAGCACGAACGCGCAGATTGCCAGCGATCGGCACCACGTGCGTGCGCCACTCATGCGAGCCTCCGTCTGCGTCTGGGTTGAATTCATCAATATATCCACGTGTTTCTACGTCGCTCCGAGCGAGTCAGTTTACACGAATCCGCCCGTCGCAGAGCCGGCGCGCCGCACGTTGGTGACGACGTATTCCCGCACCATCCCCCGCCCCGATGCCCGCGAGTTGATCGCCCGGCGGGCACGAACGGTGTGCGCCGCCAGACCTGCCGCTCTGGCCTCGGCACTCCGCGCATACAGCGCGCGTACCTCGGGAGCGTACGAATTGCTGAGCAGGACGAACACACCTGCCCCGGCCAGCCCGACCACCAGGCGCTGGAGGCGGATCTGGGCGTCCGAATCGAAGCCGCCGGCGGTATACGCCGTGAAGCTGGCTGTGGCGCTCACCGGTACGTAGGGAGGATCCAGGTAGACGAAGTCGCCTGCCCGCAGGTGCGCCAAAGCCTCGACGAAGCCGGCGCAGGTCAGCGACACACCCGGTGCGCCCAGCGCCCGGGACCACGCGCGCAGGTTTTCGGGATCGCAGATGCGTGGTGACGTGTAGCGGCCGGCCGGGACGTTGAAGGCGCCGCGAGAGTTGAGCCGGAACAGCCCGTTATAGCCGGTGCGGTTCAGGTAGATCAACATCGCCGCAAGCTCGGGCGTGTAGCGGCGTGACGGATCATCCGTGTCCCGGATCGTCAACCGATTGCGGTTGAACCGCTCGTCGCGGACCTCATAGAAGTGCGCCGCGCCGCCGGCCGCGTGCCCGGTCTCGAGCTGCCGCAGTGCCCTGATCGTCCCCTCCACGTCGTCGCGAACCATGCGGTAGCAACCGATGACGTCGGCGTTGGTGTCGGATAGATGGACTTCGTGCCCTTCCAGACGGCCGCTGTTGTAGCAGTCGAGGAACACCGCTCCGCTGCCGAGGAACGGCTCGACGAAGCGGCCGAAGGCGGCGGGGTAGAAGGGGCGCAGCGCCGGCAGCAGCTGCCGCTTGCCGCCCGCCCATTTCAGGATCGGGCGCACGGCGGGCGCGCGGAGCGAGACGTCAGGCCCGTTCGCCGGCATCGGTCTGGAAGAAGCGGGCGACGTCGATCAGCCGGTTCGTCACCGGGGCCGGCGGCAGCGACGCCAGGAAGCGCTGCCCGTAGCCCATGGTACGGAGACGCGGATCCAGGACGGCGAGCACCCCGCGGTCCTGGCGATGCCGCAAGAGGCGCCCGAGCCCCTGCTTGAGCGTGAGGATGGCCAGCGGCACCTGGTAGTCGCCGAATGCCGACCCGCCCTGCGCGCCGATGGCTTCGATCCGGGCCGCGGTGATGGGATCGCCGGGCGACGCGAACGGCAGCTTGTCGATGATGACGCAGCTCAGGGCGTCGCCGACGACATCCACGCCCTGCCAGAAACTCGACGTGGCCAGGAGCACCGCGTGTGGTGTCGCCTTGAAGTCCCGCAGCAGCGACGACCGCGGCGCGCTGCCTTGGACGAACATCGGGTATTCGAGCTCCGCGGCCGCGATGCGGTGCACTTCGCGCAGATTGGTGTAGCTCGTGAACAGCACGAACGCGCGCCCCTCCGTGCGCTTCAGGATCTCGATCACTTCGCCGGCGGCAGCGGACACGAAGTCCGGCGAGCGCGGGTCCGGCATGTTGCGCGGGAGGTAGAGGATCGACTGGCGCGCGTAGTCGAACTCCGAGTCGAGCCGGATCTCGCTGGCGGTTTTCAACCCGAGCCGGCCCCGCACGTAGGCGAACGAGCGGTCGACGGTCAAGGTTGCGGAAGTCAGCACGGTGCCGTGAAAGCGATCGAACAGCACGTCCTGCACGATCGTGGAGACGTCAATCGGTGAGGCGCGCAGGAACACGCCCCGGCCGCGGATCTCCAGGTAATAGACGTAGCCGGCATCGTTGGCCCGCAGGATGAACTTGAGATCATCGCGGATGTCGGCGGCGCGGCGGCCGAGGGCGAGCACGTCCTCCGACAGATCACGGGCGAGCGCGATGTCGGCCTCGAGGGCGTCGAGCGCGGACGTGAGCGCGCCCGCTTCGTCGACCAGTCGCGCGGTGTGCGCGGCCCGCATCCGGACCCGGTTGTCACCGCTGTTGCCCGCGCCCGGCATCTGGTGCCGGAGCAACTGCACGGCCGTGAAGAACGCCCGCGCCGTGCTCGTGATCCGTTCCGCGTCGTCGCCGAGTTGACCGGCGCGATCGCGATCGGTCAGCCGCTCCGCGACCACGGCCCGGACGACGTCCCGGGCAAAGTCCTCGAGCCGGTAATTGCTCACGGACAGCCCGAAGTACTGGGTCGCCACGTCCTCGAGCTGATGCGCCTCGTCCACGACGGCGAAGCGGCAGTTCGGGATCACCTCGCCGAACGCGCTCTGCCGCACCGCGGCGTCGGCGCAGAGGAGGTGATGATTCACGATCACCACATCGGATTCCGCCGCCCGCTGCCGCATGCGAACGATGAAGCAGTCCTGATAGCGCGGACAGTCGGTACCGACGCAGTTCTCGGTGGTCGCGGCGATGTCCGGCCAGAACGGCAGGTCCTCGGGCAGGTCCTCAATCTCGGCGCGGTCGCCGGTTTCGGTCTCACGCGACCAATGGTCGATGGTCTGCACGTGGAACGGGCTCGCGGCAGCCCGGGCCGTGCCGCCTCCCATGCCCGACACGACGGCATCGCGCAGCGTCTCGAAGCGGTGCAGGCAGAGGTAATTCGCGCGCCCTTTCATATAGGCGGCGGTGAAGGGCACGCCCAGCGACTCGCGCAGGACCGGGAGATCCTTGAAGTAGATCTGCTCCTGAAGGTTCTTGGTGCCGGTAGAGACGAGGACCCGTTGCCGGCTGAGGATCGCCGGCACCAGATAGGCCAGGGTCTTGCCGGTGCCGGTGCCGGCTTCGGCGAGCAGGGTGCCGCCCTCGGCGAACACCGTAGCGACGGCGTCCGCCATGTCGAGCTGCGCCGGCCGCGCCTCGAACCCGGGCAGCGCGCGCGCGAGCGGGCCCGCCGGCGCGAAGGCGCCAGCGACGGCGGCGCTCAGCTCCGAGCTTCGGGATACAGCGGGAACTTCCGGCACAGGGCCTCGACTTCTGACTTCACGGCTGCCAGCGCCGCGTCGTCGTCGGGCGTCGAGAGCGCCCGCGCGATGAGGTCGGCGACGATGTCCATCTCGGGCTCGCGCATGCCGCGGCTGGTGATCGCCGGAGTGCCGACTCGGATCCCGCTGGCGACCATCGGCGGGTTCTGGTCGAACGGAATCGCATTCTTGTTGACGGTGATCGCCGCCTTGCCGAGCGCCGCTTCGGCCACCTTGCCGGTCAGGCCGCGCGAGAACACGTCAACCAGCATCAGATGATTGTCGGTGCCGCCGCTGACCAGCCGGAAGCCGGCCGACGACAGGCCCGCGGCCAGGCGCCGCGCGTTGGCGACGAGCTGACGCTGGTACTCGGCGAAGTCCGGCTGCAGCGCTTCGCGGAAGCAGACCGCCTTGGCCGCGATGATGTGCATCAGCGGCCCGCCCTGAATCCCCGGGAAGACCGAGCGGTCGAGATCCTTGGCGTACTTTGTTTCGCACAGGACCATCCCACCTCGAGGCCCGCGCAACGTCTTGTGAGTGGTGGTGGTCACGAAGTCGGAGTGCGGGACCGGGCTCGGATGGACGCCAGCGGCAACCAGGCCGGCAATGTGCGCCATGTCCGTCACGACCGCGGCGCCGACATCGCGTCCGACCTTGCCGATGCGCTCGAAGTCGATGACCCGCGGATAGGCGCTCGCGCCCACCATGATCATCTTCGGCTGGTGCTCGTGGGCCAGCTTCTCGAGCTCCTCGTAGTCGATCCGCTCGTCGTCTTTACGGACGCCATACGGCACGATCTGGTACAGCTTGCCGGAGAAGTTGAGCGGATGGCCGTGCGTGAGGTGCCCGCCGTGCGCGAGGTTCATCCCGAGGACGGTGTCGCCCGGCTGCAGCAGCGTGAAGTACACGGCCATGTTGGCCTGCGCACCGGAGTGCGGCTGGACATTCACGTGCTCGGCGCCGAAGATCTGCTTGGCCCGTTCGATCGCCAGCGTCTCGGCAACGTCGACGAACTCGCAGCCGCCGTAATAGCGCTTGCCGGGATAGCCTTCAGCGTACTTGTTGGTGAGCACCGAGCCCGCGGCTTCGAGCACCGCCTGGCTCACGAAGTTCTCCGAGGCGATCAGCTCGAGCCCGCTGTTCTGCCGATGCACTTCATTGCCGATCATCCGGGCGATCTCCGGATCGGCGTCGGCGAGGGTGCGCCAGCGGGTGGGCGTGTCGATCTTCGTAGCCATGGACACCGGTGTGTTCTCCTGCCGGGACGCGCTCAGCGAGCGGCGTTGACCGGCGCGTGCTGTTGCCGTTCGATCTCGGCGACCTGATCGATCCGCCGCTGATGGCGGCCGCCCTCGAAGGGCGTGGCCAGCCAGACGGCCAGGATTTCGTCGGCCAGGCCGACGCCGACGATGCGGGCGCCGACGGCCAGGACGTTGGCGTCGTTGTGCTGCCGCGAGAGTCGGGCGGTGTAGAGGTCGTTGCACAGCGCGGCGCGCGCCCCGATCACCTTGTTGGCAGCCATCTGCTCGCCCTGGCCGCTGCCGCCGATCACGAGGCCGCGGTCCGCGCCGCCGCCAACCACCGCGCGTGCGACGCTGGCGCAGATCGCCGGGTAGTCGACGGGCACCTCACTATCGGTACCGTGATCGTCGACCTCGTGGCCCAGACCGAGCAGCGTCGACACGAGGTGCACTTTCAGGGCGAACCCCGCGTGGTCGGCACCGACGGCGATGCGCATAATGGTGAGATTATACCGGGAGTCGAGCGGGCCGTCCTGGCGCTCGGAAGGTTCGAGGGTTCGGAGGTTCGAAGAGTTCGAAGGTCGGGTTCGAACGTTCGAGGGTTCGACGGGTATGACGTTCCTAAGTCGCCGTAACTCGAGCCGCCGTTACTGAGCTCACAGAACCCGGGAACCAGGAGAACCCGCACCTGTCGAACCTTCGAACTGTCGAACCCTCGAACCGGCAGAGTGACGATCAAGCGATTACCCGGGTTCCACAAATCACCCAGCATCTGGCATTCACATTGACGAGCGTCACCATCTCCCCTCGCGGCGAAGACCGGCTGCTCGGCGGCCATGCCTGGATCTATCGGAGCGACGTCGCCAGGAACGACGCCGGCGCCGGCGAAACCGTCGAAGTCCGCTCGTCGCGCGGGCGTCCGCTCGGCTACGCGCTCTACAGCAATCGATCCGAAATCGCGATTCGGGTACTGACGCGCGAGGCCGAAGCGCCCACGCCGGCCCTCTGGCGGCAGCGTATCGCCGACGCGATCGGCTACCGCGCCTCACTGAACATCGAGGCCAGCGCGTATCGGCTTGTCCATGGCGAAGCGGATCGGCTGCCGTCGCTGATCGTCGATCGCTACGGCGATTACCTGGTGATCCAGACGCTCTCGCAGGGCACCGATCGCCTGTTGCCGGAGATCGTCGACGCGCTGGTGTCGCTGGTGCAGCCGGCCGGCATCCTGGCCCGGAACGACCCGCGCGTCCGCGAGCTCGAGGGGCTCGAGCGCAAAGTGGAGGTGGTCTATGGCACCGTGCCGGAGATCATCGAGGTGCGGGAAGCCGGCGTCTCCTATCAGGTCGATCCGTATCGCGGCCAGAAGACCGGGCTTTTCCTCGATCAACGTGAGAATCGCCAGGCGGCCTTGCGCTACGCGCACGGGCGGCTGCTCGACGCGTTCAGTTACAACGGTGGTTTCGCCCTGGCGCTGGCACCCCGGTGCACGGAGGTTCTGGCGGTCGACATCTCGGAGGACGCGGTCGCCCGGATCACCGCCAACGCGGCTCGCAACCAGCTCGCGAACGTCGAGGCGCGGGGGATGAACGTGTTCGACGAGTTGCGCGAGCTTGAACGCGCCGGCCGGATGTTCGACACCATCGTGCTCGATCCGCCGGCCTTCGCGAAGAACAAGGCGTCGGTGCGCAAGGCGCTCTCCGGCTACAAGGAGATCAACCTCCGCGCGCTCAAACTGCTGACGCGCGGCGGGTATCTCGTCACGTGCAGCTGCTCGTACAACGTCAGCGAGGCCGATTTCGCCGATGTGCTCGCGTCCGCTGCCGTCGACGCCCGGGCCGACGTGACGGTCGTCGAGAAACGAACGCAGGGGCGGGATCATCCAATTCTGATCACCATTCCGGAGACGTACTACCTGAAGTGCTTCATCCTCCGGAAGCTGTGACCACGGCGGCCGCGCGGCGCCGGCGGATTCGCTGGCTGGTGGTCGGGGTGGCGCTGGCGGGGCTCTTCGCCTGGCGCGCGCCGCAACTCCGGGCACCGCAGCCGCCCCCCGCGCCAGGTTGGCGCGATCGCTACACCGGGATGACGTTCGTCCGCCTCGGGCCAGGCACGTTCCGCATGGGCACGCCGCCGGACGAGGACGGTCGCGAGACGCAGGAGGTGCTGCACACTGTCGCGGTGACGCCGTTCTACATGTCTCGCTACGAAGTCACCCAGGCTGAGTGGCAGCGGGTGATGGGGCACAACCCCAGCCAGTTCCAGGACTGCGGGCCGCGCTGTCCGGTAGAGAACGTCAACTGGTTCGAGGTCCAGCAGTTCATCCGCCTATTGAACGCGGAGAGCCAGCCGGGTTTCCGGCTGCCCACCGAAGCAGAATGGGAGTTCGCCTGCCGGGGCGGCGGCGGCCTGCCGTTCGGCACGACCGCGACCCTCTCGGCGGCGGGCGCCAACATCAACGGCAACTTCCCCTATCACGCCCCCAAAGGCGTGATGCGCGGTCGCCCCATGGCGGTCGGGCAGTTCGCGCCGAACCCCTGGGGACTCTTCGACATGTCGGGCAACGTGTGGGAGTGGACCGAGGACTGGACCTGTCCCTATTCCACTGACGACCAGGTCAATCCTGTCGGCCGCTGCGGGTCTGATACCAGGGTCATCCGTGGTGGCAGCTGGCTGTTCGATGCGGCCAGCGCGCGCTGCGGACTCCGCTATACGCACCACCCCCAGGACCGCGGCTACAGCCTCGGGGTCAGGCTCGCGCACGACATCTTTTAGCCGCCGACCGGGTGCTATAGTTCGAGCATGGGTACCAAACCGACGCTGCCACCGCTGCAATCATCGGATTTCGAATCCGCGTTCCCTGGATCGCGCAAGGTGCACGTGCGCGGCCGCGGCGTCGAGGTCCCGATGCGCGAGATCACGCTGTCGGGAGGGGAGCCGGCACTGCGGGTCTACGACAGCAGCGGCCCGCAGGGCGGAGACGTGCGGGAAGGGCTCCCGCCGTTGCGGCGGTCGTGGATCGAGGCGCGGGGCGGCGTCGCCGAGGGGCCACGCGCGTGGACGTCGAGCGGCTCGGACGCGCGGCCAATGCCGCCGGCGCTGGCCCGCAAGATGGCCACCGCGCTGCGCGGAACCGGGCCGGTCACACAGCTGCACTACGCGCGGCAGGGCGTGATCACGCCGGAGATGGAGTTCATCGCGGTGCGCGAGGGCTTCGATGCCGAGTTCGTGCGCGCGGAAGTCGCCCGCGGCCGGGCGATCATCCCGGCCAACATCAATCACCCGGAGCTGGAGCCGATGATCATCGGCCGCAACTTCGCGGTGAAGATCAACGCCAACATCGGCAACTCGGTGGTCAGCTCGTCGATCGAGGAAGAGGTCGACAAGCTGCGCTGGTCGACGTTGTGGGGCGCCGATACGGTGATGGATCTCTCGACCGGACGGGACATCCACGAAACCCGGGAGTGGATCGTCCGCAACGCCGCGGTGCCGATCGGCACCGTGCCGATTTATCAGGCGCTCGAGAAGATCGGGGGGCGGCCGGAAGACCTGACCTGGGAGATCTACCGCGACACGCTGATCGAGCAGGCAGAGCAGGGTGTCGACTACTTCACGGTCCACGCCGGCGTGCTCCTGCGCTACATCCCGATGACCGCGCGCCGTCTCACCGGCATCGTCTCGCGCGGCGGCTCGATCATGGCCAAGTGGTGCCTGGCGCATCACCAGGAGAACTTCACCTACACGCACTTCCGTGAGATCTGCGAGATCATGCAGGCGTACGACGTCTCGTTCTCGCTCGGCGACGGGTTGCGTCCCGGCTCCATCGCCGACGCGAACGACGAGCCGCAGTTCGCGGAGCTCAAGACGCAGGGCGAGCTGACCCGCATCGCCTGGGAGTACGACGTCCAAGTGATGAACGAGGGCCCGGGCCACGTGCCGATGCACCTCATTCGCGAGAACATGCAGAAGCAGCTCGAATGGTGTGACGAGGCGCCGTTCTACACGCTCGGTCCGCTGACGACCGACATCGCCCCCGGCTACGACCACATCACTTCGGCGATCGGCGCTGCGCAGATCGGCTGGTACGGCACCGCGATGCTCTGCTACGTCACTCCGAAGGAGCACCTCGGTCTCCCGGATCGAGACGACGTGAAGGCGGGCGTGATCGCCTACAAGATCGCCGCCCACGCGGCCGACCTGGCTAAAGGCCATCCGCGCGCCCAGGCATGGGACGACGCCCTCTCGAAAGCGCGATTCGAGTTCCGCTGGGACGATCAGTTCAACCTGTCACTGGACCCGGTGACCGCGCGGGCCTACCACGACGCCACGCTGCCTGCGGACGGCGCGAAAGTCGCGCACTTCTGCTCGATGTGCGGGCCGAAGTTCTGTTCGATGGAGCTGACGCAGCAGGTGCGGTCGATGGCCGAAGCCGAGGCCGGCATGGCCGAGAAGTCGCGCGAGTTCCGCGATAAGGGCGGGGCTATCTACTTGAGGCAGGAATAGGAATCGAAGCTGGCAGCCTGGAGACTCAGGGAACGACCGGCACGATCATGACGATCGTCTTGAAGCGCGCCGGCTGCGCGCCGCGCTTCGGGTTCAAGTAGCCCTTCGCACCGCCCCAGGTGTAATCCTTCACCGTCACCCCCGGCGGAAACGCCATGCTCTCCTCGCGGTAACGGCCGACATCGAACTCGTGCACCGGCGGCTCTTCGTAAATCAGCTCGCCGCGCTGCTTGAGGGCGGTGCGATAGTAGCCGACGACCTCGGTGAAGCTGGTGTTCGTGCCGAACAGGTAGTAGCGCTGCCCGCGCCCGGCGTCGTACGAGGCGATGAATTCCGCGCCCGCGAAGATCGGGACGCCGAGGAGCCGTTCGTCCGGCGCTGGTTCCGCGGGTGCCGCGGCCGCGGCGGTTGACTGAGGCGGCGAGGACGGCCTTGCAACTGGCGGTGCCGGGGCCGGTGCGCCGCCGCTCGGCCGGGGGAACGGCGCCGGCGTCTGGGCCGGCGACACACGCGCCGAAGCCAGCAGCAGCAGCACCAGAGCCCCTGTCAACCGAATCGCACGCACCATCCGGCTATTATGACGCAGGCCGCGTCGCGCGGAGCCTTTACTCATGTCCGACTTGTCCGCTCTGCAGCGCTGGTGCGAGAGCGACGTCACCTGGCTGCGTGAGCGTTTGGAGACGTTCGTCAGGCTCGAGTCTCCGTCCGACGACAAGGCCGCCGCTGACCGCTGTGGCCGCGACATCGCGGCGACGCTGATGCAGCTCGGCGCCGACGTCACCATCATCCCGAATTCCCAGCGCGGCGATCACGTGCGCGCCGAGATCGGCAGTGCCGGACCCCAAGTCTTGATCCTGGGACACTTCGACACGGTCTGGGCCATAGGTCAGATCGAGCGGATGCCGCTCCGAGACGATGACGGCCGGCTCTACGGCCCGGGAGTCTTCGACATGAAGGCTGGCGTGGCGGTCGCGCTCCAGGCACTACGGGCGCTCCAGGCTCTCCCAGCCATCCCAACCCCGCGCGTCGTCCTCCTCTTTACTGCCGACGAGGAAGTCGGCAGCGGTACCTCCCGTCACCTCGTCGAGGAGGAGGCCCGCCGCAGCGGCGCGGTGCTGGTGATGGAACCGTGTCTGCCAGGTGGCGCGGCCAAGACAGCCCGCAAGGGGTGCGGCGAGTTCGAGCTGATCGTGCGCGGCGTCGCCGCTCACGCCGGCCTCGATCCCGGGAAGGGCGCCAGCGCGATTCACGAGCTGGCTCACCAAATCCTCGCGGTGTCGCGCCTCCAGGATGTCGAGCGCGGCATCACCGTGAACGCCGGGCTGGTCTCGGGTGGAACGCGGTCGAATGTCACTGCTGCCGAGGCCCGTGCCACGATCGATGTGCGGGCCGTGACGATGGCGGACACGCGTGAGGTCGAGAGCGGGATGCGTTCCCTCCAGCCGGTCGATTCCAGGACGGTGCTGGAGGTCACCGGCGGGTTCGAGCGGCCACCGCTCGAACGGAGCGCGGCCGGGAATCGTCTCTACCAAATGGCCCGCCAGGTGGCGCATGATCTGGGGCGTGACCTCGCGGAGGGCGCTGCAGGAGGGGGCTCGGATGGGAATTTCACCGCCGCTCTCGGGGTTCCTACATTGGACGGACTCGGTCCCCAAGGGGGCGGGGCCCACGCCCTCGACGAGCACGTCCTCGTTTCTGACCTTCCCTTTCGCACGGCGCTGCTGGCCGGATTGTTGGGCCGACTGGCGCTACATATGGATGGATGAACAGACCATGGCAAACGGATTGAAAACCGCGTTGCTGCTCGGCCTGCTGAGCGGCGTCCTGCTGGTGATTGGCGAGCTGGCCGGCGGCGCGAACGGATTGATCATCGCGTTCGGGCTGGCGGCAGTGATGAACTTCGTCTCGTACTGGTTCTCGGACACGATGATCCTGAAGATGTACCGGGCGCAGCCGGTCGGCCCGGAACATCCGCTCTATCAGATCACCGACCGGCTCGCGCGGCAGGGTGGCCTCCCGATGCCCAAGGTGTACATCATTCCGGATAGCTCTCCCAATGCGTTCGCCACCGGCCGCAATCCGGAACACGCGGCGGTGGCCGCGACCGAAGGCATCCTGCGCGTGCTGAGTCCGAACGAGCTCGAAGGCGTCATCGCCCACGAGCTGGCGCACGTGAAGCATCGTGACATCCTCATCAGCTCGGTGGCGGCGACCATGGCCGCGGCGATCATGATGCTGGGACGGATGGCGATGTACGCCGGCCTGTTCGCCGGCAACGGCCGCGACGAGCGGGAAGGCAGCTCGAACCCGATCGCGCTGCTGGCGATGATGATCCTGGCGCCGTTGGCGGCGGTGGTGATTGGCTTCGTGAGCTTGATCCCCTGCGCATCGCGGAGTGTCAGGAGCAGCTTCGCGCCGGCAAAGCGGGTGTGGACCGTGCCAGCGAGCCGCGACGAGGAGTCAATCTCGCGCTGGTCGAGCCGGAGGGCGATGCTGGGCAATTTGGCGGGTGACTGTACCACGATGCCGGTTTCGCTCTGGGTGGTGGAACCATCCGGAAACTTGGTGATC
>Ga0207697_10000576_pt1 | contig 20850 bp, 14 predicted proteins | sample KBSSwiS5withPhiX_FD_184293 | JGI IMG/M metagenome (GOLD analysis project Ga0207697, IMG submission 184293) | Switchgrass rhizosphere microbial communities from Kellogg Biological Station, Michigan, USA, with PhiX - S5 (SPAdes) (version 2) | ecosystem: Host-associated > Plants > Roots >... | reverse complement strand
CCTGGCAGCCTTTCGTGCGCTAGGTCCTGTAACGGAGACGCTTTTTGTGGCGACTTTGCTTCATGCGCTTGCGGCGTTTGTGTTTAGCAATTTTCGCTTTGCGTCTTTTTTTGAGAGAGCCCATTCAGGTTTTCAGATTTGCGAGGGGCGATTCAACCATCTAATCCGCCGCGTTGCAACTCACTTCTTTACCGCTGGTCTACGAACTATCAAACCTCTCTTCTGAGTAGAACTCAAACAGAAACCGGTAAGGCTCACCAAGCAGTCAGCCGTGAGCGCGGAACGTGTCAACCGAGTGACACGCCTTTTGCCGTGACGAGTACTCAACGCCGATGGCAGGATGGGCGACTCGATCGGCAACCAAGGTCCTCAACTTTTCCGCTGCAAAATAGTGATGCGTCCGCGCAGGTGGTCTATTGTTCGCGGATAAATCCATTTCGGCGCACGCGGTGTGTCGGCATCGAAAACGATCGCGTAGGAGAATTTCCCGGTAATAAGGTCACCGTAATATCTGCGCACCATTTCGCCGGGCACGCGATAATCCGGCGAATAAATGGTGATGTAATTTGGATTGCGTTTCTCCAACGCGGCAGCGGTGAACAGTCCTGGGTCGGGATTTCCTTCTTTCTCGGCAACGAGGGGTTGCACCCACTCTGGAAAAACCTTGCGGAACAACTCGACGCGACCCGGCATAAGGGGCAAACGCAGATCGGTGATGTCTTGAGCTGGCGGGCTGGGCCGGTCGGGTCGGCCAAGATTAATTTCGCTCGCATCGAAATTGGGCAGTTTTGACCAATGCGGACAGGTACCGCTTGATTCGATCACGCTGCCGCGCGGGACATTGTTCACCATCCAAAGCTGCGCCTTCAGCCTCGGATCATCGTTGAAACGTTTCCCAACCAGATAACTGCAAACACAATTGTAAATCAGAACTGGCAGGAGTAGCGCAAGAATCCATTTTCGCCGTTCGAGCGTCTGCAATGCCGGACCAATCATCAAGATCATGAACGGAATCGCGGGCAAAACATAACGCGTTTCCGCTCGCGGAAACGCCCCTATCTTCAAAAAATAGAGAAGAAATACGGCGCTGCTTAGGGTAAATCCGCGCGTTGCAGCGTCGCTGAAGTCGCGCCGTCTCAGAATCAGAATGCAGCTTAAAATCGCAAGGCCGGCGATCAAAATCGCGCCAGGCATTCCGACAACTTCGGGAATTCGGCCAAGAGCACCAACGTAATTGGCGCGATCCGGTTGACCTGAATAACGAGGCGCAACGGTGTAGTTGTAAATGAAATCGTGCCAGAATCTTTTCGGCTCATAAAGCACAGTCGGACATCCAAAGAGAAATCCGAGGAGAACCATGCTCACCCCGATCCCGAGTTGACGATTGAGAACTATTCTTCGAAGGCTCTCGCCTTTCGTCGCCAACAAATGCGCCACAAGAAGCGCGATTCCAACAGCCACGCCGTTGTATTTGGTAGCAGTTGCGATGCCGGTCAAAAAGCCGGCAATGGCATAATTCCGCGTGCTCGGATCGGATATGAGCCGGTGCGCAGCCCAAAATGCCGCGAGCATCCAAAATAGCAGCGGCATATCGACGGTGAGGTAATGCGCGTACGCAACAAATCCGGCGCTCGTAGCGAAAGCAAACGCGATAATCGCGGCAGAAAATCTTCCGTACGAGCGCCGGCTAAAACCATAAGCGAGTGCAATTGTGCCAAGATAAAGCGCAATCGTCACTAACCGCGATCCGATTAGCTTTGCCGAATTGGCGATTTTCATTCGTTCCGTCGGCACTTGGGCGATTTTCAGGGCTGCGGTGATTGGCCAGACCACGAAAACGTGGTTTACATAGGTGTGAAACGGTGGCTTCATGTAGTCACTCGGCCGCAGCGCACGCAAACCACGCAGTGCGATCGAACTACGATTCCAGTCTTCGACCCGTCCCCACGTGATCCCCTGCAGACAAAAAAGGAACGCGAGCGACAGGGCCGCGACTAATAGCGGATCAAGACGTTGAATTTTTCTCGATTGCTCCGCATATTCGGATGGCGAAAATGTCACGCGGGCTCAGTTGGTGCCGACGATGACGCCGCCGACGTGTTTTCATCTGTGTTCATCTGTAGCGAAATTCTGCTACCTGCTTTCCTGCGATGGCCCGGCGGGCGCTTTCTTTTTGTCTTGCGGACCGATACCGATCTTTTTCAAGAAGGGTTGGACCGATTGTTTTCGGCCAAGAAACTTCTCGATGGAGACATTGACGTCGCGCGAATCGCCCGGCTCGTAAATGTCGCGGCGCAATCGTAGTCCGGCCTGCTTGTCGAAGTAACCGTCCTTCGCCGTTTCGAAGACGGTAGCCATATCGGCGGCGATCGCGTCGGCCCAGGCGTAACCGTAGTAGCCGGCGTCGTAGCCGTTTAAATGACCAAAGTAGGAGACAAACGTCGTGCTCGAATCGATTGGGAGAAAAACCTTTTCCAGGATCGGGTTCGATATTGCCACGCAATCGTACGGCCCATCTTCGGGGTGCTGATCGTGTAGAGCGAGATCGAGCGAAGCGAACGCGAATTGGCGCCGGTAAAAAACACCAGCATTGGCCAGCTTGGCGTCGTTCATTTTCTTAATTATCTCTGCTGGAATCTTTTTCGATGGATCGCGGTAATCGGCTGCAAACGTGTCGAGCACTTTTTTGTCCCAGACCCAGTTTTGCAGCATCTGCGATGGCGCTTCGACGAAATCACCCGGCACATGAGCCCCTGCGAAACGACCATATTTCGCTCGAGTAACAATCGAATGCAGAGCGTGACCAAATTCGTGAAACAACGTTTCCACGTCGCTGTGGGTTAGCAAGGAGGGCTTGTCTGCAGTCGCTGGTGGGAAATTGCAGAGCAACGCGACGGTTGGCCGTTGGTATTTTCCATCCGGTAACAATTTGCCGCTGATAACATCGAATTGCGCGAAGTGATTGAATTTTCCTTCGCGCGGGAACATGTCGAGATAAAACATCCCGAGCGGCTCGCCCGTGGCAGAATCGGTCACGAGATAAAGCTGGAGGTCATCGATCCATTTGTAAGACACGGTGATCTTTTCGAACTTCAGTCCGAAAATGCTCTGATAGATGTTGAACATTCCATCGAGCACTTTTTGGAAGGGGAAATAGGCCCGCAGCGCTTCCTTATCGACGGCGTATTTTTGCTTGTTTCGCTGGTTGTTGTAATAGCGCCAGTCCCACACGTCGATCTTGGCGTTCGGGTCGTTCGTATCGGCGGCTTTCAGTTTTTGTAATTCGGCCACTTCGCTATCGAACTTAGGTTGGATTCCAGTGACAAGGTCGTTGATGTACGTCTTCGCATTCGCGCTGGTCTTGGCCATTTTGATCTCGGTTTGGAAGTCGTCCCACGATTTGTAACCCAGTCGCAACGCAATCTTGTTCCGGAGCCCCAGCATTTGATTGAGAACGGGGACGTTTGTGTCTTTCGCGAGAGTTTCACGAATGACGTAAAGCTTTTTGCGCGTGGCCTCGCTTTTCGCATTTTCCTCCACGGTATTGAATTGCCAAGTAACGTTTGCCATCACCGTGTAGGCGTTGTCTCCAGTCTTGATTCCAGGCGAGGCGAAGAAGCTTTCCGGTAGGCCGTCAAGCTCGGCCTTCGTGAAGACCACCGGAGCACTTGCCTTAACGATGTTCGTATCGAAATCGGTTCCGAGTTTGGACAATTCCTTGCGCAATTGTTCGACTTCTTTGCGTTGATTGGGCGGCAGGTCCAGGCCGGCGCGCCGGTAATCGCGTAATGTTTCCTTGAGCAGTTTCGCGTCTTCCCCAGTGAGCTTGGGATGGGTATCGGCGAAAGCTTTGATGGCTTTGTAGACATCTTCGCGATAATCAATTCCGACCGCCCAGTCTTGAAACGCCTTGACCGCGTTTTCGGCTGCGCTGCGCATCGCCGGATTCGTATTCGTCTCTTTTATGAGCACAGCCCTGTTCGCCGCGATTCCAGCCTGATAGGTGAGATCATCTAGCGCGACGACGGTGCTTTTAAATGTAACTTTGCCCAGATCCTGGGTGCCGATGTGATCCAAGGCCGTGTTCGCCTTGGCGATCGCATCCTTCATGGAAGCCTCGACCGCTTCCGGTGTCTGTTCCCAATCCGGAATCGTCAAGACCGCGTTTGCCTTCGCCGCAGCGTCGCGAAACTCATCGACGGATTTCAATTGTTCAGCAGCGGAAAGATTTGCATTCAAGGTGGCAAGGATTACCGGCAGGCAAAGAAACGTGGATTTCATAGAGTGTAGAGTGCGGGATTTAGAGAAGAGGAATTGGCCACAGATTTACGCAGGTTTTCACAGATCGGCGAATGAATTTTGATGAATCCGTGTTCCATCTGTGTTCATCTGTGGCGAGAACCGGTAGCAGGGATGCTCATGCCACGATGATCGAGAAATTCTTCCTCGCCTTTATTCCGATCTTCGTCGCTATCGATCCGATTGGGCTCGTCGCTATTTTTTTAGGCCTTGGCACGAGCGCTTCGCGTGGACAGCGAAAGCGGCAGGCCCTCCTGGGAATTTTCACTGCCCTCGGTATCGCGATCGGTTTTATCTTTCTTGGGAAACTCATTTTCGCTGCGCTTGGGATCACGGTGGCAGATTTTCAAGTCGCCGGTGGTCTTATTCTGCTTGGTCTGGCCGGCCGCGAATTGCTCAGTCTTGGGCCACAGAATCGCGGCAGCGGAGATGAATTCGGCATCGTCCCGCTCGGCATGCCGTTGATCGCCGGGCCGGCATTGCTCACGGCGCTGCTCATTTTAGTCGATACTGTTGGCCTCGTCTTTACGCTCACGTCCCTCTTGGTCAATCTCGCGTTGGTCGCGATCGCGTTCTGGAATGCCGATCAGTTCACTCGCTGGATAGGCCAACAGGGATTGCGCGGAGTGTCGAAGATAGTCGCACTTCTTCTTGCCGCGATTGCCGTCAGTTTGATTCGGCGTGGTTGGCAGGGAGCTGGCTAATCGGGAATTTGTCGATATATACAGACGCGGTCCGGGCCAGAAACGAAATCATTTCGACCGTTGCACGACGGGCGATGTTGGGCGAGAATTCCCGGATTTCCAACCAAAAGACTCCGCGTTTCTTCCTCAGCCAGCCCGGTTGACATGCCAGCGGGTCTTGTTACTATCCTCGCTTTTATGAGATTTCCGCTCCCGCTCACGGCGAAAATTGCAGCCTACATGGTCGGGCATAAGTTGCGTGGCACGAAGAAGTTCGCCACGGTGCTTCAACTTGAGCCATTGCACACCTGCAACCTCACCTGCACCGGTTGCGGTCGGATTCGCGAGTACTCCACCTCGCTGAAGGACATGATGAGCCTAGAGGATTGCCTCGGGGCGGCGCAAGAGTGCGATGCGCCAATGATCTCGATCTGCGGCGGCGAACCGCTGATTTACCCCCATATCGAAGCGCTGGTGAACGGATTGCTCGAGCAAAAGCGGATCGTTTACATCTGCACAAACGCCATGTTCATGCGCAAGAAAATGCGCGAATGGCTTGCGTCGCAATTGTCGATTCAGCCGGAACTTGTCGGAGCAAAAATTGCGGCATTGCTCGGCGCGGGTTTGATCACAGAGAAAGACGCAGCGGACATACGGAAAGGTTCAAAGGATGCAGCCAAGCCGACGATCGGACCGTCAGGCTGGATGTACTGGAACGTTCACCTCGACGGGCTCGAGCGCACGCATGATCTCATCGTGGAGCGGGAAGGCGTTTTCAAGGAGTGTATCCTTGCGATCAAAATGGCCAAGCTGCTCGGCTATCAGGTCGCGACCAATACGACGGTTTACAAGGAGACCGACATGCAGGAGATCGAGCAGATGTTCGATTACCTTTCCGATCTCGGCGTGGATGGCCACACCATCACTCCCGGATACGAGTACGACGCCGCCAAGAAAGACATGGTCAAGCGGCTTAATTTGCGTCCGGAGAATTTCTTCCTCACCCGTGCGATGACTGTTCAGAAGTTCCAAAAGATCGAGGAGTGGATGAATCGATACACATTTTTTGGCACGCCGGTTTACTTTGAATTTCTCGGCGGCAAGCGCGAGTTGACGTGTTCAGCTTGGGCAATTCCGACGCGAAACATTCGCGGCTGGAAGGGGCCCTGCTATCTCATGACCGATGCGCACTATCCGACCTACGCGGAGCTTCTCGAAAAAACCGAGTGGGACCATTACGGCGTCGTGAATGGCGTTGCGCGTGACAGTCGTTGCGAGAATTGCATGGTGCATTGCGGGTACGAGCCGACGGCAACTTTGGGTCTGCAAGCCGAGCGCGGCGACACGTGGAAGACGGTCAAATTTAACTTTGGGCCGAAACCGAAACCGACCGGCCGTGGCAGTGAAGTGCTTGCATTTAACGGTGTGAGTTCTGGAAACGGCCATCTCACGGGAAAAAATGCCGAGGTCTCGGCGCAGGCGTCATAGCCAGTGAGCAGTTGATGGATCGACAGGTCCAGGGTCGAAATTATGAACCGGTCGTCTGACGTGATTTCTTTGCCAAGCGCACGGCCCGATCTCGCCCACGCATATTCCGCCAGCGACGCTGAGATTTCACAAGCCATCAAACGCGCCCAGGAAAATCTTCTTCGCCGACAGAAAGACGATGGGCATTGGTGCGGCGAGCTGATTGTCGATAGCACACTGTGCTCCGACTACGTCCTTTTCATGCACTGGTGCGGCGAAGTCGACGGGCAATTGCAGCGGCGTTGCATACAGCACATTTTGAAACGGCAACTATTGGACGGAGGCTGGAACATTTATCACGGCGGCCCGAGCGAGATTAACGCTTCTGTGAAAGCCTATTTCGCGCTGAAACTTGCTGGCTGTTCGGCGGACGCGCCTTTCATGCACGAAGCGCGTGCCAACATTATGCGCCTAGGCGGTATTCCTCAGATGAATACCTTCAGCAAGCTCTATCTTGCGCTCCTGGGGCAATTTCCATGGAAGTATTTGCCGACGATCCCCGCGGAAATGGTCCTTCTGCCGAGCTGGGCACCGTTTCACATTTACAAAATGTCGTCTTGGAGCCGGGCCATGCTAGTGCCGCTGGCTATCATCAACCATTTCAAACCGACTCGAGTTTTGCCTGGGGAAAAGCAATTGCACGAGCTCTATCCCATCGGTACCGAGCAAAGCGATTTGCGATTGCCCCGCAGCGAACGCTTTTGGACCTGGCGCAATTTCTTTCTGCGAGTAGAAGATGTTCTGAAATTCCTGCATCCACTTGGATTTCATCCACTGCGCCGGCACGCGCTTGAAAAAGCAGAGCGGTGGATGGTCGAACGAATTGGTGAAGGGAGCGACGGCCTCGCAGCAGTGTATCCGGCGATGCTGAACTGTTTGATCGCGTTACGCGCGCTGGGTTATCCAAAAACGCATCCCGTTTACGCCAAGGCGGAGAGAGATTTTGCCGGACTGTTTGTCAACGACCCGGAGGATTTTCGCATACAACCTTGTCTGTCGCCGATTTGGGACACTGCGATTAATATCATCTCGCTGGCGGAATCCGGTGTTTCCCCGGAGCATCCCGCGCTGCAAAAGGCCGCCGATTGGCTGATCAACAAGGAAGTGCGTATTCGCGGTGATTGGGCGGAAAACAACTCGCACCGAGAAGCGAGCGGGTGGGCGTTCGAGTATAACAACATCTATTACCCGGATACCGATGACACAGCGATGGTGCTGATGGCATTGCGGCTGGTTCGGCCGAATCATCGACAATCGCTTGATGACCTGTTTCGGCGCGCGCTTGCCTGGCACCTTAGTTTCCAATGCGACGATGGCGGCTGGGCAGCGTTTGACAAAAATGTGACGACTCCGTGGCTGGAAGATATGCCGTTTGCCGATCACAATGCGATTCTTGATCCAACCTGCAGTGATCTAACCGCACGCACCCTGGAGCTGTTCGGTTACATCGGTTTCAATGCCAAAGCGCAGTGCGTTCGCGACGCCGTCCAATATTTGATCGACACGCAAGACGACGACGGTTCCTGGTACGGTCGTTGGGGCGTCAATTACATCTATGGGACGTGGCAAGTGCTACGCGGCTTACGCGCGATCGGCCAGGATATGTCGCAGGACTGGATACTGCGCGGACGCGATTGGCTCGAGAGCTGTCAGAACAGCGATGGTGGCTGGGGCGAGACATGCGAAACCTACGACAACCCCGCGACCAAGGGCATCGGCGAGAGCACAGCATCGCAAACGGCATGGGCAATGATGGCCATCTGTGCATGCGGCGATCTCGATCGGCCGAGTATTCAGCGTGGCTTGCGGTTTTTGCTCAGCTCGCAAGAACCGGACGGCTCATGGGGTGAAGAGCAAATCACCGGCACCGGATTTCCGCGTGTCTTCTATTTAAAATACGACATGTATCGCCAGAATTTTCCGCTCCTTGCTCTGGCGACCTATGTGAATTATCGCAGCGGTCTCGGACATCGCCCCAGTTTTTATCGTTGCGATGGAGGTTAGGCTGCCAGCCTGACTCGGCGGACAGACTGCTAGCCTGCCGAACATCTCTTTTGCACGCTCAGGCTGGCAGCGTCAGCGCCAAGTCAGCCAAGCTGGCTGACTTCCAGAAAAATAAATCCTGTCGTTAGCCGTGTTTCGATCTAATTTTAGAAATTATGGCTTACGAATTACCAAAATTACCTTATCCATACGATGCCTTCGAGCCGCATATTGATGCGAAGACGATGGAAATCCATCACACCAAGCATCACCAAGCTTACATAGACAACGTTAACAAGGCGATCAAAAACAAAGCCGATCTGGAAAAGAAGTCGGTCGAGGATTTGATCAGCGATTTGAGCGCTGTTCCGGAAGATATTCGCACAGTGGTGCGAAATAACGGCGGTGGCCATGCCAATCATTCCTTCTTCTGGAAGATCATGGGGCCAAACGCGGGTGGCGAGCCAAAAGGCAAACTGGCCGATGACATCAAATCCACTTTTGGCAGCTTTGATGATTTCAAAGAGAAACTAGCGGCCGCCGGCGTGGGCCGTTTTGGCAGTGGCTGGGCGTGGCTCATCAAAAATAAGGGTGGGAAGCTGGAAATTATTTCCACGCCGAATCAGGACAGTCCGCTCATGGATGGAAACACGCCGATTCTTGGGGTCGACGTTTGGGAGCACGCTTACTATCTCAAATACCAAAACCGCCGAGCTGATTACCTAAAGGCTTGGTGGAACGTCGTGAACTGGGACGCGGTGGCGAAGAATTACTGATTCGCGCCGACGGATTCTTGCTGTAGCGGCGGTCTGTGACCGCCGCTAACCTTGTACGGTTCAGCGATCGCAGAAGAAATGGCGTATCTAAACGAAAACTATCTTAAGCTTGAGGCTGGATATCTCTTTCCGGAAGTTGCCCGTCGTGTCCGTGAGTTTTGCGAGGCGAATCCCGAGGCAGCCAAACGTTTGATTCGCTGCGGAATCGGCGATGTCACGGAGCCGCTGCCGCCCGCAACGATCGACGCGATGAAGCAGGCAGTCGATGAGATGGGCAAACGTGAAACCTTTCGCGGGTACGGTCCCGAGCAAGGTTACGAATTTCTAAGATCGGCAATCGCGCAACATGATTATCGCGACCGCAACATTGAGATGGCCGATGACGAGATTTTTGTCTCGGACGGATCGAAATGCGACTGCGGATATATCCTCGATATTCTCGGCGATCAAAACAAAGTGGCAGTACCGGATCCGGTCTATCCGGTCTATGTCGACACCAACGTGATGGCGGGGCACAGTGGTCCGGCCAAGTCAGACGGCAGCTACGCGGGCATTGTTTACCTGCCGTGCACCGTTCAGAACGGATTCGTTCCCGAACCGCCGAGAGAACACATCGATCTCATTTACCTTTGTTTTCCGAATAACCCCACTGGAGCAGTCGCATCTCGCGAACAGCTCTCACGTTGGATTGATTACGCGCGGGAGCACGAGGCGCTCCTGCTTTTTGACGCCGCGTATGAAGCATATGTCTCGCAGCCAGATATTCCGCGTTCGATCTTCGAGATTCCGGGAGCGCGCGAATGCGCGGTGGAATTGCGCAGTTTTTCCAAGAATGGCGGTTTCACGGGCGTACGCTGTGGATTTACAGTCATGCCAAAATCGTTGCTCGCGCGAACGGAGTCAGGAAAAAGAATGCCGCTCCATCCGCTCTGGTATCGCCGCTGGAGCACGAAGGCGAACAGCGTGAGTTATCCGGTGCAGCGTGGCGCGGCCGCACTTTATACTCCCGAAGGACGGCAGCAAATTCAGGCATTGATTGATCATTACATGGGCAACGCAAGAATCCTGCGCGAAGCCGTGGTCAAAGCCGGCATGACAGTTTTCGGTGGCGTAAACGCACCTTACATCTGGGTGAAAACGCCTGCGGGCCTGACAAGCTGGCAAATGTTCGATCGGATGCTGCGCGATTTAAGCGTGGTGATTACCCCCGGCGCCGGATTTGGCGCTCAAGGGGAAGGATATTTCCGCATTTCCGCTTTCAACAGTCGAGCGAACGCCGAGGAAGTAGCGCGCCGTTTGGAGAGACCGTAACGGCCTCGATGCACAAGGCATCGTGCCGACGTGATTAAACATCGCAGTTCGCGCCTTCGGCTACGAACAGGCCGAATCCTCCCTTGTCGACGGAGTCGAGGCGCGTAACGTTTGGGTTTTGAAAAATCAGAGTGGCCGCTCCAAAACAGAATCTACCGCAGCTTTATCGCTTTTGTTTTTTGATGCTGGGCGATGCGCGTAAAGCGCAGCAAGTTTTTGAGACAACCTTGCGTGAAGCGGCCCTGCGCGCGGCGCATGGGGAATTGCCAAACCAGCCATTTTGGCTTTTCCGCGATGCGCGCTGGCGTAGCCTGGAAGCAAGCGAAACCGACTTGCAAGCCGAGCCTCTTCCCCTGGAGGAGCGTGACATCGCTTCGGCGGCTCCCTCACAAATTGCCCAGCTTGATCCCAGCCAACTGGCAATTTGGATTTCCGGTGCTCCAGACCCTCAGAGGACTGCGCTCGCCCTCTTTTATCTCGATGAATTCGATTACCGCGAAATTCTCGAGCTGGCCGAACTCAAGCTGAGCGAGCTTTCGCGGTTGCTGGCGCTGGGGCGCCGCCAATTTCAAGCCTGGCTGGATGCCATGCTCCCAGAAAAGACCAAAGTATGAAAACGCCGCGGTTATCGCGTCGCATGCGAGCACTCCTGAATTGCGCGCCGATCAGCAAGGAGCGTATCCGCGACCGTTCCATGCGGTCGGCTGTCTTCCGCGCGAACGATTCGAACGAGTTTGCGAATCAACAAAGCTTTGATCGAGCGGTGGTCGAATTAGCTCGGATGATCCCTATCCCGCCGGCCACTGCCGAATGGTTTTCTACTAAAGACCTCTTCTCGTCTTCCGCATGGACATGGAAAAAGACCCTGCGTAACCCAGCCGTTCTCGCGGTCGGAATCGCTTTTATCGTAATCGCCGGGGTGCTCGTCTTCCAATTTGTGGCACGCCTGAATGATTTTCCGGGGTCGGCGACCGCGCGGAAATTATTGACGATCGCCGGCTCGACCCGATCGGTCGTTCTCGATCCGGTCAACGCTGATGCGGGCACTTTGAGTGATTTGTTTTTTATGAAACACGGGCTGGAACATTATGACGTGCCCCCGGAGTTTGCCGATTTTCACACGATCGGCTGTCGTGTCTTCGAGGACGATCAGTCACAGCGCGTCGCCCAAATCTGGGTCTCCGAGAAACGAATGCAGCTTTTTCTCTTTCCAGCGGAAAGGGACATCAAGTCGGGGGCGGTGTTACGGTTTCCCGGGTGGCGATATATTCATCAAGAAGGCTGGGTCGGAGCGGTCATGGAGCATAACGGTGTCTGTTTCATGGCCGCACTTCGTGGTCGTGAAAGAGACCTCGCACCGTACATTCCGAAGGCGAAACAGTAGGTTCGAGCCACGTTGACATATCGCGGCGTGCCGTTGAATCTTTTCGCCGCAACGCCAGGGTAGCTCAGCGGTAGAGCAGGGGACTCATAAGCCCTTGGTCGGGAGTTCGATTCTCCCCCCTGGCATGTCGATTTTGAATTGCAGATTTTGGATTGTGGATTGCCAGCGAGATTGAACGTTGAGGGTTGAACGTTAAACGTTGAAGGACCGCTGGATTCGCGTCGTCGCATGAATGACGAAAACATCCTCGACAAGCTTTTCGCGCGTGGAAATTCCTATTGGCTGACGCGGTTCGTCATCCTACGGCTGGTTGGAGTTGTTTATGCGGTTGCATTTCTCGTTGCCGCCCAGCAGCTCGTCCCTTTGGTGGGCGAGCACGGATTAACACCAGCGAGTCATTTTCTTAACGGGATCCAAACGCAGCTCGGGTCCCACACTGCCGGAATGATGCAGGTGCCGACACTGTTTTGGTTCGGCATCTCTGACAACGCGCTGTCGGTATTTTCGTGGATTGGTTTTGCTTTGTCGCTCGTTGTTCTTGGCGGATACGCGAACGCAATTCTTCTCGCCATTCTCTGGGCGATGTATATGTCGATCGTCCATATCGGCCAAATCTGGTACGGCTACGGCTGGGAGATTCAACTGCTTGAGACCGGATTCTTGTCGATCTTTCTCTGCCCATTAATCGATGGCCGTCCATTTCCGAAACGTCCCCCGCCAATCCTCGTTTTCTGGCTATTTCGCTGGCTCGGGTTTCGCATCATGATCGGCGCCGGACTGATCAAGCTGCGCGGCGACTCCTGCTGGCGCGATCTGACCTGCCTTTACTATCACTACGAAACGCAGCCGATCCCCAACCCGATCAGTCGTTACCTGCATTTTTCACCGCATTGGTTGCTCAAGTTGGAGACGGCCTGGAACCATTGCGTCGAACTCGTTGTGCCATGGTTTTCGTTCGGTCCGCGGATCGCGCGGCACATCGCAGGAGTACTGCTTGTCACGTTTCAAATCTTTCTCATCATCAGCGGCAATCTGTCTTTTCTGAATTATTTGACAATCATTCCCTTCCTCGCCTGCTTCGACGACACGTTCCTTCGCCGCGTTTTGCCGAAGACGCTGGTTCGACGGGCGGAGCGGGCTGCCCAAGAATCGGAACCGTCCCGCATCGGCGCGGCGATCACCGTCGCGTTGTCGATTCTGGTTGCCTATCTGAGTATCGCACCGGTTCTCAATCTCGTTTCCGGGCGGCAACTGATGAATTACTCCTATGATCCGTTCGACCTCGTAAACACTTACGGCGCATTTGGCAGCGTCGGACGCGAACGTCTCGAAATTGTTTTTGAGGGAACCGACGACGCATTGATCACAGGCGACACGAAATGGAAGGAATACGAATTTAGAGCCAAGCCGGGGAATCCAGACCGGCGGCCGCCGTTTGTCGCGCCCTATCAACCACGAATCGACTGGCAAATCTGGTTCGCGGCCATGGCGTCACCGGCCGAATACCCGTGGACACTGCATCTCGTCTGGAAACTTTTGCACAACGATCGCGCTACGCTCTCGCTGCTGGCAAATAATCCGTTCCCCGAGGCGCCGCCTCATTACATTCGGGCACGGCTTTACCGTTATGAGTTTGCTCCGTTGGGCGACAAAGCATGGTGGAAACGCGAGCCAATGGGGGACTGGTTGCCCGAGCTTTGGACGGACAACCCGGAGTTCCGGCGATTGCTCCGGGCAATGGATTGGTTGGATTGACGGAACTAATGAAGAAGGCTGCTCCGGTGATCAGTGCGAACGTTCTCGAACGTATAGCCGAGCCAGCGTCGCGATTTTATCCTGATTATCTCGCCTACCGGAATCGAGAGATTACCTGGGCGGAACTGGTCGCCCGGTTGCCGCACGTCGCCATCATCGGCGATAGCGTTTGCACCGGGGTGTATGTCTCGTCGGTTCTGAGCACATTTTGGCGTGCGCGCACTTGTTGCGGCAATAACTGGTTTCTCGACAGCAATTTTTCGCCCGCGAGCATTCGGAGCGTTTCGAGGAGACTGGAGAAGGTCAGCCCGTTTGTCGCGCTCGAATACGCGGGTATCGGCGCGCTCGTCGATCGCGAAGGCGAGCGGCAGAATTTTTTTCGCAGAATTCTTCGGACGCGCAATTTCTCCGGACAACTTGGCCAATTGCTGGCGGCGGAGCGTTTCCCCGATTTAGTTCTGATCGCCATCGGACACAACAACATTGATTGGGCGTGGCGATGTCCCCCAAGCGAACTGCACCAACCAGAGAGACGTTTGCAGCGACAAACCCAACACTTTCGAGAAAATTTCGAGCGACAGATGCGGCGACTGATTGAGGGTGCACGAAGACAGCGTCACCGGGTCGCGGTCGTGGTCTACGGTCTTGTTAATTTCGAGGCCTACTTCAAAGGGCGCGAAATCGCAGAGCGACTGCGAAGGCAGGACCCGGGCCGGTACCCGCATCTTGAAACTACCTACAAATATTTGAGATCATTCCGGCCAGTTTACCGGTCGAATCTGATTCGCCTTGCCGGGATGGTGAATGAAGAGCTGCGCGCGATGATAAGCGAATTGAACTGCGACCTTGCGGACAATGTCAATGTGCAGGTGCGTTATTCGGATGCCTTGGCGACAGCCGATTTGAGCCGGGCAGAATTGCTCCATCCAGTGGACGGCTGGCACGCGTCGGTCGAAGGTCACAATGTCCTCGCGGAAGCAGCGTTCAGCGATCTTGGACCAAGTCTCGAATTTCTCGGAATCAAGCCTTCGTTGGATTCGCAAAACTAAATGCAAGGCCCGTAATTATAATCCGCGCTCCTTCAATCGGGCGAGTGTTTCGCGTAACATCCGATAACCGAAATGTCCCTGCGGCACGCGCAGCAGTTCTGAACCGCGCCAATTTTCGTGAATCTTCTCAACATCTTCGGGTCGCGCGATCAAGTCGAATTCCCCGGCGACAAACAGCACCCGGTCCGCATCGCATAGCGGCTGATTATGCATTGGAGAACTCAGGTGATAATGCGATGCGATTAGAAATGGTTCGATGTTTGCCCGGTGCAATTCGCGTCTCATGAATCGCGTGGCGGGGCTCTTCCAGATCGCGTGCTCAACATTCACAATCGGCGCCATCAACGCTACGAAACGGAAGTCGCGTTCCACGATCGCAAGAAGCGCGCCGATCCATCCGCCGTAACTGGTGCCCAGGACGCCAAACTCGTTACAACCGCGCTTGCGCAATATCCCCATCAATTGCCGCAACTCAATTACGCCCTGACGCAGCCCCTCCGCGTTGCGGATGAGATCGGCACTGATCGCGAGCTCCCCGTTCCAATGGCCGCGCGGGACTCGTGAATAGTGATATGGGAGATGGACGAAGCAGGCGTTCCATCCCAGTTCATTAAAGCGTGCCGCGTAGCGACGATACCCGATGTGGCTCGCGGACATGAGCGCGTGTAACATGAGAACCGTCGGCGCACTCCAGCCCTGCGGGCATGGAAAAAGATCGGCGCGCGCGACGTTGTTTGCCGGAAAGTTTGTATTGATAGGACTTTGCCATGTAATTGTGGTGCCGGGCCGATCCGAGATTACAGGTGCAATTTCTGCCCCGTTCGGCACGGCGTAATAGTCTTCTGCGCTGAGCTTCTCGCACGCCGTCACATAGCTTTCCATCTCCCCACGACTGCGCGTATTCAGCCTATGACGCGATTGGAGCAGATTGATCGACGCGCACATGAGCGAATCGACAGCCGTCGCAGAAAAACGGCGCAGCTTATTGTAGTCGCGACGCTCTGCCCCCGTGTTTTGAGAGACAAGACCAGAACTCGCCGCCAGAGCGGGGTGGCTACATGTCATTCGCTCCTGGGGCGAATGTGGCAGGTCGTCTTCGGTCAGGGAGAATTTTTCACGTAGTTCGGCGTAAAGACGTTTGAACACGGCGGCGAGTTCGAGTTCGATGCGTTTGCGCGCCGCGAATTTCTCCAGACTTGGGAAAGAGGGAATGGGATCGCCGAAGGCGATCCAGATGGGCGTGCGCCGCAGCGGCAGCCAGCGTTTTTTTGAGTAGAGGCGATCGCTGCCCACGATCACGCACGGAAAGATTGGAATGCCGGCGATATGCGCAAGCGTCGATGCGCCCGGTCGCAGAGCGGCTCCCTCCAGCACCGAGCGTGCGCCATTGCGGATGCCGCCCTCTGGAAAAAGGCCAACGATCCGCCCATGCTTGAGCCGCTCGATTGCGGTTCGGATGGTTTTGCGATCGGCACGATCTCGTTCCGCCGGAAACGCATCGACGGCGCGCAAAAGAAATCCGAGCAGCGGAAGCGGAAAGAATTCTGCCATGGCCATCCAATCGATCTTGCGCCGTACTACCGACGAAATGATAAACGGATCGAAATGGCTGATGTGATTGGATGCCAGCAGAAATCCACCGGCGCGATCCGAATTTCCGCGCCGCAAAACATACAGCCGCGCGACAGACCCAAACAACAGTTTCATCAAAAGCGCTGCCGCGCGATTGGCAAGCGAGTGAAACGCAGAATGAATGACGAAGTACGAATGCTTAATGACGAAGGAATGACCCGCCTTCGCGCAGCTACGGCGTCGCAGGCCGAATCCGAATGACGAAACATCTTTGCCTGCGTCTGTCATTGGAACATTCGGAGTTGCTTCGGCTTTCGACATCTCGTGCTTTGTCATTTTAGCCCGTTTGCTGCGCGAGTTCTTTGCATTTCTTGAGATCGAGCTTGCCGGAGGCGAGAACCGGAATGGATTCGACGCGCTGAAGCTGTTTTGGGATCCACAAGTTTGGGACGCCGGCATCGTGAAGTTTGCTCCGCAGCTCTGCAAGATCGACATCTACCGCGCTCAATAGGACAAGCGCCTCGCCCTTGGCTTCGTCTTGCACCCCCATGATGGCAATTGGGCGCTCATCTCTTCCGGCCAAGCCGAGGAGGTCGACAATTTTGCTTTCGATTGCTTCGTGCGGCACCATTTCCCCGCCGATCTTTGAAAAACGCGACAGCCGTCCTTCGATGTAGAGAAATCCGTCTTCGTCGAACCGGCCGAGGTCGCCGGTCTTGAGCCAGCCATTTTGCAGCACATCGGCTGTGCGTTCGGGATCGTGCAGATAACCTTCGAAAATGTTTACTCCACGCAGCCAAAGCATTCCAGTTTCATGCAAGGAAAGTTTACGGTCCGTTTCCGGTTCACGAATTTCCGCAGCGATGCCGGGCGCCATTTTACCAACTGAGCCGGAACGACTCGATGGTTGCCCTTGTTCGCCCGGCTTGGTCGAGTGCGGCTCGGGCAGATTGACGCTTACCACTGGCGAAGTTTCTGTCAGCCCGTAGCCCTCAAAAACTTTTTGTTTGAAGCGTTCCTCAAAATTCTTCGCCAGATCGAGCGGCAGTTTTTCCGCTCCGGTGATTACGAGACGCAGACTGCGCAACTTGTCCGGTTCGACTTTGCGCAGATAACCGCGCAGAAAGGTCGGCGTCGCCAGGAGAAGCGTCAGTTTGTATCGCTCGATCAACGCTGCATTCTTCGCCGCTTCCAATGGATTAGGATAAGTGACAATGCGCACACCCTCGATGAGCGGATACCAAAGAGTGACAGTCGATCCGAAGGTGTGAAAAAAAGGCAGCGACGCGAGAATGGCGTCCTCTTTCATCGCGTCAAGCAATTGCCGGAACTGCGAGACGTTTCCAACAACGTTGCGATGGCTCATCACCGCACCTTTTGGTTCGCCGGTGCTTCCGCTTGTAAAAAGCAAGACTGCTTCCCTGTGGCCGCCCTCTTTTGGAATTTTCAAGAGCCGCAAAAGCAAACCGGCGGGAACAAGAAGCGACATTATCCACCAGAAAATGATTTGGCGTTTCATTCGCGGCATCAGTTCGTCCAGCTTAAGAACGCGTTCCGGCCACGGAAAATCCTTGAGGCGCTCCATGAATTGCGTTGCCGAAATAGCGACCCGCAGGTTGGCGCGCTTGCGGCAAGATTCATTCGCTGCCCGTCCGATTGTGAAATTAAGATCGACAGGCACTTTGTTCGCCAGCGTCACGGCCAGGTTCGCTACCATCGATCCTTTGCTTGCAGGCAGGATGATGGCGATTCTTTCGTCGGGAAATTCTTTTCGGAAATAACGGCTCAATGCCACAGCGGCCCCGAGCAATTTCGAGCGGCTTAATGCGCTGTGATCGAGTCCATCGATGACGGCGGTCGCGAAAGGTCTTCTCTTCAGCCCGCGAACGCAGGGTTCAGCAAGATGTCGATCCAGCGATGGCCGCTGGCTGAAACAAAATTCGCCGAGCTTGAGCAACTCCTCCCGCACGGTCGCGATATCGGCAGCATCCGCTTCGAGCGGCTTACCGAAAGCAATTGTGACAGGGTATGGGATCCGCTTCGGAAATTTCCTGAAAAATTTTCCACCCTGAAACGAGAAGATCGAGCCCCACAGTTGGTCGAGCCAGACCGGGACGACGTCTGCATTGGCGTGGCGCGCGATGAGTTCGTAACCGCGTTGCAAACGCAACAGCGTTCCCGTGCGTTCGAGCCGGCCTTCAGGAAAAACGCACACGATCTCGCCCTCCGCGATTTTTTCCGTTGCCGCGCGAATCGCGGAGTGCGACTTGCGGCTAGTGATGGGAATGCAGCCGAGCACGCGCAAAAACGGGTACAGGATCGGTTTGCGGTAATACTCCTGATCGATGACGTAGCGAATCGGGCGAGGGCAGGCGACCTGCAGAACGATGGCATCCACCCAGCTGATATGGTTAGGCAAAAGAAGAAACCCGCCGCGCGGCAAGTTTTCCAGACCGATTACGTCCACTCGATAAAAGCAACGCGCCAACAACCGGCCTAGGAAATAGAGCGCGCGCTCGGCGGCGGACATGGTGGCCATCATTTATGATTTACAATTGGGGCAGGCCAAACTGCAATCGGCAATTGTCGATGCAATCAAACGCGCGTCCTGCACCCGGTGGCCGTTCGGCGTTGATCCTCCTGCTCGGGATCAATCTTTTCAACTACATCGATAGATATGTGCTTGTGGGAGTGGAACCGGAAATTCGGACGCATTTTTTTCGCCCGGACGACCCAAACGCGCATGCGCTAGTTGGTTTGCTCGGAACGGCTTTTCTAGTGAGCTACATGGTGAGCGCGCCAATTTTCGGCTGGCTCGCCGATCGAATGTCACGCTGGCTGATCATCGGTGTGAGCGTGACTTTATGGAGCGCTGCGACGGCAATGTCAGGCCTCGCCGGAACCTTTGCCTTGTTGTTGATGACGCGGCTTTTTGTCGGGGTGGGCGAGGGCGGATATGGCCCGGCGGCGCCGACAATCATTGCGGATCTCTTCCCACTGGTGTCACGCGGGCGGATGTTAGCCTATTTTTATGTCGCGATTCCGGTTGGCAGCGCAATTGGTTACGCAGTTGGCGGCTTTGTCGCGGCGCACTGGGGATGGCAGACTGCATTTTTTGTTGTGGCGCCGCCTGGATTGCTCCTTGGGTTGTTGTGTTTTTTGCGGCGCGACCCGCGCGTGCGATCAGGGAGCCTAAAAGAGAAGCGGCGAGCGAACCTGAGCGACTATCTTAGGCTTGCCCGTACACGATCCTATGTTTTGAACACCCTGGCGATGACGGCCCTGACATTCGCAATTGGGGGAATGTCCTTTTGGGTGCCAGGATATCTTGAATATCGCGGCTTGCCGACGACGAGCCGCATCATCTTTGGCGGGATAACTGTTTTGGCTGGGTTAACAGCCACGCTCGCTGGCGGCATTGCGGGCGATTCTCTGCGAAAACGCTTTCCCGGCTCCTACTTTCTAATCTCCGGAATCGGGGTCATTATCGCCTTCCCATTTTCAGTCGTAATGCTTTTCACGCCGTTTCCTGCTGCCTGGGTAATGATGTTTGTCGCGGTTTTTTTTCTCTTTTTTAATACTGGCCCCTCAAATACCGCACTCGCCAATGTTACGGATCCCTCGGTTCGAGCTACCGCCTTCGCTCTTAATATTTTGATCATTCACGCGCTGGGAGACGCAGCTGCTCCGCCTTTGATTGGTGCCGTGGCCGATCGGACAAACATGAACGTCGCCTTTCTTGTCGTGTCGGCAATGATGCTGGTGGCCGGTGTGCTTTGGCTTTGGGGCGCAAAGTTTTTGCTATCCGATACTGCGGCAATAGAAGCCAAGAGAACCGAATAATTCATCCATTGTCCCGGTCACGGCGGGGACTGCCCTTCGATCGCGCAACAGGCGAGAAGACTTCACGCTGTCTCCACCCAATTTAGACCTTATAGACGTCGAAGAAGGGTTCGCTAATCTTGCTCTTCGGGGCTTGGTGGTGTCTCGCCAGGCTCGCCCTTGGGGCTCCGCTCCGTCTTGCGGTGTCGGGTCGATTTCTTTCGCTCGCTCGGACTTTCTCTGGCTTCCGATGGAGCTCGCTCAGTTTCAGATCGCGTTTCAGATTCGCCCCGACTACTTGGCGTTGTCTGCTCCTGCTTTTCGTTCGTACTTGGCGTTCGTTCTTTTGACGGTGAAGCACCGGCTCGGCCGTAAGGGCTTGGCGTAGCTGTTTCACGCGCCCTGGCCGCTGCGGCCCCGGCCGCCGCGGCTGCCCCCGGGTGTGCTCTTCGACCTGCTGTGGTCTCGGGACTCGGCGATCCTTGACCCGGTGAAGCAGCGGCTCCCATTGGCGATTGTGCTGGCGATGCAGCCCCGACCTGGTTAGGTGCTGTGCCTGCTTGAGTTCCCGCGCCTGTCGCGGCACCTGTTGTTGTCGTGGCTGCGCCGGTTGTGGTCGTTGAAGGGCCGCCGGAAACTCCAACCCCAATTCCCACGCCCGGGCTTACGCCATAATAGCTGTATACGTT
>Ga0207697_10000574_pt1 | contig 20930 bp, 15 predicted proteins | sample KBSSwiS5withPhiX_FD_184293 | JGI IMG/M metagenome (GOLD analysis project Ga0207697, IMG submission 184293) | Switchgrass rhizosphere microbial communities from Kellogg Biological Station, Michigan, USA, with PhiX - S5 (SPAdes) (version 2) | ecosystem: Host-associated > Plants > Roots >... | reverse complement strand
ACACGAATTTCATGTGATCACCCAAACGACCGCGTTGAGGTTTTACTTCTCGTTCGCTGTTTTTACCGCCACGCGGAGGTCAGCAACAAACCGAGCGTATTCCCGTTCGCGCGATTCCTCATCCGGCTGACGCAGGAGCGAGGAAGGGTGAACAGTTGCCATAATTTTTGGCGCGAGATGCGACGATAGAACTTTGCCGCGTTCTTTTGTAACGCGAAAACTTGGTCCAAAGATTGTCTGCCCCGCGGTTGAGCCGAGACAAACAACAAGCTTGGGCTCGACCAAACGCAGCTCCGCTTCCAACCAGGGCCGGCAGGCGGCAATGTCGCGCGAACTTGGTTTCTGATGAATTCGTCGTTTCCCACGCGGTTCCCATTTGAAATGTTTCACCACGTTGGTCACGTAAACTTCGTCCCGATTAATTCCGGCTTCCTCCAGCGCGCGATCTAGAATTTTTCCCGCTGGCCCGACGAATGGTTTCCCAGCCACATCTTCATAATCGCCCGGTTGCTCGCCGATCATAAACACGGTGGCGTGCTTCGGGCCTTCGCCGAAGACCGTCTGCGTGGCCTTTTTGTAGAGCGGGCAGGCGGTGCACTTTTTCGCGGCCGCCGCAACTTTAGCGAGGCTAATCGTCTCCGGCACCGGTGCCGGTCGCCAACTATCTGGTTCGTCCGCTCGCATCTTTAATTATGAGTCGTAGCTCGAGTCCGAATTGTATCTGATTGATCGAATGCCCACGGCCAACGACCGCGGCAACGCGCGCAAAATGATCCTGAAAACTCCGCGCTTAATTCTGCGTCCATTCGCCGCCAATGATCTCGATTGCATGGCGGAACTGATGGCGAACAAAGATTTCATGCGCTTCTCCATGGGGCCGATGACGCGAGAACAAGTGCAGGGTTTTCTCCACAAAGTGTCCGGCTGGGACCGCGATGGTGTGCCATCACAATTCGCCATGATTGTGCGGTCGAGCGAAACGCTCGCTGGCTACTGCGGCTTTTTTCACCAGGAAGTCGACGGCAAAATGGAAATCGAGATCGGCTATCGACTGCAGCGCGATTTCTGGAACCGAGGACTCGCTACCGAGGCGGCGCGCGCCGTTCGCGATCACGGTTTCCGCGATTTGAAGTTAGAGCGCGTGATCTCGTTAATCCATCCGGAAAACCATGCCTCGCGCCGAGTGGCGGAAAAAAATGGAATGATTCTGGAAAGGGAGACGACCTTCAGAGGTTTCCCGACATTCGTTTTCGCAATCACCCGGCAACGGTGGCTGCAACTGGAGCGTGACGCCGAATGAATTCTTCCGCCAAAGCGCGATAGGCGCGAGCGCCAGCCCCGCTCTTGTCGTATTCCAAAATGGTTTTGCCGAAACTAGGCGCCTCACTTAAGCGCACCGTTCGCGGAATGACGGTGTCGTAAACTTTTGCGGCAAAATGTTGGCGCACCTCCGCGACCACTTGTGCGCTCAAATTTGTGCGACTGTCGAACATCGTCATGAGAATACCGCCGATTTGGATATTCGGATTTGCTCCGGAATCGCGCACTTGCTCGACCACGCGCACAATCTTGACCAAACCTTCCAGCGCGAAGTATTCGCATTGAATCGGGGTCAGAATTTCATCGGCCGCTGCGAGCGCATTGCTCATGAGAATTCCCAGTGAAGGGGGACAATCGAGCAAAACGAAATCGAAGGCGCTGTCCGCACGCAACGGTTGCAATGTTCGCGCCAGCCGCAGCAAGTGATCCGGCATGCGGGCAATCTCGACTTCCGCGCCGGCAAGATCGAGGTCGGCTGGAACGAGAAAAAGATGGTCTAATCGCGTCGGCAAAATTTTGTCAGCAATTACGGTTTCGCCTAGCAAAGGATCGTAGAGGCTTTCGCCTTCGAAGTCCTGCATTCCGAGGGAGCTGGTGGCGTTGCCCTGCGGGTCGAGATCGATGAGCAGAATGCGTTGGGCGCGTTCCGCCAGTGCAGCGCCAAGATTTACCGTCGTCGTTGTTTTGCCAACGCCGCCCTTCTGATTCGCGATGGCAATGATTTTCATCGTGTCATCGTGGGACGATCAGCGTGCGCAGCTCGAAAGTGCGGCGGCCATCGGCTTCTTGCCACCAAAGGTCGTCGGGCGCGGGTAACATTTCAGTAATTTCCAATTCGCCGGCTTTACTCAGCCAGCGATGAAAAATTTCCAGGAAAAGATAACTTTCGAGATCGATAAAAACCGGTTTGGTATCTTTGTCGCGGCCTTCCGCGCCGCTGCGCCGCAATGCCTGTTCGGTCGGGCGAATATAAACAAAGCGGGGCCAATCTTTGGCGGCGCGCAATCTTTCAACGGCGAGAACCAGTTCTGGCGAAAGGCCGGAAAAATTCCCACCGCCCATTTCCTCACTGGAGACGGTCCAGCTGCGGCGCTGGACAATGACGCGCCCGCAACGGAGCCGCGGTGTCTGCGGCGCCAACCCGAATTGGAATGGATGAAACCCAAGCGGAATGATCCAATTGCGGGCAAGAGAACCGAGATATTGACCACTCGCGCGAAGGGCGACGTCGCCATCTTCCGCGATGAAAACTTCAGCCTGCGCTGGCGAAACGGAGTGCCAGCGCGGATTACCGCGCTGAGGCGAAGCGAAGATTGCCTGCTCTGGCAGAGCATCGAAAATCCGCACCGTAGTATGCGCGGTAAAATCAGCGGCGAAGAAACCGAAATGAAAAAATGGTTTACCGCCAGTACTTAATTGAAGAGCACGGGAAAGAGCAGCGTGATCGGGGCAACTCCAGTACATACAATGATGCAAGGTGGCGGCGGCCGGATGCAACTCGCTCACGATCCAGCGATATTCGCCTCGCGAAACCGCGTCCGGCGATTTGGCGGCAAGTTGCAAATCGGCGGAAGGGAAAGTGAATTCGTCGAATTTCTGGTAGGAGAAATTTTCGCGCACAAAATGGCAATCCGCGACAGTGAGTTCGTACTCAGAGAGGTGGGCGTGCGGTTTCAGTCGTTCTCGAAAAGCAGCTTTAATTTCCTGAAACGCCATCACGGCCAGGCCAACGAGGCCTGGACCGGTTAAGGGAAGCCTGGCCGTTTCACAGGCACGCAGGAACGCGGGCAGCGGCAGCGCATTTTTCCCAACCTTGTCTAATACCAAGCGCAAACCGGCGGCAACGCGCGACGCAACGAAAGCATAATTATCGCGCCAAAAATCGATCCATGGTTCGGCGTCGGTCACGACTTCGTCGAGCATCGTTTCATTGATTTCGAATTCGCAATCGCGAAAACATTCTTCCGCGATCGGATTGACCGCGGCATAAAGCGAGCGCTGACCTGGTTTGCGTTCCGCGCCAAGTTGCGAAAGCTGCGCGCGCGCCGCAGATGAAATTTGTTGGCGCTGATTTGGCTCGGTTATTCCTGAAAAGTCCGCGCTGGACTTAATCAGTGAATCAGCAAGCGGCAACCAACGCTCCCGCGCCGGTCCCTCATTCCAGGCCGCGATATCCTCACGCAAAATCTGGAAGGCGAAGGGTTCGAGCGCCCGGACTTCCAGCGCAGCGATCAAAATCTTTTTGTCGATCAAACCGCGTATGACATCGAGCCCTCCGTTGACGGGCGCCGCACCGGACCTGTCTCCATTCGCGGACTGGATCAGCGCGTGGATTGACGTTGTGCCATTGCATTGCCTGACAAGTTCTATTTCCGACGGCGTAAGAGCGATTACGTCGCCGCTATCCACGAAGATGAGACGATTGTCGTTCAGAATGCCATTCGGATTAAGCCGTGGCCGGCGCTCCAAAAAGGTTTGCGGGTCGGAATTGATCGCTGCGGCCAGAGCATGCGCCGTCCAGCGTTCGAGAAAAACTTCGCGACGTGCGATGCCCGGACGCGGTTCAAAATTCAGGGGGGAACCACTTTGAGTGCCCGAACCCCAGGCGGAAGGGCCGAATTCGCCAAAGGTATCGTTCTTCGCGGCGATACGCTGGAGATAAAGGAGAAGGTGACGTTCCCGTTCGCGGTTCCGACTATTGCGCGGCGGAAGCTCGCCGCCGGAGTGATCGATCAGGTGATGAACATCGCCCGAGCCGAAGACGAGATAGCGCGGCAGAATCCGCTGGCTGGTTTGCAGCAGGGCCCGGCGCGCTCCGGCCAGTTCCTCTTCAAGCTGATGTTCCAGTTGCGAACGTGCTTGCCTGGCGGCCGTCGCGACCCGCGAGTATTCTTGGAGCTGTTGCGGAATTTTCTGCTCGGGAATTTTGTCGCGACGAATGGCGATGCGCCACGCTGCGAACTCTTCAGAGCTAAGGCCGCTATCACGTCGAGTGACAAATTCCAGAGCTGTATTTTTGACCTGATCGAGCTCGTTTTCCCGCGCAAGCAGATGGCGCGCGGCGGCGAAAACGTTTGGCGTCGCCAGCTCCTCAAGAACATCAAATGGAACGCCGGCAAGCCGAATTAAAAACGGCGAAGCGATTCGGTAGGCAGACGACACGCTCGCAGCAAAACGAAACTGCCGCGTCCTGACAAGTGAAACTGCAGCTTACTTATCGTGCAGGGGCAGCCGCAGGGCGAAAGTGGTTCCGACTCCCAGGGTGCTGGCCACCTCGATCGATCCGTTATGGTCGTCGATCACTTTTTTTGTAATGTAGAGCCCGAGGCCGGTGCCGTTTTTCCCCTGTTTGGTCGTGAAATAGGGTTCGAAGATTTTCCCAATTTCGTCTTCAGCAATTCCGTATCCGGTGTCTCGCACCTGGATATCAGCGTAAAGGTCCTTTTCCTGGCAAATCACAACCACTTTGCCATGCTTCTCGGTCGCAGCCTGGATGGCATTCACAATGACATTCTGCAACGCACGCGTCAGCTGCGTCGGATCGCCGAGGACTATCAATTCTTCCTCGGCAATTTCGCAGTCCAGTTGGACACCGTTTTGCGAAGCCATGCCGGTGACGCTCCTGCTGACATCCTGGACGATGCTGGACGTCGAGACTGGCTTCGGTTTGGATGCGCCGACCCTGCCATAGCTTTGCCACATCGTGAGAAGTTCACGGCAAAGGCGCACATTTTGTTCGATAATGTGCAGTTCTCTAGGTGAGCTCGCGTTTCGATCGCCGTTATTCCCGTCACCGGATTGTTCCAACTTCTTGGCCAAAATTTGAACATAACCCCAGACGATGGTGAGTGGATTACTCAGATCGTGGACAAATTCAGCGGACGCCTGACCGAGAGACGCGAGTCGTTCTTTTTGCGCGAGCTCGTTGCGAAGTCGCTCGTTCAGTTCGTGCAGTTCGCGTCCGGTCACCTCGCTTTGCCGCTGCAAACGGGTCCGCTCGACGTTCCGGCCGATCACTTCGCGCATTTGCACGGCGTCAAAAGGTTTATTGATGTAATCGTTAGCGCCGAGCCGAAGCGCTTCCTGGGCGGTCTCGAGCGCGCCGAAACCCGTGAACATTATTACGGAAAGATGGGGATCGATTTCGCGGATTTTGCGCAGGCCATCAATCCCGTTCATTCCGGGCATGCGAATGTCCATCACGATCGTATCGGGGCGCTTTTCCTGTAAGAGCTGTAAGCCGGTCTCGACGTTTTCCGCGGTGTGGACCTGATAGCTCGGCTTGAGCAGCATGCGCAGGCTTTCGCGTGGTCCGATTTCGTCATCGATAATCAGGACCTTGGCGGGATCAGGCGATGCAGAGATGTGCACTATGAGGGGATTAGAGCTAGGGCCGTGCCGTGTTCCATGTGAAATATCGGGCTAAAAGAGCTGCGGGGTTTGGCCGAGGGTGAAACAAAAATGACCGGCATGCAAGATCGATCTTGTGAATAAGTGAAAATTTGTGAATAAGTTCGGTGGGGCAGGGTGGATGGAATATATAATGAGTGCATTTAGTGGGGACATTAGAATTTGGCTTTTTGATGGACGCCGGAGGCTCGCCCGTTTTCAACCGTAAGCCTGTTCAGAAATCACCTCAGGTAGAACGAGGGGATTTCTCCTCTGCGGAGTCGCATCATGGTTAAGCGAAACCGCGTCGTTATTACCGGGATGGGGGTGCTCGCGCCGAACGGAATCGGGCTGGAAGCTTTCTGGGATTCTTTGCTCAATGGGCGTAGCGGCATTGGACCGATCACTCTTTTTGAGGCCAGCAATTTGAAAAGCCAAATCGCCGGGGAAGTGAAGAATTTTAATCCATCTGAATATATCGAGCCAGAACTCAAGCCGAAGCGAATGGCACGTCACACGCAGTTCGCCTATGCCGCGACCATGATGGCACTCAAAGACGCGGGCTTGGAGATTAATGACGCAGATTTACCGAGCCCCACTCCGGTTGTCGTTGGAGTGAGCACCAGTGCGATGGACATTATCGAACGCTCAATTAGCGATTTCGACCGGCACGGTTTTCGCGGTATGTCGCCGACCGCCATTTCAGCATTGAAGCCGCAGGCAGCGGCCAATGTTATTGCGGATCGAATCGGCGTACGTGCGCATGCGGCGACAGTCTCGTCGGCCTGTCCATCTGGCTTGGATGCTGTTGCCAGCGCAGCCATGACAATTCGCACGGGAGAAGCAGAACTGGCCATCGCCGGCGGGACGGATGCGCCCATAACTCCTCACACGGTGGCGGCTTTTGTAGCTAGCGGTCTAACGGTCCCGCACAATGGAAGTCCGGAAAGTGCAAGTAAACCGTTCGATTTAAACCGGGAATCCGGGGTCCTGGCAGAGGGTGCCGGAATGTTCGTGCTTGAAAATCTCGAGCGGGCGGAAGCACGAGGAGCACGTATTTACCTCGAATTAACCGGTTATGCCGCCCAACGCGATCTTGAGCCGGCTCAGTATGGATCCGGACTGCGCAGCTCAATGGAGCTGGCCTTGGCAAACGCGGGCTGCGAAAAGAGCCAAATCGATTACATATCCGCCTACGGACCTGGAGATCCGATATTAGACGCAGCTGAGATTCGATTTATCAAAGAAGTGTTTGGCCACCACGCCTATTCTATTCCGATTAGCTCCATCAAAGGCGTCACTGGGAATCCGCTGGCCGCGGCAGGGCCACTCCAAATCGCAGCGTGTGCCCTGACGATCCGTGATCAACTAATCCCTCCCACGGCAAATTATCAGACCGCCGATCCTGATTGCGATCTCGATTTTGTTCCGCTGCGCGCGCGCAAAGCCAAAGTCCACCAGGCGCTTTTGAATGTGCGCGGTCTCGGGGGGAGCGCCAGCTCGCTGGTGATGGATCGAGTGTTTTGCTAATGAACAGGCAAGAGGTCCCGATTCTTGGGGCGTTAGTGATCCAGGCTGCGGTGGGGTTCGCTGTTTTCGTCACCAATCGCCATCGCAAGGCGACCCAAAGTTTCCTCATCCTGTCGATCGCCATGATTTGCTGGCTGGCAAGTCTCTACTTTGGTTCGACCAGCCACGATCTGGCAATTGTTGCCACAAACATGCGACTAGGATTTGCTGCCGCAGTCCTGATTTTATTAGCGTTAAACTTCCTCCGGCTTTCGACGGTCAAGCCGGAGGCGACCTGGCGAGATCTCCTTCGTCACTCCGGTGGATGGATCATCCTGGCGCTCGCCACAATCATTTTCTGTCAGTCAGATCTTCTGGTGAGGGGAGCACGCTTCCCAGATCAACCCGGAGCCGCCCCACAGCCGATCTATGACTGGGGCGTCTATCTTTATGCTTACTTTTTCACGGGTGCCTTGGTTGTTCTTCTTGTCGCTTCTCTGCGCGATCTCAGGAATAGCTCCGGTAGGATTCGATCGGAACTCGGCTACTTTTTACTCGGCTCTACCTCCATCCTGGTTCTTACGCTTGGCGCCTATCAGATATTACGGTTCTTCGTTCCACCCTCTCGGTTGTTTTGGTTTGCGCCACTGCGAGCCTTCCTATTCACACTGATCATCGCCTACGGGATTTCCACGCGAAAGATCATGGACGTCGGTCTTTTTCTGCGGCGCGCGCTATCTTATGGAGTTCTCACCACCTACTTGCTCGCCCTTTACGGAGCGGTTTGGTGGCTGGTAGTCCAGGTAACAGCCTCTCTTTTTTATTCAACTGATCACACTTTTGCTCACATTGCCGCGGCTTTGGTCTGCACTTTCGCCATGGCGCCGGCGCGTGGGTTCTCTCAATCGCTAGCCGACCGTCTTTTTGTCGGTGGCCGTGGAATCGATTTTCGTGCCACTGTTAGCAAGGCTGCCGTCATCCTGGAATCGGTAACTACTTTGCCGGATTTGTTGCGAAGGTTCGCGACTACGATCGGGGAAGCGGTTGGCACTGATAGCGTAACGATTTACTTGGCGCAGCGTAAAGTTTTTCGAAAGAGCTATCCGAGTTCACCTGGGACGGTTGATCAATTCAAGGAGGAGGAGCCGTTGGTGCAATGGTTGGCCACTCATCACGAACCGCTCATCCTCGAAGAGCTTCATCGGGTCCGTGCCACCGTGACCACCTTTGCCATTCGCCGCCAGCTGGAAGCAGCCGGCGCTGCGGCCGCGGTTGGGGTTCTCTCACGGGAACAACTCATTGGCATCATGCTTCTCGGACCAAGGCTCTCCGGCCGCATTTATGGCAGTACCGAGCAGAGCGCGCTTCAGGTGTTGTGCGGTCAACTTGCTGTCGCAATTGAAAACGCCGTGCTGTTCACCGAAGTCCAAAACGCCCGCATCTACAATGAAATATTACTTCAGAATTTAACTACCGGAGTAGTAGCGGCCGATGCCGATGGCCGTATTACGGTATTCAACCAGGAAGCGGCGCAGATAGCCGGCTTAAATAGCAACGGAGGAGAACGAACGGTTGACGATCTGCCGGCACCCTTGCGCGATATCATTCGGACTACTTTGACTTCGGGTGAGCGCCAGGAAGATCGTGAAGTTGAATTGCGCGCTGCTACCGGAAGCACATTTGCTCGCGCCAGCAGCGCAACCTTTCGTGGTCAGGGGGGCGAACTCCTGGGCGCGCTAATGGTGGTGACCGATATCACCGCAGTGAAACGCCTCGAGTTGCAAATTCGTCGTAGCGATCGCCTCGCCAGCCTCGGGACGCTCTCAGCCGGAATGGCACACGAGATTAAGAACCCGCTGGTTTCAATCAAGACTTTCGCTCAGCTCCTTCCGGAGCGCTACCACGAGTCTGATTTCCGCGAGACCTTTTCCAGCCTGATCGTGCACGAGATTGACCGGATCGACTCGCTGGTCAATCAGTTGCTTCGGTTCGCACGCCCGGCAAAACCATTGCTCCGGCCGATGCACGTGCACGAAGTACTGGAGAAAACGCTCCAACTCGTTCAACATCGGTTGTATCAAAAGGAGATCAAACTCAACCGGACGTTGGAGGCAAGCCTCGATACCATCCGGGCTGACTCAGATCAAATGGAGCAGGTCTTTCTGAATTTTTTCCTTAATGCGATGGATGCGATGAAACGCGGCGGCGAGCTCACGGTGGAGACCGAAATCCGGACCGGTGATTCTCTCGTGACACATCTTTTGCCGGAGGCCGAGAAGCGGCGCGAAGCGCTATGCATTTCCATTCGCGATACCGGTGTGGGGATAAAAAAGGAGGATATTGCCCAGGTGTTCGATCCGTTTTTCACGACGAAGGATTTCGGAACCGGTCTCGGCCTTTCTGTGGTACACGGAATAATTGAGGAACATGGCGGACAGATCGAAGTTGAAAGCGAGGTAGCGAAGGGAACTGCCTTTCGCATTTTTTTGCCGCTGGTGCGTTTTAATCAGGAAGTGGTGGCCGCATGAGGATGGCTTCCATTTGCATTCTTTACACGCAGGACGGTGACCTGGCACGGCGGGTCAAAGCTTTTCTTCGAACCATGGCACTGGTCCGCCACGTTACTGACCCCAACCGGATGGAAGCCGCGCTGCAACAGAATTCGCCGGCGGTGATTTTAATGGATCTGCGGGCAAAAGAATGCCGCGACTTGCTCGAGCAGCTAGAACAGGATTGGTCGGAATCGCTCGTCATCGCTCTGGGCGCTCTTCGCTCCGAGCCACTGCGCGAGGCCGAGCAATCCGGCATTTATGCGGCGGAGGATTTGCAACTCGATCGTCATCGTTTTCAAACTCTCGTTGGACGCGCCTTCGATCATTTAGAAATCATGCAGGAGAACCGCGATCTGCGCGAACAATCCCATTATGGTCCTCCCGCGGAACAGCCCCGCCGGAGCGAACCGGTGCTGGAGCGTGCGCACGCGCCGTCGCTGCCGCTGCTGCGTTTTCCTCGTGTCTTTCGGCGCCTCGATAATGTCGAAGGATTGCTCGCCAGCATCGTTGAAGGAGTGGCGGACGCTGCTGGCGTGACCCGCGTTGGCATTTTTTCGCGTATTCGTCAGGGAGATCGCTATCGCCTGCGTGCGGGATTGCGTTGTCTGCCGGAAACTAACGAGATCGAGTACCACGAGCGCGATCCACTGGTCCGCTGGTTTGAATTACATGGGCACCTCGTTTCTCGGGCCAACCTCGCGCATATTGCCGCGCAAAATCAGCGGCCACTTTTGCGTCGGGCCCTCGATAGTTTTGGCGCCGAAGTGATGGTCCCTCTTTACGCGCGCGGGGAAATCATCGGCTGGCTGTTTTTCGGCCACCGCATCACCGGGTTACCATTTGATTACGGTGATCTCGAAGGCCTGATGATCCTGGCCGAGCATGTTTCCACCATTCTCGAGAACGCGCTTCTCTACGAAGAGGTCACGCTGCAAAAAACCCTGGCGGAAACGCTCCTGAAATCAATCCCGCCAGGCATCGTCGCCATCGACGAGAACGGTATCGTTCGCTGGTTTAATCCCCCCGCCGAACCAATCCTCGGGCTCAAAGCTACTGAGGTTCTCAACCGTCCCGTTGAAGCCGCCGGCCGAAAGCTGGCCGCCATGTTGCGGGAAACTCTAGAGGCAAAGGCGAACCTTCCGCCGCGACAGTGGATCGAACCGAACACCCGCCGCTCCCTCTCGGTCGAATCCCGGCGACTCCTCGACCATCACACCCCCCTCGGCGCCGTCGCAGTCATTCACGATTTGACCGCGGAAGAAAATTTGCGGCAAAAGCAAGACCTGGTCGATCGCGCCGCTTTTTGGACCGACTTAGCCGCGAGCATGTCGCACGAAATTCGCAACCCACTCGTCGCGATTAAGACTTTCGCGCAACTTTTGCCTGAGCGATTCGATGATCCCGAGTTCCGCAAAAATTTCAATCAGATCGTTGTTCAGGAAATCGATCGCCTCGACAAGATTATCACCCAGATCAACGCGTTTGCTCATCCGGCGGAATTGAAGATGAGGCCGCTGGATATTCGCACGCCGGTAAAGCGTGGGCTTGAGCTTGCGCGCAGCAAATTTCGGGTCAACGGCGACGTCGCGGTGGAGACAGAATTGCCCGCCAATCTGCCAAAGATTCTTGGCGACGAAGGGGCGCTGGCCGAAGCGGTGGCACATTTGGTCGCGAATGCGGCCGAAGCAGTCACCGAACAGAAAAAACCGAAGATTACGCTTTCGGCCAAGCCGATTCACGAAGGTGGCCGCGCTAATGCGGTGCTCGTGACGGTGCAGGATAACGGACATGGGATTGCGCCGGAAATGCGCGGGAAGGTTTTCTCTCCTTTCTGTACAACAAAAGCGCGCGGCATGGGATTGGGTCTGCCGATCGTCAAACGAACCGTGTTCGATCACAACGGTCGCGTTGACATCGATACCAGCGCGAGCGGAACTGCCGTTAGCATTGCGCTACCCGCGACTGCGAACGGCGGCTAGCAGCGAAGGGCGTCGCGCCGTCCGCGCTCAATATTTGGGACACGACGGCGCGTATCCCTCGATTCCTTGTCTGAATTTCGCTCTCCCTTTCTCAAGGCTCTGCCATTATGTTCGCTTGAATAGCGCTCGCCCAACTCTTTATTGAGCCTTCCATGAAGAAAGCACTTGAGGAAGATTCCATCGCAGAACTGAAGGCAAAGTTGAGAGGCCCCGTGATTGAGCCGGACGACCCGGATTACGATGATGCTCGCAAAGTCTATAATGCGATGATCGACAAGAAGCCGCGCCTAATTGCGCGCTGCGCCGACGTGGCGGATGTGATCAGCTCAGTAAACTTTGCCAGAAAACATGGCCTGCTCCTTGCCATCCGTAGCGGAGGACATAACGGTGGTGGACTTGGAATTTGCGATGATGGGTTAGTGATTGATCTCGGGTCGATCAAATATACCCGGGTCGATCCGGCGGCGCGCACGGCAACTGTAGGCGGCGGATGCACCTGGGGCGATGTCGATCATGCAACTCATGCGTTCGGCCTCGCCACTCCCAGCGGAATTATTTCGACGACCGGTGTCGGTGGCTTAACTCTCGGTGGAGGAATTGGACATCTGACCCGCAAATACGGACTCACCATCGACAACCTGATCTCCGCCGATTTGGTCCTGGCTGATGGAAGTTTTGTCAAAGCGAATGCGGATGAGAACTCTGATTTGTTCTGGGCCATTCGCGGCGGCGGCGGAAACTTCGGGATAATAACTTCGTTTACTTTCAAGTTGCATCCAATCGATACCGTTTACGGCGGGCCGATGCTGTACGAGCTAAGCGAAACAGCTGAAGTGATGAAATGGTATCGCGATCTAATTACGAGGGCGCCTGACGATCTCAATGGTTGGTTCGCTTTTCTGACGGTGCCGCCGGCAGCTCCCTTCCCGGAGCATCTTCATCTGAAAAAGATGTGCGGTGTTATCTGGACATGGACAGGAGGTTTGCCGCAGGGCGAAGAAACATTTAAGCCCATTCGAGCTTTTAAGAAGGCCGCACTCGATTTCGTCGGGCCGCTGCCGCAGCCTGCGTTGCAAAGCATGTTCGACGCAATTTACCCGCCGGGTTTGCATTGGTACTGGCGCGCGGACTTTGTCAGGAAACTGAGCGACGAAGCGATTGCCGAACACATTAAATTTGCCAACGCGCTGCCATCAATGCATTCCACCATGCATCTTTATCCAATCAATGGGGCGGCCGGGCGCGTCGGCAAGAACGAAACGGCCTGGAATTACCGCGATGCAACCTGGACTCAAGTCATGGTCGGGGTTGATCCCGATCCGGCTAACAACGACAAGACTATTTCTTGGACCAAGAGCTATTGGGACGCGCTCCATCCATACTCTGCGGGCGGAGCCTACGTAAACTTTATGATGGATGAAGGAGAAGAACGGGTGAAAGCGACCTATGGAGATAACTATCAGCGATTAGTTGAGATTAAGAATAAATATGATCCCGATAATCTTTTTCGGGTGAACCAAAACATTAAACCAAGCAAGGGCCGCCCTGTTGTTGCTACCTAGAACCCGTTTCCTAATTGATCTTTCGTGCTGTAGCCACGGCGCTCTGTCGCCGTGCCGCAGAAGCATCTTGTTGGAGAAGGGCCCTCAGCCTAACCTTCTCCCCCCGGCAGAAGGAACTACCTCTCCCTTAGGGAGAGGGTTGGGGTGAGGGAAAATCTGTGATAAAGGACGTCTTATTGTGGTTAGGAACTAGACGGCCGCCTCAGATTAAAAAGAACAGATGAATGCGGAGGAACTAAGGTCTTTGCAGGCGCCGGTGAAGGAGCGATATCGCCAGCAGCCAGAGACCGCGCTAGTCACCCTCCGGGCTGAAGGACGGCTTGGTGAGGGTGTTACCTGCAAGATAGAAACCGGAAAAGCGCCGGTCGAAGCCGGGCTCCATCCTGCTACTGGTGGGGACGGTCGCAGCGCATGCTCGGGCGACATGTTGCTCGAAGCATTGGTCGGATGCGCTGGTGTTACTTTGAACGCGGTCGCTACCGCGCTCGGAATTCGGTTACGGGATGCAACAGTGCGTGCCGAAGGCGACCTCGACTTTCGCGGCACCCTGGGAGTGTCCAAGGAAGTGCCGGTCGGTTTTCAGCAAATACGATTGCAGTTCGATCTCGACACCGATGCGAGCGAAGAGCAACTGGCTACCCTAGTTCGCCTGACGGAACGGTACTGCGTTGTCTACCAAACTTTGAGCCGTCCGGCCAAGATCGACGTTGAGTATCGGCTTAGGTCAGGATAGGTTGCCGCCGCTCCGAGCTATCCTATGCCAACATACATGGACATTCACGAGATTAAGGGAGGAATCGCTGCCGAAGAAGTGGCCAAGGCGCACGCCAGTGACGTCGCGGTCGAGGGAAAATACGGCGTTCATTATCATAAGTACTGGGTGAATGAGAGCGCCGGCAAAATCTTTTGCCTTTGCGAGGCACCGACTGCTGAAGCCGCCATGCAAGTCCATCGCGAAGCGCATGGCCAGGTCGCGGACAAAATTATTCAAGTTGAGCCTGAGGTTGCCGATTTGTTCCTTGGCGGCAGCGAGGTAAATGGGGAGGGCGCAGTCCTTCTACCCGGTGGCGCAGCCGAGGCGCGCGACTCAGGAATTCGAACAGTTCTGTTTACTGACATCGTCGACTCGACCTCACTGACGCAGAAATTGGGAGACGAGATGGCGATGGAATTTCTGCGTGTCCACGACCGAATTGTGCGGGACGCCCTGGCGGCGGCGAAGGGCCGTGAAGTTAAGCATACTGGCGATGGCATCATGGCCTCTTTTGTTTCAGCCGCAGCCGCGGTCCGTTGTGCAATGCAAATTCAGCGTGAGCTGGCTCGTCGTGAGCGAGATGAGCAGGATCATCACATCAAAGTTCGCATTGGCGGCGCGGCCGGGGAACCGGTCGAACAAAACAACGATATTTTTGGAACGACTGTGCAACTGGCGGCGCGGCTTTGTTCTCACGCCCAACCCGACCAAATCCTGGTATCGACCGCGGTAGCGGAACTATGTATCGGGAAGGGCTTATCATTTCGTCCTTTGGGCGAAGTCGCGCTCAAAGGTTTTGATCGGCCGGTTCAGGTTCACGCTGTCGAATGCGGTCAATGACGTCGGTTTCGTGTTGACGAGCTGCTTTGTCTACTTCTGGTTAGTTGCGTCAATTTAGTCAGGCAGAACGGCCTGCGTTTTCTCTATAACAACGAGCGCGATTCCGCCGAGGACGGCAATGGATGCGAGGAGAAAACGCACGGTGATCGACTCGCCAAGAAATAAAATGCCACCGGCGGCGGCGAGAACCGGCACGCTCAGTTGCACCGTAGCGGCACTGGCAGCTTTTAATTCTGGCAAAGCGCTGTACCAAATCACATAGCCAACTCCGGAAGCAATTGCCCCTGAGAGTACCGCATAGCCGACGCCGGCGCGATCGAGCCTGGCCCAGGGCAGCAGGGCGATGCTCAAGATCGAAACAAAGACCACGGCTCGTAAGAAATTACCGGCCGTCGTGGTCACAGGATCACCTGCACCTTTGCCCCGCAGCGAATAGAATCCCCATGCGATTCCAGCGCATAACATTAATAGCGCGCCGTTGATTGGCGGAGCCGAGAGGCCTGGGAATAGCAACGCGACGAGTCCAGCGACGGCCAGCGCAAGACCCAGCCATTGTCGCGTCCGCAACCGCTCTCCCTGGCCCAGTCCCCAGATGATCATGGTGGCCTGGACCGCGCCGAACAGAAGCAGCGCGCCGGTGCCGGCGGAGAGAGAGATGTAGGCAAATGAAAAAGCAGCCGCATAAGCAAACAACGCCAGCGCCGACGCCCAGGTTCCAGCCTTGGGTCGGGCTCCTTTGCGCAGCATCACGACAAGCCAAAGCGCGACAGCGCCAGACAAAATGCGGACGAAAGTAAAACTAGCCGCGTCAATCGTAGTTCGTTTCAGCGCCTGCCGGCAAAGAAGGGAATTACCCGCGAACGCTGTCATCGCGAGCAAAGTGAGGACGAAAACTCGCATTTCGACTTACTTTGGATAGTCGCACGCGAAGACGAAACTTTATTCCGTAGCTGTGTCCTTTAGTCTCTAGCGAAAATCGAAGGCGGTTGGAATTTTGTTTGCGCTATTCGGCGGTTGAAAATTGCATCGCTAGGATCACGGGCAAAGTGCCCGTTGGCCCCACAGCCAGGAGGCTGTGCCACAACCTGATCGAACAGAATCGGCACATGCTGTGCTCCAGGATGCAGGAGTAATGAGCCGGCCCTTCGTTCTTCTCGCCATCGCGGGCTCCCTTGTCGTGCCCGCGGTTTATTCAATAACCCGGCCTGATCCAGAAGCGAAAGCCAAGGCCGAAGGCTTGCAGACGCTCGTGTCCGATGCCTATCGGCTGGATAAGATTTATCGCTCGATGGAAGGTCCGTGGTCGATTCAGAGTGGGATCCATCTCGCGACGGGTGCGAAATCTGGAGTGCTGTGGGTTACCGGGTTGGAGACCGAAGTCGTCGATGCCGCGGTTCAGCAGCCGATTTCCCAGGAGTTTTTCTGTCATTCCAATCTCACCTTCGCCGAGCATGGCAGAACCCCTCTTCAGTACAATCAACAATTGGGCGGAAAGACCCACCTCGACTGGCGCCTGTTTACCCTGGTACCGGGCCGGTCCTCGATCGAGCTTCCGTCAGGCTTTGGCGTGCCAATTCCTGCCGACGCCGCACTGGATTACGTGACGATGTCTTTAAATCTGAACGAAAGAGATCAGGTAGTGAACGTTCGCATGCGGACAAAGGTGCACACGCTAGCGGCCGATCAGCCTGGCGCACCCACGAAAGCGCTTTTCCGCCGCGCCCTCTACGTTCTGCAGCCTCACGGTGTTTCGGCAAAGATGGGACCTGCATGTATGGCGCAAGCAGGAATGCACATGGGAGCTGGATGCGCAGAATTGTCGAAAGTGAACATGTCGGGGGAAGTGAATGCGAACAAACGCGGCGATGGCCTGATGAACCATTGGATCGTCCCTCCAGGTCACCACATCTACACGACGGAGATTACGCCGCAGTTGAATCTCCCCTTCGACACGACGATTCATTATGCAACGATGCACGTTCATCCATTCGCGAGAGGAATGGAATTGCGTGATTTGACGACGGGGACCACCATCTTTCGCTTGAATTCGCAGGACTGGCCGGACCGGGTTGGCGTTGCTTACGTCGAAGAGTTCAAGTCGATCGAAGGGATTCCGATTCAACGCGATCATCGCTACGAGCTTTCGGCAGAGTACGATAACCCTTTGGATAGCGAAACGGATGCGATGGCGATCCTTTACCTTTATTTTCTGGAAAAGGATCTGAGGTAATTCGGCTTAGGCCGCATTCGCTTTTATTTGGTAACGGTCAACTTGGATGGGAGAAACAACCCCGAAAGCCTTCGGGGTTGGCCCACAGCCAGGATGGCTGTGCTACGTCGGCCTCGTTGGAGCTCGACTCTCCACCTACTATAGTGAGTCAATTGCTGTGACGCCGACCGCGAAGAATTGCTTTTCGCTTTTGCTTTTCCGTTTTAGTTTCGGGGCATGATCGCGACGACGGCTCAGCTTATAAGGTCGCCGACGGCAAGTTCGTCGCAAGCGCAGTGCAACCAATATCTTGGTTAAACTAACTACCACGAGAAATTAAGGAGACATCATGAAATCTATCGCCGTTAACGCAGAACAATTGCAAAAAGTTAAGACCAGTCCCGGTTTCATTGCGGCGCTGGATCAAAGCGGCGGCAGCACGCCGAAAGCCCTGCGTCTTTACGGAGTTCAAGAGAATACGTGGTCCAGCGACGAGGAGATGTTCGCCATCGTCCATCAGATGCGGACCCGCATCATCACTAGTCCCGCCTTCAACGGGGACCGGATTATCGGTGCCATCCTGTTCGAGAACACAATGGACAGGGAAATCGAAGGGCAGCCCACCGCGGACTATCTTTGGAACGTGAAACGGGTCGTGCCGTTTCTGAAAGTGGACCAAGGCCTTGCCGCCGAGAAAGACGGGGTCCAGCTGATGAAGCCCATGCCGATGCTGCCCGCGCTCCTCGACAAAGCCAGGGCCAAGCGGATCTTCGGAACCAAAATGCGCTCATTTATCAAACGAGCCGACGAAGCAGGTAATAAGAACATCGTGATCCAGCAGTTCGAAATCGCTCAGCAGATTATCTCCGCGAACCTCGTCCCCATCATCGAGCCGGAGATTGATATTCACTGCCCCGAAAAGGGAAAGGCGGAGCAATTACTCAAAGCAGCCATCCTCGAGAAAGTCAACGAATTGCCAGATGGTCAATTCATCATGCTCAAGCTTACGCTGCCGGAGCAGAACGACTTCTACGCCGAGTTTGTCAAACATCCCAGGGTTCTGAGGGTGGTTGCACTCTCCGGTGGCTATTCACGGGAAGAAGCAAACAATCGTCTGCGCAAAAATCATGGCGTGGTCGCCAGCTTTTCCCGCGCGCTGGTTGAAGGGCTTACGGCTCAGCAATCCGACGCTGAGTTTAATGCTATGCTCGATAAATCCATTCAATGCATTTTCGACGCATCGAATAGCTAAGCGGGAAGTATCCGCAGGTGATGACGCCGATAAGTTACTTAACCTTGCAGTGCGCTACTGTGAAGAAGTAGGGAGACGGGCTGCCCTCACCCTAACCCTTTCCCCGCGGGAGAGGGGATCGCGATATCTTAACGGCGGACTATCCTCGATCCGAGCCGGATTGATTTGACCCTTGCGCAGCTCGTCCTCGGGCGGTCATTCGGGCCGCCGGTTTTGAGTGGGCGGCGAAAATCGCCCCCCTAACAATTGTTGAACCGCCGGAGAACACACTCGATAGGCGCTTGGCACAAGCGCCTTCGCAATTTAGAAAGAGAACGTGACGCTTACTCTGGAACAGATCGCGAAATTATTCGGCGGAAAACTCGAAGGCGATCCGGAAACGAAAATCACCGGCGCAGCTTCTTTGGCAGAAGCGACCGTCCACGAGGTCTCCTTTTTCAATAATCCACGTTACCTCGCGCAACTGCGAAAAACGCGCGCCGCAGCCGTGATTGTGCCGCGTGATTTTTGCGAACAAATCGAAGCAGCAGTCATTCTGACGCCAGACCCGGCAAAAGCATTCGAGCAGGTGGTCACCAAGTTCGCGCCGCCCCCGATAAAATTCGCGCCGGGCATTCATCCCAGCGCAGTCATTCACCCGCGGGCGAAATTGGGCGATCACATCTCCATTCAACCGTTGGTGGTAATCGAAGCCGGCGCGCGAATTGGATCACGTACCGTCATCGGCGCCGGGAGTTACATCGGGCACGATGTCGTCATCGGTGACGGTTGCATGATTTATCCGAGAGTAACAATCCGGGAGCGCTGCCGTCTCGGGGCGCGAGTGATTTTGCACAGCGGCGCCGTGATTGGGGCAGACGGATTCGGGTTCGAAATGACGGCGGAGGGTCAGCAGAAAGTGCCACAGATTGGGATTGTTCAAATCGACGATGATGTGGAGATCGGCGCGAACACGACGATCGATCGAGCGCGTTTTGGCCGCACCTGGATTCAGGCCGGCGCGAAGATTGATAATCTGGTGCAGGTGGCCCACAACGTCGTAATCGGAAAAGATACCGTGATTGCCGCGCAAACGGGGATCGCGGGGAGCGTGCGCATCGGCAAGAGAGTGATGATCGGGGGGCAAGCCGGAATCATTGGGCATATCGAAATTGCTGATGGCACGATGATCGGTGCGCAGACTGGGGTTTCGAAGAATCTCAACGGAGGAGTTTGGTGGGCGACCCCATCCGTGCCGCTGAAAGAAGCGAAAGTGCAGTTGGCCTGGGTGCGGCGATTAGGAGAGTTTTTCGAGCGAGTAAGAAAAATAGAAGCGAAGTTGAAGGACTAAGCGAGAAGCCGGTAACGGGGAGCGTTGGGAGCTGCACAATTGCCTCCTTCAGATTTAATCATTGTTGAGGAGCAAGAGCTTGAATGGTAGAAGCTTGCGCTGCAATTGGGTTGGAGAAAAGCTGGCAAGGTTGCTGCTATTGTAAATATTGAATTTATAGAAATGCAGAACACCCAGCCCGACACTGAATTCCTCCTCGTCGATGATGATCCGAGCATTTCGGAATTCCTCGCCACCTACCTGTCCAGGCGCGGACATCCCTCTAATGCTACTATGGAGGCGGAGAAAGCTCTCGATTGGCTCAGCGAAAAGCGATGCGAAGTGGTAGTTGTCGATCTCAATTTGCCGAACACTAACGGAACATCGTTGATCGCATCTCTGCGGGCTATCGATTCCAGACTACCGATCGTCGTTTTCACCGAGAACGGTTGTAATGAGGCGCAAGTGCGAGCGGCAATGCGTGCCGGCGCCAACGGATACGTGAGTAAAAATTTGCCGATGGAACAGCTATATTGCGTCCTCGCGCGGGTGTTAGCGGCCGCGCGCTACAACGCACGGCGCGTTCGACTGCAGCGGGAATTATTGGGCGCAGCTTAGTTCGGCACCGCTTCGTCAATCAGCGCGCGCAAGTTCTCGATCGAGATAGATTCTGCCCCGCACGCGTTGGCCGTTTCCCGCTCCAGTAAATCAGAAGTTGCGACTGTGAGATCAAATTTTTCAGCGTATTTGCTGGCCAACCGTTCAATAATCGCGTCTGCGGTTTGGCCCGCGCGCGAATAAAAAATTTGCACGCTGTGCGGCTCGGATTGCTCGGTAGCGGAAGTGCCTTTGCCATCAAAAACTACGACGACGCGAACGCCTGTGTAGTCCTGGTAATCCCGGAGTTTTTTGACGAGGGCATCGCGTGCGAGTGAGGAGCGACGGGCGTGCAGCTGTTGCATTTCTGGCCAACCGAAGATCGCGCTGTGGCCATCGACAATGAGATAGCGTGCGCGCACGGAAGGCTTATTCCGTGGCAACTGGCGATGGTGAGGCCGCCGATTTCTTTGGTTTGGCGCGTGTCGGCTCGCGCCGCATCGATTTTTGCTTGGCTCGTTTGCGCTCGAGATAAGCTTTACGACGTTTTCTTTTGGCGCGTCTGCGAAGTTGTTGACCCATGCGTACCATCTATAGGGCGGGCGGGACGGGCGCGCAAGAATTGGGAACTGCCCCAGTTTGCCGGAGCTCGGATCTC
>Ga0207697_10000571_pt1 | contig 20947 bp, 17 predicted proteins | sample KBSSwiS5withPhiX_FD_184293 | JGI IMG/M metagenome (GOLD analysis project Ga0207697, IMG submission 184293) | Switchgrass rhizosphere microbial communities from Kellogg Biological Station, Michigan, USA, with PhiX - S5 (SPAdes) (version 2) | ecosystem: Host-associated > Plants > Roots >... | reverse complement strand
GTGGAGGCCCGTCATCGTGAAATACAGGCCGAGGAAGTTGCTCGTTGACGGATACAGGTGATGCGAGAACTTGTCGCTGTACTCGATCGTCTTGACGACGAGGAACGCGGCCCCGCATAGGAGCGTGAGTCCCATGTAGAGGCGGTACTTCGGCAGGCTTTCGCTCTTCAGCGATGCCCAGGCCATTACCATCGTCACCGATGAAGCGATGAGCACAATCGTATTCAACGTCGCCAACGGTACGTTGACGATCGATGACTGGTCAGGCCACGTCTGCGCTCCAGTGCGCAGAAGCGCGTACGACGAGAACAGCGAGCCGAACAGCATCACCTCAGACGCAAGAAACAGCCAGATTCCGAGCTTCGGATTGGTTAATCCGGTATCGGGGCGGACCTCTGTGGTGTACGGGATCTGCATGCGCTACCGCTTCAACTCCTAATTCCCAACGGCTTTCGCGTGACCAACTCCCAACGTTTTGGGAGTTGGAAGTTGGGTCGAGCGAAATGAGTTGGGAGTTGACATGGGGCGCGGGCCAGCGTGGATCACGTGCGTTCCTCGGCTGACGCCGCCTGCGGGAGGAATCCATTGGGAGCGCCGGGCGCGCTGTACTCGTAGGGATCTCTCACGACCCGTGGGACCCGATGGAAGTTGCCGTGTGCCACGGGTGGCGTCGGCGCCGCCGACCATTCGAGCGTCGTCGCTTCCCAGGGGTTGTCGCCCGCGGTGCGTCCGGATCGCAGGCTCCACACCAGGTTGCTGATGAAGAAGAGCTGGAAGAAGCCGAGCGCGAGTGCCGCATACGACATGGGCACGTTCAGCGACAACGTTCCCTGGGCGTGCGTGTAGAGCATGCCGCCATCCCACAGCCGTCGGTTCACTCCCGCGAGTCCCTGCACGAACATCGGCATGAAGATCAGGTTCATGCAGACGATCGAGCCGACGAAATGAATCCGGCCGAGTGCCTCGTTCATCATGCGCCCGGTGATCTTCGGGAACCAGTAATAGATGCCGGCGAAGAGCGCGAAGATCGTTCCCGGCGCGACCAGGTAGTGAAAGTGCGCGACGACGTAGTTGGTGTCGTGGAGCGGGATGTCAGTGGCCGACAGGCCGAGCGGCAGTCCGGTCAGTCCACCGAGACCGAACATCGGCATGAAGCCGAGGGCGAAGAGCATCGGCGTGTTGTACCGGATCGATCCGCCATACAGAGACAGAATCAGTGAGCTCAGGATGATCACCGACGGAATCGAGATGATCATTGTCGTCGCCTGGAAGAACGCGCTGACGCTCGTGCCCATGCCCGTCAGGTACATGTGGTGGGCCCAGACGACGAACGAGAGGAAGCCGAGGACGAAGACCGAATAGACCATCAGGCGGTAGCCCCAGAGCGGCTTCCGCGTGTTGTTGGTGACCACTTCGGCCACGATGCCCATCGCAGGAAGGATGAGAACGTAGACCTCAGGGTGGCCGAGGAACCAGAACAGGTGCTGCCAGAGGAGCGCGTTTCCACTGCCGGCGACTGGCAGTGGTTGGCCGCCCACGACCAGTCCACTGGGGAGAAAGAAGCTGGTGCGCGCAAGACGATCCATCGCCTGGAGCACGGCGGCGCCCTCGAGCGGTGGAAACGCCAGCAGCAGGAGGAACGCCGTCACGAGTTGCGACCAGACGAAGAAAGGCAACCGGAACCACGTCATGCCCGGCGCTCGAAGCTGCACGATCGTCGCAATGAAGTTCAACGCGCCGAGGAGCGACGAATTGATCAGGAACGCCATCCCGATCAGCCAAAACGTCTGCCCGTGCCCCGGAGCGAGGTCGGAGAGCGGCGCATACGAGGTCCAGCCGTTATTGGCGGCGCCGCCCGGGACGAGAAAACTGGCCAGCATGATGAGGCCGCCCGCGAGATACAGCCAGTAGCTCGTCATGTTGAGACGAGGGAAGGCCATATCGGGCGCACCAATCTGCAGCGGCACCACGTAATTGCCAAAAGCGCCGAAAGCGAGCGGCACGACGCCGAGGAAGACCATGATCGTGCCGTGCATGGCGCCGAGCTGGTTGTAGAACTCCGGGAGCAGCACGCCGCCAGGCGCGTTGGTCTGACCGAGCCACGCTCCGACGAGCGGTATGGGCTGCGCCGGAAACGCCTGCTGCCACCGGATCAGCATGACGAGGAAGAACCCGACCAGCAGGAAGAAGAGGCTGGTGAATCCGTACTGCAGGCCGATGACCTTATGGTCCGTGGAAAAAATGTACCGGCGTATCAATCGAGGCATCTTACTCAGCCCCGCGAGACGAGGGCAAGCCGCGCCGGCGTCGGGCGTCGTGGCATGGTGTATATTTTTCGACGCCTTTGAGGCCTCGCACATAATCCATCGAGGAGTTGAGTAACCATGCGTTTGTCTCCGTATCGCGTTGCCGTAGGTTCGGCGTCCTTGCTGTTGGCCGCTGCGTTTGCCGGGTGTGGCCAACCGGCCAGTGCGCCCGCGCCAGCGCCCGCAGCGGCGCCAGCGGCTCCTGTCGAATCACAGATCGACCGCGGTCATCGGCTGATCATTGGCGGTGGGTGCCATGACTGCCACACGCCGAAGAAGATCGGCCCGAACGGTCCCGAGGCCAACATGGATCGCATGCTGTCCGGTCACCCCGAGAGCGAGGGTGTGCCGCCGCCATTCAAGCCAATCAAGGGCAGCCCTTATGTCATCCACATCAACGGTCACCTGACGGCGTGGAGCGGCGACTGGGGTGTGTCGTTTGCCGCAAATTTGACGCCGGACATGAACACCGGCCTCGGCATCTGGACGGAGGACATGTTCGTCCAGGCGCTCAAGCAAGGGAAGCACATGGGCAAGAGCCGTCCGATTCTGCCGCCGATGCCGTGGAACTGGTACGGTCAGCTTCCCGAAGACGATCTCAAAGCGATGTTCGCGTACCTGAGATCGATCCCGGCAATCTCCAACCATGTGCCCATGCCGCTCACACCCGACGGCAAGCCGATCGAGGCGCCCTAGTGCACTTCTTCAGCAGTTTCGACCCGGGGGCTCTTGGCCACCATCCTTTATACGAGGGGCACAGCGAAGGCTATGTTCATGAGTCGCTGGTGGCCCGCGAGGAAGGATCCGTCCACACCGGCCTGAGCGTGAACGAGCTCGCACCGGGAGGGCGCATCGACCCTCACGTGCACTCCTTCGAAGAGAGCTTCTATCTCCTGAGCGGAGAAGCTCTCGTCACGATCAACGGTAGCGGCTATCACCTCGTGACAGGTGATTACGCGGTGGTCAAAGTGGGGACTCCGCACGCCTGGCGCACCATGGGAACGGCGCCGGTGCGCTGGCTGCAGATGGCCGCGCCCCAGCCCAAGCCGATCGGCGCCGAGCGCGATACGTTCTTCCTCAAGGATCGATCATTTCCCGCGAGCGCCCCGCGCCTGGATCTCAAGGATCTCAAAGGCAACCTGCTCGGCCATTTCGACGCGGGCCAGATTCCGCCAGTGTCGCTGCGCCCGCCATCGTTGACCGGCCTCGAGGGTGTCTTCCTCAAATGGCTCATCGATGAAGAGTTCGGCGCACGTCACCATCGGCTGCTGTTTATCGAGTATCAACCGGGCGTCCGTCTCGGCCTGCATGACCACACGTTCGAGGAGTCGTACTTCATCCTCAGTGGCGAAGTCGAAGGTACGATGGACGGCAGGACCTATATCGGTAAACCCGGTGACGTCTTCTGGACTGGCGTTGGCTGCGTGCACGGGTTCGCCAACATCGGCAATCAGCCGGTGACCTGGCTGGAGACGTTCGCGCCGCAGCCGCCGAAAGAGAACGTCTTCCGCTTCATGGCGGAGTGGGAAAAACGAGCGAAGGAATTGGAGGGCTGACCATGGCGGCTGAGACTGCACCGCGCACGCGCCCGTACACCGGCGCCGAGTATCTCGAGAGTCTTCGCGACGGCCGCGAGATCTGGATCTACGGCGAGCGCGTCAAGGACGTCACGACCCATCCCGCGTTCCGCAACACGGCGCGGATGATCGCCCGCCTCTACGACGCGCTTCATGATCCCGCCAGGCAATCGGTGCTGACGACGCCCACCGATACGGGGACGGGCGGTTTCACGCACAGGTTCTACAAGGCTTCGCGCAACGCCGAGGAACTCGTCGCGGCGCGCGACGCGATCGCCGAATGGGCGCGCATCACGTATGGCTGGATAGGCCGCAGCCCTGACTACAAGGCCGCGTTCCTCGCCACGCTCGGCGCCAACGCTGCGTATTACGCCCCCTACGACGAGAACGCGCGCCGCTGGTACAAGAAGGTCAACGACGAGGTGTCCTTCGTCAATCACGCGATCGTGAACCCGCCTGTCGATCGAGACAAGCCGCTCGACGAAGTGAAAGACGTGTACATGCACGTCGAGGAAGAGACCGACGCGGGCCTCGTCGTGAGCGGCGCCAAAGTGGTCGCGACCACATCGACGCTCACGCACTTCAACTTCATCGCCAATAACGGCGCCCTGCCCATCAAGACCAAGCCGTTCGCCTTCGTCTGCATGGTGCCGACCGATGCCAAGGGCGTAAAGCTGTTCTGCCGTCCATCCTACGAGATGACGGCAGCCGTGATGGGGACGCCGTTCGATTACCCGCTCTCGAGCCGGATGGACGAGAACGACTCGATTCTGGTCTTCGACAAGGTGCTCGTGCCGTGGGAGAACGTCTTCGCGTACGGCGACATCGAGAAGGTCAACAACTTCTTCCCGCGGTCGGGATTCCTGCCGCGGTTCATGTTCCAGGGCTGCACGCGCCTTGCGGTCAAGATGGACTTCCTGGCCGGCTTGCTGCTGAAAGCCGTCGAGGCGACCGGCGCCAAGGACTTCCGCGGGGTCCAGGCTCAGGTCGGTGAAGTGCTGGCGTGGCGCAACCTGTTCTGGGGGCTCACCGACGCGATGGCGCGGACGACGACCCCGTGGACGGAAGGGTACGTCCTGCCGAATCTCGACTACGGGCTGGCGTATCGCGTCATGGCAAGCCTCGCCTACCCGAAGATCAAGGAGATCATCGAGAACTCGCTCGCCAGCGCCCTCATCTATCTGCCGTCGAGCGCCCTCGACTTCAAGGTCCCGGAGCTGCGACCGTATCTCGATCAGTTCGTGCGTGGATCCAACGGCTACTCGGCGGAAGATCGCGTCAAACTGATGAAGCTGATGTGGGACGCGATCGGGAGCGAGTTCGGCGGACGCCACGAGCTCTACGAACGTAACTACTTTGGCAACCACGAGAGCATCCGGTTCGAAACGCTTCTCGTCGCCGATGTCACCGGCGCGACGAAACGTTACAAGGGTTTTGCCGAACAGTGCATGGCCGAGTACAACCTGGATGGATGGATAGCGCCCGATCTCGTCAAGGCGGACGACGTCAGCGCGATCGTCAAGAAGATCGGGACGCAGGCGTAGAGTCCGGCGTCTGCCGGACCGAATGAGATGTCGATCGACCCGCGGACATTCCGGCAGACTGTCGGCCAGTTCGTGACTGGCGTGACGGTCATCGCGATGGAGGTCGACGGGTCGATTCGCGCGCTGACGGCCAACTCGTTCACCTCGCTCTCGCTCAACCCGCCGCTCGTGCTCTTCTGCCTCGGCAAGGGCACCAGGGCGGGGCAACTGATTCAGGACGTCACCGAGTTCTCCGTCAACATCCTGAGCCGGGACCAGCAGCCGCTCTCGTCGTACTTTTCGGGCGCCTGGAAGGGAGAGACTCCTCCCCCGTTTTCATTCACACGCTCGGAAGGCGGGCCGCGTCTCGATGGCGCCGTCGCAGCCCTCGGCTGTCGTGTCGACGCTGTACACGAAGGTGGCGATCATTGGATCGTTGTGGGACTGGTCGTCTCCCTTCATCGCAGCGAGCTGCCGCGCCCTCCGCTCGTGTTCTTCGGTGGGCGCTACTCGTCGCTGGCCGGCGAGGAGACTTCATCGGAAGAGGCCGGGCTGCTGATTGCATGGACTGAGCCTGGAAAGTAAGAAGGTTACAGTTCAAAGTAGGGAAGTAAGTTGGAAGTGGAGCTGGGGCATGTTGGAAGGAGTTGATCGTCTTGTCGATCTCGTTGGGACGCGGTCCGCAGGTTTGACCGGCGCGCCCGATGCGCAGATCGCCGAATGGACAGCCCGGTGCGATGCGGAGTCACTGGCCAGAACGGATGGTCACTTCGCAGCGGTTGGTCGCGACGGCAGGACAGTACGGCTCGCGCGGACGATCGGGATCCCGCTTCGCTACTTCGTGGCGAAGATGTATCACGGTCCCTTCCTGGTCGTTGCCCATCGCATGGATCAGATCTTCTCGTGGTGTCAGGAGCAGCGCATCGCCTGGCAGTTCGAGCCGGCCTACACCCGCATGGTTCCCGCCCACTACATCGTCGAGCTCGATCAGGTGGGATGCCCCGACCCGTCGCCGCGGTATCGGCGCTTCTTCGATCCGCTGGTCGGACAAGGTTCAACGGATCTAAACGAGGCAGGCGCCGCTTACATTGCCGGCGCGCTCGGGGTGTTGAAGCGCTGGATCGCCGTAGTGCCTGCGGACGAGCCGATTGCCGTCGCGTTCTCGGGCGGCATCGACAGCACGGCGACGCTGATCCTCGCCAGGCACGCGTGCGCAGAGCTCGGTCGCGACCCCGATCGCGTCAGGGCGTTCAGTCTCGATTTCGGTGGTGGCGAGGATGCGGCGCAGGCGGCGCGCGCGGCCCACGAGCTTGGTCTCGCCGCGAGTTGGGAGCGCATCGATGCCGCTCCCGACAGCTACGACCTCGAGGCCGCCATCCGTCTCATCGAGGATTACCAGCCACTGGACGTGGAGTGCGCCGCGACAGCGTTGTGCCTGCTGCGGGGAATCCGCGAGCGATACCGCGATCTCAAGTTCCTGATCGACGGTGACGGCGGCGATGAGAACCTGAAGTCGTATCCGCTGGAGGACTCTGATCTCACGCTGTCGAGCGTCCTGCGAAATCCGCTCCTGTATCAGGAGGGCTGGGGTGTCGACGCGATCAAGCACAGCCTCGCCTATTCAGGGGGACTGTCCCGCAGCTACGTGCGCACCTACGCGCCTGCCGCGGCACTCGGCTTCGACGCGTTTTCGCCATTCACCGTCCGCTCTGTCATTGCGGCGGCCGTCGCAATTCCCTTTGAGCAGGTGCTCGATGGCCGCGCGGAGCGTTTGCAGACACTGAAGCGCGACGTTGTGTGCGCTGGAATCAGGGCGGTCACCGGCATTGACATGCCGGCCAACCCGAAGCGCCGCTTTCAGGACGGCGCCGCTGCCACGCCGCGCGCGCGGGTCAGCAAAGCGTCGTGCCGCCGGACCTTCAGCCGCATCTGGCAGGAAAGGCTGCGGGATGCCGAGGCGCTGGAACGGAGATCGGGGAATGAAGCCTCTGTTCCTGTGCGATGATTTTGTTCTCCAGCACCGACCAGCCAAGCATCCGCTCGATCCGTATCGCGCGTACGCATCGATGTGGGAAGAAGAGCGCGATTGGCGAGGCACGCTCGCTCCGACGGCAGTTGTCTTCCTGACCAACCGCGAGTGCCCGTTCCGATGCGTGATGTGCGACCTGTGGGTCCACACCCTCGACGAGACGGTGCCTCGCGGCGCAATCGCGCATCAGATTCGGGCGGCGGTCGCGGAGCTGCCACCGGCGCGACAGATCAAGCTATACAACGCAGGCAGTTTCTTCGACCCTGGCGCAATCCCTCCCGACGATGACGAACAGATTGTCCAGGCCGTGGCCGGGTTCGATCGTGTGATCGTCGAGTCACACCCATCGTTCCTGACCGGCCTACACGGAGAGCGCTGTCTACGCCTTCGCGATGCGATCGCGGGTCAGCTCGAAGTCGCCATCGGGCTGGAGACCGCGCATCCCGGCGTGCTCGCCCGGCTGAACAAGAAGATGACGATTGACGCGTTCAGACGCGCCGCCGGTTTTCTCAGAGAGCACGACATCGCGCTGCGTGTGTTCGTGCTGCTCAGTCCGCCGTTCATGGCGGCAGATGAGGCGATCGACTGGGCGTGCCGCTCGATCGATCTGGCGCAGGACTGCAGAGCGACGGCATGCACCGTCATCCCGACACGTGGTGGCAACGGCGCGATGGAGGCAATCGGCGATCTGTTCGCGCCGCCGCGATTGCCGGCGCTCGAGGCCGTGATCGAGTACGGGTTGTCGCGTGCCGGCGTGCGCGTGTTCGCTGATTTGTGGGATATCAAGCGCTTGTTCGATTGCGACTGCTCGCGTAAGCGGGCGGAACGCCTGCGAACGATGAACCGCGACCAGATCGCTCCGGCGCCGGTAATCTGCAGGCAACCCTCTTGCGCTATGGGGCGATGATGCGAACGGTGGGGAAGTAGTCGCGGTAGCGTCGCGCGTCGCGAGTCAGAAGGGTGAGCCCGGAAAGGGCGGCATGCGCGCCGATGTAGAAGTCCGGCATCGGCGAGCGACGGTTGCCGCCGCGACGCTTGTATTTCATGAAACACTGGCCCGCCAGAAACGCCGCTTCGAACGGCAGCGGCACGCGGCGGTAGTAGTTCACAGGCAGCGCGTCGTCCAGTTCCTCAATCCGTTCGAATCGGGCAGACACCTCCGCGTAGATGATCGGATTGATCACCAGCATGCCGGAGTTGGCCGATTCGGCCAGTTGCGTCGAAGACCAGTTCAGCCACTCATCGTCCTCAGTGAGGATGTCGAGAATGACGTTGCTGTCGACTAGGGTGTCGCTCACCTCAGCCCCGGGTCAGCTTCATGATTTCTTCAGTGGTGATTCGGCGCGTGCCACGCCCCCGCATATGCTCGATCAGGGCGCGGCCGCGATCGCGCACGCTCGGCGCGACGGCGCGCTTGATCCGGACAGCGTCCCGATCCAGTTCGAATTCAACCTCGGTATCAGGCAGAAGACCGAGCTTCCGTCGTATCGGGAGAGGAATTGTGACCTGGCCTTTGCTGGTGATTCGCAAGTCGTACTCCTACTAGTAAGAGTATTACCAAGACGCTGCGTGGGTCAACGTCAGAAAATGCTCCGACGCCGCGAACGCAGTACTGTCAACCCCATCAGGCATGAGCACTATCCGAACGCGAGAAGATAGAAGCGTGCACGACGGTGTGTTCGATCTCGCGATCGTGGGGTCCGGATTCGGCGGTTCGCTGCTCGCGATGATCGCGAGAGACCTGGGACTGCGAGTGATGCTGCTCGAGCGCGGACGACATCCGCGGTTCGCAATCGGCGAGTCGGCGTCGCCGCTTGCCGGAATCCTGATCGAGCAGCTCGCAGATCGCTACAACCTGCCGCGGGTCCGGCCGCTTTCTGCATTTGGTACGTGGCAGCGGACCTACCCCGATCTCGGCTGCGGATTGAAGCGGGGATTTACCTACTTCAAGCACGAGACCGGGCGCTCGTACACGGCGGACCAGGAGCGGACGAATCAGCTGCTTGTCGCAGCCAGCCCGAGCGACGAACTATCCGACACACACTGGCTGCGCAGTGACGTCGATCACTTCCTGGTGAACGAGGCGATTGCGCTCGGCGTCGACTATCACGACCTCGTCGAGCCCGACGGCATCGAATGGCAACCATCAGGGGAACCACTGCTGAAAGGAACTCGACAGGGGCAGACCTTTCGCGTGCGCGCGCAGTTCGTCGTGGACGCATCGGGGCCGCGGGGATTTCTGGGCAAAGCTCTTGGCATTGCAGATCGCGGGTTCGCCGCCTATCCACGAACGCAGGCTCTCTTCTCGCACTTTACAGATGTCGCACGCTGCGACGAGATGCAGGACTACGATCCCGTATCCGACGGGTCCCGAGTTCCGAGTCCCGAGTCCCGAGTCCCGACTCCGTACCCCATCGACGACGCAGCCTTGCATCACGTGTTCGACGGCGGCTGGATGTGGGTGCTGCGATTTGCGAACGGCGTGACCAGCGCGGGGTTTGCCGTCGAGGACTGGCTTGCTGACGATGTGAAACTGGCTGAAGGCGAGCCGGCATGGCACCGGTTGCTGGCGCGATATCCGTCCATTCGGGCACAGTTCGCTGGCGCGCGTCCGATCAGGTCGTTTGCGTGGATGCCCAGGCTCGCCTATCGAGCCGCACAAGCGGCCGGCGAGCGATGGGCGATGCTGCCGTCGGCGGCGGCGTTCATCGACCCGTTGTTTTCGACCGGCATTCCGCTGACGCTGCTCGGGATCGAACGGCTTGCGCGAATCCTGGAGGGGGGCTTGGACCAGGCGGGCCGGAAGGCCCGCCTCCACACTGCCAGCAGCGGCGGGTCTTCCGCCTTCGCCAAGGCTACGGCGGACCGCCGTAGCTCGAAGAGCGGAGGCTGGTCAGACCCGCCGTCGTATAACGACGCCACGTTGGCAGACGCTGATCGGACAGCGCAATTCATCGCAGGCAGCTACGCGGGGTTCCAGCGGTTCCCGCTGTTTACGTCGTACTCGATGTTCTACTTTGCGGCTGCAAGTTACAGCGAGATGGCGCGCCGACTGGACTCACCGAAGACGCCGCGCGGTTTTCTCTGCGGCGACAGCGACCGATTCACGGGCGCTATGGCGCGACTGTCGCCGGCCATCGCGAGTCGCGCTTCAGGCGGCGGTTACGACAGCGAGGTGGCCGCAGCGATCGCTGATTGGAACGTTGCAGGGCTTTGCGATCCAGAAAAGAAGAACTGGTACGGCGTCGATCTCGACGACACAATCCGCGGCGCGGAGAAACTCGGGCTCACTCGGAAGCAGGTGCGCGATCGCCTCGGTCCTGTCACGTGTGCGTTCTAACCAATCACGAGTCCCGAGTTCCGAGTCCCGGATCCCGAGTCCCGAGCTCAGCTCTTCTTCACCGCCATCTGCTCGCGGATGAGAGACGCCATTCCCGCGGCCGCCGGAGTCATGTAGCGGCTTCGAGACGAAATCAATCCCACTGTCACCGAGAGTGACGGTTCGATCAGCAGCGCCGAATGGCATCCCTCGCCCCACTGAATTTCCGGAATGCAGCCCGAGGGGAGAATGCCGATCCCGACGCCGGCAAACACGTGATGCAGGATGCTCAGCAGGCGATCGACCGTGACGCTGTAGTGCAGCCCGAATCCCGCTGACATGGCTGCCGCGTCGACGAGGCGGCGCAAGTAGGTGTCGTTGGGCGCCGACACGAGAGGTTCGTCCCTCAACTCCGCCAGCCGTACCTTCGGTTTCTTCTTGAGCGCCAGCGGGTGAGATGAGGGAATCAACACGTAGAGCGGCTCTTTCTTGAGGACGGTCGCTTCGAGCAGATCGGGGAGCGCATTCACGTAGCCGATCCCGAAGTCGGCGGCGCCGTTGCGCACGTCCTCGACGATCTCCGACTGCCGGCCCTCCCGGATGCGGACCTCGATGAGCGGCCTCGTCTCGCGATACCGTCGAACCAGCTTCGGCAGAGGGTTGACGGCAAACGCTGAGTACGTCGTGAGCGTTATTCGTCCGCGCTGTTCGTTGGTCACCTCGCTCAGGTTGCGAACGGTCAGGTGCAGCTCGTTCAACATCCGCTCGGCCACGGCAACGAATTCCCGCCCGGCCGCCGTAATCTCAACACGACGCGTGTTGCGCGCGAACAACGTCACGCCCAGCACGCGCTCGACGCGCTTGATCGTTCGCGTGAGTGCCGGCTGCGAGGTTTTCAGATACGCCGCCGCTGCCACGAAGCTGCCATATTCAGCCAGTGCCATGACGGTCAGCAGTTCCCTGGCACGAATGTCCGGTACGTCGGAGGGGTGCATACGCTAGGGTGATATCGATTTATTCGAGATACGCAATTCTAGCCATAGTCGGGTCGCATGTAGAATAGGCAGTTGGAAACGACACCGGGTGTGATTTCAGAGAACCATACGAAATCACACCCGGTGTCCTTGCGGAGACCCATATGAAACCATTGCGCCTCGTTGCGCTCGGCGCGTGGCTCGTTGCAGGCATCAGCGCCCCGGCCTTCGCCCAGGCCGGCGCCGATTTTTCCGGTGTTTGGCAGCCGCGTTACCACGAAGATCAACCGGACCGGATCCCCGGACCCGAACTAACCGACTATACCGGCCTGCCGATCAACGAGTCAGCCCGCCAGTACGCCAACAGCTGGGACCCGTCCCGTCTGACGCTCCCCGAAGAGCAGTGCCGTGTGCACGTCTCGCCATACATCTACCGCGGTCCGCTCAACCTGCGCATCTGGGAGGAGAAGGATCCCAAGACACAGGATCTGATTGCCATCAAACATTACAGCAGCACGTATGAACAGACCCGCACGATCTGGATGGATGGCCGTCCGCATCCCGGTCCCAACGCGCCGCACACCTGGATGGGATTTTCGACCGGCCGTTATGACGGCGACATGCTCATCGTCGAGACGACGCATCTCAAGAAAGGGTGGGTCCGTCGCAACGGCGTGCCGATGAGCGATCAGGCCAAAATGACGGAATACATGGTCCGCAACGGCGATGTGCTGACCCACATCTTCGTCCTCGTTGACCCGGTCTACCTCACCGAACCGCTCGTGAAGAGCCAGGAGTTCGTCCGCAGCACCAGAGAGCTTCCCGCCGGCACGTGGCTGTGGGTCTGCGACCCTGTGCTCGAGATCCCCGACCGCCCGGAAGGTGAAGTGCCCGCGTACATCCCAGGCGAGCACCCGTTCAAGGACGAGTACGCCCGACGCCATCAGCTTCCCGAGATCGCCGTGCGCGGCGGGGCCGCGACGATGTACCCCGAGTTTCAGGAGGTCATGAAAAAAGCGACGATTCCTCCGCCGCTGCCGAAGCCGCAGTCAGGGGCGACGCGAGTCACAGGCGCGGGTCAGCAGCAGGGTCGCTAAGATGATGCCAATTCAGACAAGCATTCCGCGCAAGACTCGTGTGCTGTCCGTCGCCGCAGCACTCGCCGTCGGCGCCGCGCTCGCCGTCGGAACGGCGATGGCACAGCAGAATCAGAATTTCGACAACGTGCAGATCGACACCGTCAAGGTGCGCGACAACGTCTACATGCTGGTCGGCGCCGGCGGCAACACGACGGTGTTCACCGGTTCCGATGGCATCATGGTGGTCGACACGCAGTTCGCTCCGCTCAGCACCAAGATTCTCACCGCCATCCGCGCGATCAGCGACGCACCCATCCGCTACGTCGTCAACACGCACATGCACGGCGATCACATCGGGGGCAACGAAGCCATTTCCAAGGCCGGCCATTTCCGCGCCGGCGGGAACGTCGTGGGCGATCTTGGCGCGGCGGCGACCGCGACGGCCGTCATCATCGCACATGAAAACGTGTTGAAGCGCCTGAGCGCTGACCCGGCACCCGGACAGGCGCCGGTGCCCTTTGCGGCATTGCCGACGGAAACCTTCATCACCAAGAAACGCGAGTTCCTCTTCAACGGCGAGGCCGTGCAGATCATCCATGAGCCCGACGCGCACACCGACGGCGACAGCGCGGTGTTCTTCCGGCGGTCAGATGTGCTCGCGACGGGTGATCTGTTCACCACGGTCATGTTTCCATTCATCGACGTCGCCAACGGCGGCACGATCGACGGTTACATCGACGCGTTGAACGCGCTGATGGATATCACCGTCGCCAGCAACGTCAACGAAGGCGGGACGATGATCATCCCGGGCCACGGGCGGCTTTCCGACGAACAGGATCTCGTCGAGTATCGCAACATGACGACCATCGTCCGCGACCGGATCAAGGAGTATGTCAAGCGGGGCATGACACTCGATCAGGTGAAGGCGGCGAAGCCGACGCTCGATTTCGATCCGCGCTACGGAACCGACACCGGCTTCTGGACCACCTCGATGTTTATCGAGACGATCTACAAACAGATGGTCGAGAAGCATCCGCCGGCCAAGCCCGCGCAAAGCAAGAACCCGCAGAAGGGGAAATCAGAATGAGCGCGCGTACTCTGAGAACAGTGACGGCGCCTCTGATGACGGCGGTAGTGTTCGCGTTGATCTTCACGGTCGTGATCGAGCCGGAGGCGAGGCAGCGCGCCTCCGAGGCGTCTACTCCGGCAGGTCAGGAGCCGCCAGCCGTGCCTGGCGGCGGTGGTCGAGGCAGGGGCCGTGGGCCGACCGGGCCACCTCCGCCAGCGCGCCAGGGCGCGCCGGTGGATCTGACCGGAAACTGGGTCTCGATCGTGACCGAGGATTGGCAGTGGCGTATGCGCACGCCGCCCAAGGGCGACTACGCCAGCGTGCCGATGACACCGCAGGCGCGACAGCTGGCCGACACGTGGGACCCGTCGAAGGACGGCATGTGCGAGGCGTATGGCGTCGGCGGGATCATGCGCATGCCAGGACGGCTTCGTATCAGCTGGCAGGATGACAACACGCTGAAGATCGAAACCGACGCCGGACAACAGACGCGCCTGCTGCACTTTACTCCCCCGGGAGGCCAGCCTGAAACAGTGTCGGCCATTGCCGCGCAGCCGAGAACGCTGCAGGGCTACTCGGCCGCCGAGTGGGTTCGCAGCGGCGGTGCGTTCGACGCGTTCCTCGAGCGCGGGGCAGGCGCCGCTCCGCCGCGCTGGGGATCGCTGAAGGTCGTGACGACGAACATGCGGGCCGGGTGGCTGCGCCGCAACGGCGTGCCGTACAGCCAGGATGCGGTGATCACGGAGAACTTCACACGGTTCACCAACCCCGATGCCGGCGACTGGTTCGTGGTCACGACCACGGTCGAGGATCCGAAGAACCTGGCGCAGCCGTTCATCACGAGCTCGAATTTCAAGAAGGAAGCGGATGGGGCGAAGTGGAATCCGCAGCCTTGTAAAACGTCATAGGTCAAAAGGCAAAAGGCAAAAGTCAGGTCAAAGGTTCGAGGTTCAAGGCCATGCGCAATTCAACGCTCTGCCTGATGTCATGCTTCGTGTTGTTCGTTGGACTGAGTTCGCTCTCTGCGCAGTCGGGTGCTGGGCGAAGCGGGTCGACGACGCGAAGTGGGTATTCGCCGTCGAAGACTCCTTGGGGTGAGCCGGATCTGCAGGGCGTCTATACGAACGCGGACGAGAACGGCACGCCGATGGAGCAGCCGCCGGATCTCGCGGGCAAGCGCCTCGAGGATTTCGGCGAGAAGGAGATGGCGGCGCTGCGCGCGGAGCGGCAGAAGCGCGCGCAGGCGGGTGCCCGCAGCATCGGTGGAAGCGCGGAAGAAGATACCGGCGCAGGCCCGTCGCATTGGTACGAGCACCTGACCGCCAACAACGCCCAGCCGTGGCTGGTGTTCGATCCGCCGAGTGGGAAGATTCCACCGATCACTGCGGCAGCACGGCAACGAGCTGGCGCGCGCCAGGCTGCCCGGAAGGGCCGCGGGCCGGCCGACTCGTACACCGATCGGAGCCTGTACGACCGATGCATCTCGCTCGGCGTGCCCGGTTCGATGACGCCGATGATTTACGGCAACGCCTACGACATCACGCAGAGTCCCGGGTACGTCGTCATCCGCTACGAGATGATCCATGAGGCGCGCGTCATCCCGGTTGATAACAGCCCGCATCTCCCCTCAACGATGAAGAACTACATGGGCGATGCGCGTGGGCGTTGGGAAGGAAATACGCTGGTGGTGGAGACCACTAACTTCCACCCGCTGATTGCGTTTCGCGGCGCCAGCGAGAAGCTCAAGGTGACCGAGCGCTTCACGCCGGTCAACGCCAGCACGCTGCGGTGGGAGATCCGCTTCGACGATCCCGATACGTGGGAGCAGTCGTGGGCGTACGCGATGCCGCTGAAGCGCGACGCCGAGCACTCGCCCTACGAGTACGCGTGTCACGAAGGCAATCGCGGCCTCGCGAATATCCTGAGCGCGGCTCGGGCGGAAGAGAAGAAGCAGTAGCGATCACGCAGTAGACTCTAGAGAATGCAGTCGACAATCCGATCGTTCGATCTCGCGCACCTCGGGCACCTGGAAATCCTCACACCCAAGCCGGACGAGAGCCTCAATTTCTTCGTCAACGTCATGGGAATGACCGAAACCGCACGCCGCGGCGAGTCGGTCTACCTGCGCGGGTGGGACGACTACGAGCATCACACGCTCAAGCTCACCGCTGCGAAGACAGCCGGGATGGGTCACTTCGCATTTCGGACGACCAGCGCCGAAGCGTTGCAGCGACGTGTGGCGATCATCGAACGAGGCGGAACCGGGAAGGGATGGACCGACGGTGACCTGGGCCATGGACCCGCGTATGCGTTCACCACCTCCGATGGTCACAACATGGAGCTGTACTGGGAGACAGAGTGGTACAAGGCTCCTCCCGAGTTGAAGCCGTCACTCAAGAATCAGGCGATGCGCTTCCCGGCCAGGGGAGCCAACGTCCGGCGTCTGGATCACCTGAACCTGCTGACGTCAGATGTCGCCGGCCTGCAGCGTTTTTTTGAAGACACGCTCGGCATGCGTACGACGGAGATGATCAAGCTCGATAGCGGTCAGCTTGCAGGCGTGTGGGTCACGAGCAACAACAAGACCTACGACGTGGCCTTCACCGCGGATCACTACGGCGTACGCGGCCGTTTCCATCATGCGACGTGGGCGGTTGATTCGAAGGACGAGGTCCTGCGGGCGGCTGACATCTGCCTCGAGCACGGGATCCACATCGAGACCGGCCCGCACAAACACGCGGTGCAGCAGACGTTCTTCCTGTACGTGTACGAGCCCGGTGGCAACCGCATCGAGTTCGACAGTGCGGGCGCTCGACTGATGCTCGCTCCCGATTGGCAGCCGGTGGTGTGGACCGAGGCCGAGCGAAAAAAGGGTCAGGCGTGGGGCCTGAAGACAGTGGAGACTTTCCACACCTACGGCACGCCGCCGGTTGAGAAATAGTTTGTGGCGCAGAGAGCCATCCCGTGCACGATGATGCGAGGCGGCACCTCGAGGGGCGCCTACTTCCTCGCATCTGATCTTCCGACTGACATCGCCGAACGCGACCGGATCCTGCTGTCGGTGATGGGCTCACCCGACCCTCGACAGATAGACGGCATTGGCGGCGCGGATCCGTTGACCAGCAAAGTCGCCGTGATCTCGCCATCGTCGCGCCCAGGCATCGACGTCGACTACCTGTTTCTTCAGGTCTGGGTCGATCGTCCCGAGGTCTCGGACAAGCAGAACTGCGGCAACATCCTCGCCGGCGTGGCGCCGTTTGCGATCGAGCGCGGCCTCGTGCGCGGGTGCGATCCCGTCACACAGGTGCGGATCTTCATGGTCAACACGTCGCAGACGGTCGTGGCCACGGTGCAGACGCCTGGAGGAAAACCGGAGTACCAGGGAAACGCGCGCATCGATGGCGTGCCGGGCACGGCGGCGCCGATTCCACTCAGCTTCTCAGACACCGCCGGATCGACGTGCGGCGCGTTGCTGCCGACTGGCCGCGCCGTTGACCTCGTAAACGGCATCGCGGTCACCTGCATCGACAACGGCATGCCGGTCGTCGTGATGCGCGCGTCAGACGTCGGTCGTACCGGCTACGAGACGCGCGATCAACTCGACAAAGACACCGAGCTCAAGGCGCGGATCGAGGCCATCCGTCTCGCGGTCGGTCCGATGATGAACCTTGGCGACGTGAAGGATCAGACGGTCCCGAAGATGATCCTGCTGGCGCCGCCGCGCGAGAGCGGTGTGGTCTCGACGCGGTCTTTCATCCCGCACCGCGCCCACGCCACGATCGGTGTCTTCGCCGCCGTCAGCGTCGCAACCGCTTGCCTGCTTCCCGACAGTCCCGCCCATTCGCTTGCTCGCATTCCCGATGGGACGACGAAGCTGATGCTCGTCGAACATCCGACCGGCGCCAGCCCGGTGTCGCTCACCACAGACGTCCACGACGGCAAGACGGTCGTCACCGAGGCGGCCATCATCAGCACGGCGCGCGCGCTCTTCGAGGGAAGAGTCCTGGTTCCGTAGCCTCGAAGGCTACACGGCAGGTCTTCGTCATCGCCGTGCTCACGGATCAGGGGCAGGTGTCTGCCGTGTTTCCCTGAAACACGTTCTCCGTCAACGTGTTTCCGGCCAGCGGTCCCTTGAGCCCGCATGTATTCAGGGCGAGCGTGTTCTCGCGCAGGGTATTGCCGGTGGACGATCCGGTAGGAGTGATCAGGAACTCGATACCCGCTGGATTCGATATCGCGATGTTCTCCGCGAGAAGGTTCCCGGTGGCGATCACATTCACGCGAATGGCAGCCAAAAGATTGGAGGAGAGCGTGTTCTCCTTCACGGTCGCGCCGCTGGTGCCAAACAACAGGATGCCAACCCGGTTTCCCGTGAATGTGTTCTCCTTGATATGGTTCGCGCTCGTGTTGCTTCGGAGCATGATTCCCCGCGTCAAGTTGCCCTCGAAGTAGTTCTCCTTGACAGTGTTCCCGACACTTCCGGCCTGTAGATCGACTCCATCACCGCCGTTGTCGACGATTCGATTGTCCTTGATGACCACCGTCGTGGAGTTCATGACGAGTACGCCGGTCGTGAAGTTGCGTACTGTGCCGCCGCTTATCGACACTCCGGTTCGCCCGATCACTGTAATACCTACTCCGCTTCCCGAGCCTGAAATGGTGTAACCGTTCAAATGGAGCTTGATTCCGTCGGCGCCAACAGTCAGGCCGTTACCGGCGCACGACAGGTCCTGTTCGAGCTTGAGATCTGTTGTGATCGTCGCTCCACACAGGTCGTCCGCTGCCATATTCGCGGCGCCAGCCGTGACGGCTGCCGCCGCGATCACACACGTTCGTCCAAAACCCCTGAGTCCTCGATTGCCACCGCGCTTCATCGCACCCTCCTTGCCGAATTCCGGAGTAAGGAAGTAGCGCGCGCGGCCTGCAGGAGTCCTTGCAGAAACCTTCGAAAAAGCTCCAAAATCTCCCTGACATCCCATAGCGTGCGGTGGCGACATGCAGGGCGACCTCCAACCTGCTTACGAGTTCGGCGCCTTTTGCCTCGACGTGGCGGAGCAGCGGTTGCTCTGTGCCGGTCGTCCTCTGCCCCTGACACCAAAGGTGTTCGACGTCCTGCGCGTTCTCGTTCAGAACCACGGACATCTGGTCGAGAAGGAGCGTCTACTTGCCGAAGTGTGGCCAGACAGTTTCGTCGAGGAAGGCGCGCTCAGTCGCAGCATCTCCATCCTCAGGAAGACCCTGGGCGAAAGCGATTCGGGTCAGAAATTCATCGAGACGGTGCCCAAGCGCGGGTATCGCTTTGTCGCGGTGGTTGTGGAGCGCGCGGCAAATGGTGACGGCGGATTCGACAGGGCGGCACCAGAGTCTGACGTTGCCGTCATCCCGCTTGTTTCGGTAGAGCAGATCTCACCAAAGCGTGCGTGGGAACGTGTCGGCGTACTGGTTGGCGCCGGCGTCGCTGGACTGCTCGTTGCAGGTGCCATCCTGTCAACGACGCTCCATCCGGTCACGCGCCCAACGCCGGACGCGCCGTTGACGGCTCCCCTGCATCGGCAGGTCACTTTCACAGGAAAAGAACGGGCTCCCACAATCTCACCGGACGGCAAACGCATTGCCTTTGTGTCGGTGGACAGACCAGAAAAGAAGCTGGTCGTACAGCAATTGGCTGGAGGACCACCTCTCACCATCTTCACGGCGCCGGAGATCGGGTATCTGCGCTGGTCACCTGACGGCGCCGACCTGATCGTGTGGGCACGAGGCGCGGGGAAGAATGGCGTGTACGTCATCCCACAGTTGGGAGGGATTCCGCGGCCGATCGCCGGTGGTCAGTTCATCGCGTGCTGGTCACCGGACGGCTCCACGATCGCCGTCGCAACCTACATGGGGAAGATCTGGCTCTTCGACCGGTCGGGCCGCCGGCAAAGAACGCTGTCGCTTCGAGACGTCAACTGGTCGATATGGGACATCGACTGGTCCGTGAAGGGTGTATTGACCTTCGTCAGTAGCGATCCCAAGGGACACTACACCGTCTGGACGGTGAAGCCGGACGGCAACGAACAGCGGCGCATCGTCGATACAGATGCCGAGATCCCGTCGGTGCGCTGGGCTCCAGGCGGAGATGCTGTCTACTATTTTCGAAGACTCAACCAGACGTTCTCGCTCTTCAAGATAGGAGTCCCACCGCACACGAACCCGGCGATTCCCAAGGCCCTTGTCGCCGGAATCGAGATCGATCGATTGTTCGCGCTGTCTGCAGACGCGAAACGGCTCGTGTACGCGCGCGCCCCGTACTACTCGAATTTGTGGGTGGTCGACGCGAACGGTGGGCGCGACAAAAGGCCTCTGATGCAAGAGTTGACCACCGGTACGTCGCTGATCGAGCGTCCCAGCGTTTCGCCCGACGGCACCACGCTTGTCTTCAACGTGGGTCATGGACCAGCGACGAACCTCTACACTATGCCCATTACCGGCAGCGTCCCCAGGCAACTGACCTTCCGCGACTCCCTCAACGTGGAGGCTGTCTGGTCGGCCAACGGCCGACTCATTGCATTTGCCTCCACGGAAGGAGGTCGGTCGCGGATCTGGGCCGTCAATGCCAGTGGCGGAGAACCCGTGGCGCTCTCGTCAACCGACATGGGCAGCGACACATTCGATTTGACGTGGTCGCCAGGCGCTCGGATCTTGTATCAGCAGTCGGGGAACCGTAACTACTACGAGTTGGAGCCTGCCACACGAGCGGAGCGGTTCCTGCTCGATGACGATTCGAGAGGTTGGATCTTCTCACCGGTGTATTCGCCAGACGGTCGAAAAGTCGCGGTGCAGGGGAATCTGCCACCAAGGCATGGCATCTACGTGATTGATGCCAGTGAGCATCGTGAAAAATTGGTGTACGCGACTCCTGAAGACGTCACGCCGCTTGGATGGTCAGCCGACGCGCACTTCATCTATGTGCTCGACTCAAAAACGCTGAACTTTCGCGGTCCGACGGCCCCTGGCGGCGAAACGAAGACCGAGGCAAGGATTCTGCGTGTGTCTGTAGAGGGTGGCCCCGTGACGACCGTAGCGGTTCTG
>Ga0207697_10000568_pt1 | contig 20956 bp, 16 predicted proteins | sample KBSSwiS5withPhiX_FD_184293 | JGI IMG/M metagenome (GOLD analysis project Ga0207697, IMG submission 184293) | Switchgrass rhizosphere microbial communities from Kellogg Biological Station, Michigan, USA, with PhiX - S5 (SPAdes) (version 2) | ecosystem: Host-associated > Plants > Roots >... | reverse complement strand
GCGCCTCGCCGTCGCGAACTTTCTCGACGATGCTCCACGACCCTCACCGGCAACGCGGGCGTTTCGCGGGGCGCCGAAACGAGCACGCGAGGCGCGTGCGCTCGCCAGAGGTACTGCGCAGCGAAGGTTAGTTTCGCACCTGTCCCGTTCCGCGGATGACGTACTTGTAGGTCGTTAGTTCCTCGAGACCCATCGGACCGCGGGCATGAAGTTTATCCGTGCTGATTCCGATCTCCGCGCCGAAACCGAATTCGCCCCCATCCGTAAAACGAGTCGACGCATTCCAATAGACGGTTGCGGAATCCACCTCGCGCAGAAACTGTTCCGCTGTCGCTTCATCACGCGTGACGATGCAATCGCTGTGATGCGAACCGAATTGTCCGACGTGCGCGATGGCCGCGTTTGGTGAATCAACCACCTTAAGAGCGAGAATGAGATCGAGGTATTCCGTCGACCAATCGGCCTCTGTGGCGAGACGAAGCGGTTGGTAATTCAGGCCCGTGAGCTCTGCGAACGCGGTTTCGTCCGCGCGCAGCTCGACTTTCTTTTCTGTGAATCTGGGAGCGAGCTTACGCAAAAACTCCGGCGCGACGGCGCGATGGACAAGAACAGTTTCGATCGCGTTGCAAACGCCGGGCCGTTGCGTCTTCGCGTTCGTTACGATTTCCACCGCCATGTCCAGGTCGGCGGCGCGATCGACGTAAACGATGCAAATGCCGTCGGAATGTTTGATCACAGGCATGCGAGCGGCGTCGACGACAGCTTCGATTAACGCTTTTCCACCGCGCGGAACAATCAGATCAATGTAGCGATCCATTTCCGCCATGTACCCAACCGCAGCGCGATCGGTTCGTGGGATAAGAAGGATACTATCGGCGGGCAGGCCGGCTTTCGCGCCACCTTGTCGGAGCGCTTCAGCGATCGCGATGTTGGAATTGATTGCTTCCGAGCCACCTCGCAGGATGGTCGCGTTGCCTGTCTTGGTGCAAAGAACCGCGGCGTCGCTCGTGACGTTGGGACGTGACTCGTAAATGATGCCAACGACACCGATCGGGACCCGCACTTTTGCGATGCGAAGCGCGTTAGCCGAGTTCCATTCGCGGATCACCTCGCCAACGGGGTCGGGGAGAGCTGCGACTGCTCGAACGCCCTGTGCCATCTCTTCGAGGCGAGGTCCGTTCAACTTCAGTCGATCGATCATAGCGCTGGACAGTCCGTTGCTCCGCGCCTGCGCAAGGTCCTTTTCGTTTTCTGCCAGGATAGCGTCCGCGCGGCTCATGATCTCGTCTGCCATGGCGAGAAGCGCCGCATTTTTCTGGCCGGCGTCGAGTTGTGCGAGCAAACGCGCGGCCACGCGAGCTCGCTGCCCATATTGCAAAATTTCTTCCTGCAATGACATCATCGTTATGCGCTTCCCAGCATAGGCCTAACGACCTCGGAGTGTGAGTACCGGACGCTTCCTGGCAATGAAACGGGTTCCAGTCACTTGGCCCGCAACTGCGGCCGCAATCCGCTCCGGATGCCGCCCGTTGATGATCACAGTCATGATTCCCGCGTGGACCGCCATTTTGACTGCCTCGAGTTTCGAGATCATTCCGCCAACAGAGAAGCGGCCTTTGCTCCCGTTCGCCAGTCTTTTTGCGCCATCCACATCGCGCACTCGTGGAATGACGTTGCCGTTGGCGTCCAGCAATCCATCGACTCCGGTGAGGATGATAAGGAGATCCGCTCCGGCCAGCATCGCGACTTCGGCCGAAAGGCGATCGTTGTCTCCGAAGCTCAATTCTTCCGTCGCCACGGAATCGTTCTCATTGATGATCGGCACGACATTCGCCGCCGATAAGAGACGCTCGAGGGTGTTGCCGGCGTTGGCGCGGCGCACGTAACTGTCGAGATCGCTGTAGGTCAGAAGCAGTTGCGCTACATTCAGTTTGTAGCGCGCGAAAGCCGTTTCCCACGCGCGCATCAATTTGGATTGGCCGATCGCCGCACTCGCCTGGGCGGTAGCCAGATCGGTCGGACGTTCGTCGAGAGAAAGCGTGCCTGTTCCGGCGGCAACGGCTCCGCTCGTGACAGTGACACATTGATGACCCAACCGAATGAGTGCGGCCACTTCGGCGCTGATCCGGGCGAATTGCTTCAGGTCGAGGCCCGGCGCGTTTGTCCGGGTCAGGATGCCAGATCCGAACTTGAGAACGATGCGCTTGGTGTTGGGTCGCGATTTGTTGGGTTTGGACATGAAATTGAAGGGCGGTTTCTATCTCTCGGACCGGCCAGAAATGCCAGTGGAAAATTTCCGATTCGGCCGGACGAATTTCAGCACGCCTCATGCCCGCATTCGTGTGCTCTCCGTTTCGTAGGGAAGTCGAGGGAACCTTGCGCCGACGGCGAGCTACGCTTGGGGTTCGTCGCAAATCACTGACTGTCTCATAGTCGCCGACGAGCGAACAATTCAGGAAAGGAAAGCCTTGCCCTGCCCAGGCAATCATTTTCTCAGACCGTTCACGTCAACTTTTGTCCGGTTTTCGTCATTTCTGCCAAAACGAGGTCATTCGATCTTCTTTCGTTAGTCATACACGAAATAATCAAACAAAAGGAAATTATCATCATGAAAGCAAGACATCGGTTTGTTTACATCATCGCGGCCTTAGTTGGGTTGCCGCTCGTCGGAACGGCTGCATCAGCGGCGACAATTGAAGTGATTGAGACGTTCGATATTTCCGGCATGGGACGGAACACGGAGCCACAGAAGATTAATGACCGTGGCGATATTGTCGGCGCCGTAGTCGACCCTGTAGCAGGGATCACGCGGGGTTTCTTTCGCGGACGCTACGGTCAATTCCAAAAAACGTTCGTTGAGCCTAACGACACCGGTAACGTAACCCAAAATCGAGGGCTTAATAATGCCGGTCAAATGTGCGGCAACTACACGGTTGCAAGTGACGGCACAACTCACGGCTACCTTCTTATGAGTGGCGCCTTCACGGGATTCGATCTTCCCGACGTTTCTAGCACTATTCCATTGGGGATAAGTAATTATAGCCAGGTTGCTGGAAGCTTTGTCGAAAATGACGGCATTACGCAGGAAGCCTTCCTTGGTTTCACTGATACGTCGGTCACGACATTTGCCATTCCTGACGCTACCGCGACGCTTGCTTATCAGGTAAATACGTCCAATCAGGCCACTGGTTACTATGTAGATGCCGATGGGATCACACACGGATATCTCCGTGACGCTGATGGTACGTTGACTTACCCGATCGATCCTGAGGGTTCGGTGGGGACGGTTCTGTTTGGAAACAACGACTCCAACTGGGTTGTCGGACGTTATGCTGACGAGGCGGGTGTAACTCATGGGCTGTTCTTCATGACGCCTGGTGAGTTTGTTACGTTTGATTATCCGGGATCGGCTTTTACCTCTCTCAATGGGATCAATGCGCGGGGATTTATCTGTGGTCGTTACGTTGATGACTCGGGGGTCGAACACGGTATCATCGCGAAGGTCAATCCTGACGGCACTAATCAACCTAACAAGAACAACATTTTGCCGCGGACTGGGCTTAAGCCGGCCCAGTTGTCTCCCGAAAGATCGGGAATTGGTGCGCCCGCAATGTAAGTCATGGTTGGATAACTCGGGTAACGCCGGGCGCCAACGAGGCGCCCGGCAAGATCCGACAAGGCTATCGAGGTTCTTCGCCGCTAGAAATGCGGTCCACAAACTGTCCTTCCCGCGCCTCGGTCCACTCCTTACGGAGTTGGCTTCTCATCCAAACCAAAATTTCGTCGATACCTTGCGGGTGTGATGCGAAAGCGATGACGAAAAGCGCGCCGAAAAGCGTCCGCGCTCTGGAAACCAACCGAAGCGGCGACGGCATCGATCGAGAGGTTCTCGGCCGACAAGCGGCGCCGGGCCTCATCCAGGCGGCGATCCTGCACGAACGCGCCGGGCGTTTGATTGAAGACGGCCTTGAAACGCCTGACGAAGTGGCGCGGGGAAAGACAGGCACGATTGGCCAGGGCAACGACCGAAAGATCGCGCTGCGGGTTGGTCGCGATCCAGCTGGCGAGCTCCGCCAACCGATCGGTCGCTATCGTCTGAAAGCGGAGTGGCTCCGAGTATTGATCCTGGCCGCCCGGTCGTTTCAAATAGACGACCAAATCGCGCGCCACCCTTAACGCGGCTTTGCGCCCGAGGTCTTCCTCGATCAGAGCAAGAGTGAGATCAATTCCAGCTGTCACTCCCGCCGAGGTGTAGAAATTGCCGTCACGAATGAAGAGCGCGTTTGGCTCGATGCGCAGGTTTGGAAATCGCCGGGCGACATCGGCCGCGAATCGCCAATGGGTTGTTGCCCGTCGGCTATCGAGCAGACCGGTCGCCGCCAACGCGTAAATGCCAGTGCAGATCGAGACGATGCGCCGGGTCTTTTTCGCTCGGTCTTCAATCCACCGAGCCACGGCGCGATTGGTGTCAGCGCGACGCAAGCCGGCGCCCCCAGGGATGATAATCGTGTCGAGCGTGGGCGCGCCCCGCAGAGTCGCCTGGGGTTGAAAAACAATGCCCGATTCGGCAACGAACTGCGAATTCGTTAGGCCAAGAACCACGACCTCGTAGGCACGGACAGGATTGTCGTTGGCGTCATTCACCTGGGCGGTAGCGAATGCTTCCGCCGGCCCAACCAGATCGAGGGCGTCCACCTGGTCGAAACCAACGATCCCGATGCGCCGCGGTTTCATCCTCTCAGGATAAGGTCGATTACGAGATGTCTCATGACGAATTTCAGACAATTAATGCCATCGGGAGAAATTCGCCATTTCGCCACCGATTGGATATTTTCCCGTCGAAACTGCTTAGCGGAGTTATGAATGAAAACATGGAGGCAATCCCGGCCGAATCAGCTTCCTTGGGTAAGGCACGCCATCGCCTTCGTGTGGTTCGGTTTGGGGTCGTTGTCGTGTTACTCTATTTGCTGGCCGTCTATGTCGTTACGCCTTCGCTCTGGAAAAGGGATGTGCGCCGTCATCCGGAATTGTTCAACGCGCCGCGCATCACTCACACGCCGAATGGAATTCTCGGTGACCCGCTGAACGTGGCATTAGTCGGATCTGAATCGGACCTGATTCATGCCATGATCGCGGCAAAGTGGTACCCGGCAGACGCCCTTACTTTCCGTAGCAGTCTCTTGATCGCAGTTGATTCTGTCTTTCACCGGCCAGACGACGATGCACCGGTGAGCACGCTCGAGCTTTTCGGTCGCAAACAGGACCTGGCCTTCGAACAACCTGTTGGCGGTAGCCCGCGTCAGCGACATCACGTGCGATTTTGGAGATGGGACCAGCGTGTTGACGGACGCGAGGTGTGGTTTGGTGCGGTGACCTTCGATGAGCGAGTCGGATTAAGTCATACCACCGGCCAGGTCACGCATCACATTGGCCCCGATATCGATGCGGAGCGAGATCGACTCGGCGCCGGACTGCGGGAAGCTAAAGCGACAGAAAGATTATTCTGGTTGGATGACTTTCAGCAATTGCGCGGGAAGAACGGCGGCGGTGACCCCTGGTACTCCGACGGCCGACTTGAAGTCATCGAATTAGTGACGATATCATCTCCCTCAGCAGCGACGACGAATGATCCGGCCAAGCCTTAGCTCGACCTGACTTGTGACGGAGAAGACTCTGATGCCTGCAGAACGGGCCTATAGCTCAGCGGTTAGAGCAGGGGACTCATAATCCCTTGGTCCCAGGTTCGAATCCTGGTGGGCCCAGTCTTCGCTCGCGTCGAAGAGAAGAGCGAAGACTGTCGCGCCGTAGCTTTAGCGAAGGCGGACCGCATTTACCTTGCAGCCACAAACGCGGCGAGCTACGACTCGGCAGGCCAATCGCTCGCGTCGAAGAGAAGAGCGAAGACTGTCGCGCCGTAGACTTGGCGGTGGCGGACCTTTTTCCACCTTGCAGCAATTAACGCGGCGAGATACGACTCGGCTCGCCAATCACAATGAGCAAAACGGTCGTCCTTGTCGTCGAGCTGTTTGTCCTGAGCGCTCTCGTCTTGATCACTCGTTGTGCGAATTACGAGGACGTGTTGGTAGACGGGAAGATCTACTTTTTGGACGCAGACTGTTATGCGCGAATGAGCCGGGCCCGGTTAGTTGCAGAACATCCGGGCACAATCGTGAGGAGGCACGATTTCGAAAATTTTCCGGACGGCACAACTCCGCATACGACAGCGCCTCTTGATTACCTGATCGTCGCCCTGGCCGCGGCGCTGAGGTCGTTGACGACCCAGCCGCTCGACCTGGCCGGAGCAATCATCTCGCCGCTGCTGGCGCTGGCAGGTGGCTGGTTCCTGTGGTGGTGGTTGGGCCGCTTTTCGGCACCCGGACGGTATGCAGCTCTGCTCGTCTACACTTTCAGTGCCATTCTTGTCCATGGCACGGCGCTCGGGCGACCGGATCACCAATCACTCTTGATTGTCTTGCTACTCGTCGCATTCGCAGCGGAATGGATTCTCGCAGAAAAGCCATCAGTTGGATGGAGTCTGGCGAGCGGACTGAGTTGGGGAATGGCGCTCTGGGTGTCGCTTTATGAGCCGCTCATCCTTCTGGGCGGACTGGCGCTTTTTTCTCTCTTCAGCCGTAGGTCAAATTGGACCGCACCATCGCGCCGGCTCGGGTGGTTTGTTTTTCTCGGCGTTGTGCTGCTGGCTGCCGTGATCGAGCGGCGCTGGCCGGAATGGCCGGGGTCGCAGCCGTTTTTCGCCAGCTGGGCGGCGACGATCGGCGAGCTCAAACCTGTCGGCCTAACGAACCTAATCTGGTTTTATTGGTGTGGCGGCCTGCTTCTTCTCAGTCCGCTTCTGCTCATCATGGCGCGAAGAAATCAGACGGTTTCCTGGACATTCGTTAGTCTGATCGTGCTCGCCTTCGGCCTAACGTTGTGGGAAGCGCGCTGGGGTTATTTTTTCGCGGTGATTTTTCTTCTCACCTTGCCGGCACAGATCGCTGTCGTTAGGCAGAAATGGATTGGGTGGGCTGCGGTCGTGGTGGTTCTGCTGCCATTCCTGATTTTTTGGGATGGGCAGTTCTGGCCTAACGACGAGGCCGCGGCGAGTCGCGCCGAAAAGAGAATTGAAATGGCACAGTGGCGCGCCGCCGCCAGCCGTCTGGCTGACGTAACAAGAGCCCCTGTCCTCACGCCGTGGTGGCTTGCACCTGCCACAGCCTACTGGTCTGGCCAACCGACCGTGGCGGGCAGCTCCCACGAAAGTTTGCCCGGTATCGTCGCAAGCACGCGTTTCTATCTCAGTACCTCGCCTGGAGAAGCGGAGATGATTCTGCGGCAACGCCGAGTACAGTGGGTTTTGGTGTATGACGCCGAACGAGTCGCCGAGAATTCCGCGGCCATACTGGACAGCCAGGCAGGGGAAGAGGCGTTTTGCCGCGTGCTTGATCGTTTTCCCTCGCAAGCACCGCGTTTCCTGGCCCTCACCGGTCAAAATGAAACCTGTAGAACCTACCAGGTGCGGAAATAATTCAAAAATCCTGGCGGTTTAGACGTCGTCAGCGTTGACACAGAGAGCTGAGGCTTCTAATTATGATGCGTGTTAAAGAAATTTCTCCCGCAAAAATCCCCTTCGCCGATCGAAACTTCACCGATCGGCTCGACTTTTGCTGAGGAGAACTCTGTTTCCTCTTATCAAGGGGAAGCACCTAAACAACCAATTATTACCGAGCAAAAATATATGGCCGAACCAACAGGCAAAGATGTCCTCTCGAAAGATGTCGAGATCAAGGGAAGCATAAAATTTCAAAAAGAGCTGATGATCGACGGTAAAGTCGAGGGTGAGATCAACTCCGATGGCGTGCTGACGATTGGCGAAAACGCCGATATCCGAGGCGAAATCAAGACGAAGTCGATCACCGTCTTCGGCAAGGTTCACGGCAACATCACCGTCGCTGAACGTTGTGAATTGAAGTCGCGCTGCACCCTGCAGGGCGATTTGAAAGCGGCCCGTCTCGTAATCGAGGAAGGCGCGACCTTCATCGGCAAGTCCGAGGTGACCAGCGGCAAAGTGCAGGCTAGCGCCAATACCATTTCCAGTCGCCCGGAGATCGTGCGCAATGACGATGCGCCGGCCCCGAAGGCGGCTTTCGCAAGTCGTTAATTTAGTCCCAGCAGGGCACATCTGTGGCCAATTCGCCTGCCAAAGTCAGCGTGGAGTGTTCCCACTGCGGCTTTAAGCAGATGGAGTACGCCGCGGCCAGGAACACGATTTGTCGGCAGTGTGGCAAAAACTACCCGGTCGCCGCGACGGAGCGATCGGAAACCAAATCGGTTCTGGGCAGCGGAGGCGCATCGGCCGCACAGGCACTCCTGCAACGCGTTGGAGGCCTTTGGAATCGTCCGCGGATTACGGCCGTGGTTTGCTTCGATTGCGGGGCGAAACAGGAACTTAATTCGGCCGCGACCTCGACGATCTGTCCTTCGTGCAGCGTCCACATGGACTTGCGTGACTACAAGATCAATACTTCTTTCAGCCGTGCTATTCGCACGCACGGCGAAGTGCATGTCACTTCCTCGGGAGATTTGAGCAGCAGCAGCGTGTTCTGTCGTTCCGCCATTATCGAAGGCAAATTGCGCGGTAGTCTGCAATGCACCGAGAAAGCGGAGTTCAGGGCTCCGGCCAAGGTGCAGGGGAAGTTGAGCGCGCCCGTGGTTGTGATCGGCAAGAAAGCCGTCGTGCAGTTTTTTCGCCAGCTGCACGTGGGCTCGATTGAGATTCGCGGAAAAATGATCGGCGAGGTTGTTGCGCAAACGGTCGTCACGATTCGCAGCACTGGGTTGCTCGACGGCAATGTCGTCGCGCGATCGATCAACGTGGAAAAAGGCGGAACCTTCTCCGGACAGTTGGCGATCGGAGGAAAGAGCTGGGAGCAGGCGGAATTGCTCGCCGAGGTCGAATCGGCCAATCCATCAACGATTGCGAAAGTGCGCCGGCCGCCACCAGAGCCGTTTGGTTTACCCGCAACTTCCTGACCTCCGCGAGACGATGGTGAAGCAACTCCCACGGAGTCCCTACGACCGGCTGGGCGGTTACGTCCATCTGCCGCGTTTGATCGACAAGGCCCGTCTTCACCGCCGCGGTTTGCTGGAGGGGTATAACTACAAAACGGTCGGCTTTGATCAGCATCTGCTCGCGTTTCTCAAGATCGACCCGGACGCTTTTGAGAAAGTGGCGAACGAACAGGAGGATGATGCGACTATTCTCGACTGGATCGTTAACAACAGCGTCTCGCACACGCCGGATGAAATCGAGCAATGGAATCAGGCGATGATTTCACGTCATCCTGACACGGCAGAAAAGAAGGCGCGATTCACCCACTTCCTGAACGAAGCGGGCGGGGCCTCGCGTGAGGATATCCGCACATACTTCGACCTCATCGATTTCGATGAAGGCCGGTTGAAATAGCAAACGTGGGAGCGGCCTTTCTGCCCCGATTGACTTAAGGTTCCACCACGGATTCGGGGCACACAGGCCCCTCCCACATTGTGTTTAGTTTACGAATTCGGCGAAGATTTCGTTCGCCTTTTCAAGGGTCTCTTTGCTCCCGATGTCATACCAGGTTCCCTTGATCTGATAAGTCTTCACTGGAAGCCGACTGTAAAGCCATTGAATAAAACGCCCCGGCTGATCCGGATTGTTCCCCGCCGCGATGTAGGTCGTAAAAAGTTCGAGTGTTGCCGGTGCGAAATAATAAAGCGCGATGCCGGTAAGCGTCGTTTCGGGTTTTTCCGGCTTCTCCTCGAAACGAGTGATCACGCCAGCCGCGTCAGTTTGAATGGCTGAATATTTTTTCATCGCTTCGAGATCACCCACGTCGTAGGTCGCGAGCATCGCGTCCGAGCCTTTGGCCGCGGCCGCGAAATCATCGAGGGGCTCGCTAAAGAGATTGTCGCCCGCCACCACGATCAGTGGCGCCTGCGTCAAATTCTCGCGATCGATCACCAGGCGAATGTCGCCGATTGCGCCAAGCTTGTCGGCATCGCTGCGCGAGCCGTCATTCACGATCTTGAATTTCATGTTCGGGTGGTGATTCGTATAGCCGTCCGCCCAGGTCTGGAAATCCGTCGCGAACTTGTCGTTAGTCACGACATAAACCGTCTCGATATCCGGAATCGGCGCGAGATTATCGAGCACCCATTCAATCATCGGCTTACCCGCTACTTCAAGGAGCGGTTTGGCCTTCGTCTCAGTCAGCGGATAAAGGCGGGTCGCATAACCGGCAGCGAGGATGAGGACATTCATAAAAAGTGGGAGGCGGAAGGTAGACGCAGGCGGCGTTTCAGCCAAGCGCCTTTTGCTCGCGCGCGTCGTTAGGCATGGGCGCGTGTCGCTTGATGTAATTCCTCCTGTAGCTGTTCGATCCGTTTTGGGTCCGTAATCTTTCCGCGCGTTGCGGCGTCGGCGACATAGAAGGTATCGATCGCAGCCCCTTTTTCGGTGTTGATGCGCGAGAGCGTGATATAAACGCTGTTCCGTCCGAGGCAGGAGACAAGATCGTAAAGCAGACCCAGCCGATCGGACGTTTCCACCTCGATCAGCGTACAGGTTGGATGACTCTTGTTTTCGATCGTGATCCGGGTTGGAAACTCGATTTCAGAACTGCGTGCCTTGGTTCTCCGGCGGACGTTTGAAAGCAACGGATCGAAATTGAAACTCTCTTCCTCCAGTGCAATCCGCAGGATCGATTCGACGCCTGCGATTTCAGCCGGATCCGTCACCGGTTGCAGCTTTTGGTTGCACACTCGAAAAACGTCGAGCACCAGGTTGTCATCCCGGATGAAAATATCCGCGCTCAGAATATTGACGGAAGCGACAGCGAAAGCTCCCGCAATGCTAGCCAACAGGGATTGGCGTTCCCAGGTGCAAATCGAGACCACGCTGTGACCCTCTTGCGGCAGGGCTTCCCAGCGCAGGGCTGGAGTGGTGGCCGGGATGTCGCGCACGTAAATATTGCGCCAGAAGGTTTGAAAGAGATTGAGGTGTGCAACGATGTCTTCGACGTCGAAAGTGCGGAAGTAGTTGTCCGGCATGTAATCGAAGTGCGCTTCGATTTCGTCGGTGAACTCGGGACCGAGCTTGTCGATCAAGGTTTGGCGGAGTGTATCGCGTTCAATTTTCGTCTGCGCGATGAAGCCTTCCTGGTCGCGGAGATAACGCGCCGTGGCGTCGTAAAGACTCCAGACGAGCGACTCCTTCCAATCTGACCAGAGATCGGTGGTGCCCTGGCCGTCTGCCAGAGTAATAAGCATGAGCAGATCGAGGTTCGATGGCGATTTTACGATGTTGGCCAATTCGATAACCGTCGCCGGATCGTCCACGTTTCGGCGCTGCGCCATGCTCGAGAGGGTGACATGATGATCGACCAGTAGCACCAGGGATCGCCGTTGTTCTGAGGAAAGTTGGAGGCGGACCGCCACGCCTTGCGCGAAAAGGGCGCTCGCTTCCGAATGGGGCCGTGCTCCGACGCCTTTCCCGGTGTCATGCAGCAGGAGAGCGAGATAGAGAATGTAGGGATCCGCGATCTTCTCAAACAAGTTTCGGTAAGGCTGCAGTTTCGGGTTATCCGTCTGGCGGAGCGCATCCAGTTTTTCGAGACAGACGAGGGTATGTTCGTCGGCGGTGTAACGATGGAAATACTCGTGCTGAACGAGGCAGGTCAGATGGCCGAATTCCGGGAGATAGCGCCCAAGAAAATCGGCCGCGTGCATGAGACGGAGAATGCGTGCCGCTTCTCCTTTGCGATTTAGCATGCGCGCGAAAATTTCCCGCGGTGCCTTGCCATAACGAAAGTCGCGGTTGACGAACCGGAGTCGCCGGCCGAGCGCATCGGTCAACTCCGGGCTCAGCGTCAGGTTGCGTTCCTGCGCGTGTTCGAAGGCCTTCATCATTTCCTCCGGTTGGCGGGCGAAAAGCTGCGCGTCGCTGACGTGTAACTGGCCGTTCCGGCTGAAGAAATTCTCAAAATGTTCTTCCGGCACTCGGCGTCGCGACAAAACCGGGAAGAACAGTCGACGCGGAGTTGTTGCCGCCCCGGTCGCGAAGCGTTCCGTCAGCCGTTCGGTAATCCGGAAAATATTCCGCGTGTGTTCATAGTAATCTTTCATGAACATCTCACTGCGCGCGACCGGACTCGGCTGGTTGTAGCCGAGTTGGCGCGCGACTTCCGATTGCTGGCTGAGATAAAGAACGTCGCTGCTGCGTTCGCTGGTGTAGTGCAGTTGCGTCCGCACCCGCAGGAGAAAATCATAGGCCCGATCGATGCGGCGCCGATCACCTGCGCTCAGCCAGTCCTTGCCCACCAGGTGTGTAGTCGTTAGGGCGCCTTCCTGAAAATAGGTAATCCAGAGAAGGTTTTGGTAATCGCGCAGACCGCCGCAGCCTCGCTTCACGTCCGGCTCCTGCAGATACACGTTGTTGGCGAACTTCGTATGACGCCGCGTCTGGTCTTCCATGCGTGCGGCGATGTATTCCTTCACATGGCCCTGCACGCACTGACCGCGGAATTGTGCTCGGAAACGTTGATAAAGATCGAAGTCTCCGTTGAGAAACCGCGCTTCCAGCATGGAGGTTTTGGTAACCATCTCGCCGTTCGCTTGGGCCACCGCCTCGCGCACCGTCCGGGTGGAGTGGCCGACTTTGAAGCCGATGTCCCAAAGAAAATACAGAATTTGCTCGACCGTTCGCGCGAGGGAGTCAGGCAGTTTTTTGCCGGTGTGGCCATGCAGGAACATCACGTCCACATCGCTCGCCGGATTGAGTTCCCCTCGACCGTAGCCACCCAACGCGATGAAACTAACCGGGACGATTTTTCCCTTCGTTGTCTGCATCGCCGAGGAGCTCGCGAAGGTAAAAATGTGGCGTAAGAGAACGTCGATTAACGAAGCGCGGCTCGCGCACACTTCCCGGCCACCGCCACCGCCCTGATGGCGGAGGCGTAACCGGTAATTTTCAATTTTTAGGAACTTTTGGTAAAGAGGAAGGAGATGCGGCGATTCGTGTCCGGCGACCGCTTCGAGCTCCCGGCGTGCGTGCTCCAGAACCTTAACCTGATCATCGGACATTCGTTAGGGACGCTGCCATCGCGATGCGTTAACCGCATCTACGAAATTCGGGTCTTCTTCTACAGCTGAATCGCGTAGCGCTTCATCTTATTGTAAAGCGTCGGGCGCTGGATGCCGAGTAGCTCGGCGGCTTTCTTTTTGTTTCCGTGACATTGGGCGAGCGCGTCGAGAATCGCGTTTCGCTCCATGTCGTCGAGAGTACGAGCGGGACCAGTCACTCGCTGAGCCGCCGCGCGTTCCGTTTGCTGTAACGCGACTGGAAGGCGCACTTCCGCGGGCAATTCCTTCACTGTGATCTGGTCCTGGCGCGCGAGCACGACGGCGTATTCAACCGCGTTTTGCAGTTCACGCACGTTGCCCGGCCAGCCGTAATCGAGAAGTTTCTGGAACGCTTCCGGAGTAATCGTCGGCTCCGGTTTTCCGAGCTGCTCGGCGAATCGTTTCACAAAGTTCGAAACCAGCGGCGGAATATCCTCCTTCCGTTCGCGCAACGCCGGCAACGCGACCTGAAATGTGTTCAACCGATAATAGAGATCGGAGCGAAGCCGGTTTTCCGCTAACGCCTCCTGCACCGGGCGATTCGTAGCGGCCACCACCCGGAAGTTTGCTTTCAGCGTTTTCGTGCTGCCTAACGGGCGAAATTCCCGCTCCTGCAGAACGCGCAGAAAGCGCGTCTGTAATTCCGCCGGCATCTCGGAAATCTCGTCCAGGAAAAGTGTGCTTCCTTCCGCTTCGGCAATCATTCCGCGAAAATCATTCGCCGCGCCAGTGAATGCGCCCTTCACGTAGCCGAATAATTCGCCTTCAATCATCGCCTGCGGAAAGGCGGCACAATTGAGTTTCACCATTGGTTTGTCTGCGCGCCGACTCCGGCTGTGAATGACGTTCGCGATCACCTCCTTGCCGACTCCGCTTTCGCCCGTGATCAGCACGTTCGCCTCCGACGGCGCCATCGCCGAGATCAGCTCGTCGATTTCCTGCATAGCCTTGCTGTTGAAAACCGGGGCAAGCCGCGTCTCGGCCTGGGCCAACTTTTTTTGAAGACGCTGCGCCGTCTCGCGAAGCTCGATCGTTTCCCGGAGAAGCTCTTGCTTTTCGAGCGCCTTCTCCACCAGGCTGAGCAGCTCTTCCGGCGCGTAGGGTTTGCTGATGAAATGATACGCGCCGCGTTTGATCGACTCGATCGCGTTGCTCAACGAATCGTGGGCGGTCAGGATGATCACCTGGGTGTCGGGATGCGAGGCTTTGATCTGTTCGAGCATGTGCAAACCGTCCGCATCAGGCAGTTGCAGATCGAGGAGGACGAGCGCCGGCTTTTTTGCTTCGAGCAAGCGCATCCCAGTTGACGCATTCGCAGCTACTTCCGGTTCATAACTGTGACGGCCTAACAATGCCGCCAGCGTCAGCAGGATTGGACGCTCGTCGTCGATGATAAGGATGCGTCGATTCTCAGCGCTCATCGATCAAGTTCCGCAGGGAGAAAATGAAAATCACAACTAACGACTTGCCGGGAACGAGACGTTGGTCTCGAGGATCGAGGCGGTCGGATCAAAATGAACTCGATACTGCGCATCATGCGCCTCGAAAATAGTGCGGGCCCGGAAGAGACCAAGGCCATAATGGCCGCTCCTCCCGATATGTTGCAGCGGACGCGCTCCCCAGTCTTCCGTCACCCCGTCGAATTTCGTTTTCGGCTCGCGCAGGTTGAATTCAACCGTCCCATTCTGACCGTGGGCTGCGAAGACAAGCGGGCCTTCGCCCCGCCCGTGCCTGTCGGCATTAGCCAGGAGCTCGACAAACGCCTCCGTTAAGATCTGCGGATCGATCTTTAGCATTTCTTTGCCTAACGAGACGTTCCATTCGATCGCGGCCGATTGTTCCGGTTGGTCCAAAGTCAATTTGGCGCGCAGATCCTCGACGAAATCTCCAGCTGGGTACGGCATCATTTGCGGCTGAATCTTTCCCAGGATGTTGGAAAGCTTTTGCAGGTGCGCTCCCAGATCCCCCGTCATTTCGCGCAGACGTTTGATTTCCGCCTTCACTTCCGGGTCCTCGACAATTTCACCGAGGAAAGCGGCCTGCAGTTCGACCCCGTTCAAATGATTACGCAGATCGTGGTTGAGCTGGCCGATGAACTTGGTGACTTCCGGCCACGAAATCTTGGGTTCTAATTGCGACATGGGTGAGGGCCGGCGCTGAGCTCGCAGGTTGGACAAAACTCTAGATCAATGGAGCAAGATCGCTACTTGATCAGCGAAAATACTTCACTTCCCGGGTTCTCGCCTGCTGCGTTGATGGATGGGTTGTTCGCCGCGAGATGGCGCAAGACGTGGTAAACGTCCTCCGGCTCGGCTCCAATCGCTTTCGCAACTGCCTCAGCAGTGGCACCTTGTGCCGAAAGTTGCCCCGTCACTTTGGGCTGCAATTGCAGGATGCGCGTCGCGGCTTTTTTGCCCGCCTCGACCCCGGGCTGATGATAGGCATTGATGTGCACGAGCGAGCCGTAGAATCCAACGGCGCGCTCATAAAGGGCAATGAGCGCTCCAACTTCGAAGGCATCGACCTGCGGAATGCTGAGCGTTATCGAGTCGCGCTCGTTTTCGTAAAGCGCAGCCCGCGTTCCCCTCAGAAAACCTTGCAGGTAATCACCACTGGTCACTCCGGGTTCCACGTCAAAGCGCCCACTGCTGCGATCCTTTCGCACCTCGATGAAGGTCACGAAAAAATTCGCCACGCCATCGCGCAGTTGTTGCACATAGGCATGCTGATCGGTCGAGCCCTTGTTCCCGTAAACCGCGATTCCCTGGTGCACGATCTTGCCGTCGAGGTCTTTCTCTTTGCCTAACGACTCCATCACCAGCTGTTGCAAATATTTGCTGAAAAGGGCAAGCCGATCCTTGTAAGGAAGGATGACCATGTCCTTTTTTCCCTGGCCGTCGCCGGCATAAAACCACATCAATGCCAGAAGCATCGCTGCGTTCTCTTTGCACACGGGCTCGCGCGTGTGCGCGTCCATCGTCGCTGCCCCGGCGAGAAATCTCTCCGTGTCCAGACCCTGCAAAGCCGCTGGCAACAGGCCGACTGCGCTCATCACCGAAGTTCGGCCGCCGATCCAATCGAACATCGGGAAACGCGCCAGCCAGCCGTTACTCTCGGCGTATTTATCCAGTTCGCTGCCCACGCCAGTCACAGCCACGGCGTGTTTTGAAAAGTTCAGACCGGCTTTTGTGAAATGCTCCTGCGCTTCCATCATCCCGTTGCGGGTTTCCTTCGTCCCACCCGATTTGGAGACGACCACCACCAGCGTGTGCGCGAGGCCTGAACCGATCTTGGTGAAGACACGATCGAAACCGTCCGGATCGGTGTTGTCGAAGAAGAAGACGTCCATCAGGTCGCGCGAGGTGCCGAGGGCGTCGCTGACAAACTGCGGCCCAAGCGCGGAACCGCCGATCCCAATCAGCAGGACATGGTCGAACGGTCTTCCGTCTGGCGCTAAGATCCGACCAACCTGAACGTCAGAAGCAAACCGGAAAATGCGCGCGTTCGTCTCGACGATATTGGCGCGGAGCTCTTTGCTGGGCGCGAGATCTGGCGACCTCAGCCAGTAGTGGCCGACCTGGCGTTTCTCATCAGGATTGGCAATGGCGCCGGCTTCGAGTTCGCGCATGGCGGCGAAAGCCTTTTCGACCTGCGGCTGCATCCGCTCGAAGAAATCATCCGCGAAACGCATCCGGCTGATATCTATCGAAAAGCCGAGATCGTCGTAACGCAGAAAGTATTGCTGAAACCGCTCCCAGAGAGAGTTTGTGCCCATGGTTTAACCTAACCAGAGACCTTGGACGTGTCGTCTCGAAATTAATGGAGGGCCGGGCAAAGACTGCCGGCCGCGGCGGGTTCCGTTCAAGTTTCTGGATGGAATTCAGGCTGCACGTGATTGGGCCCGATCAAACACGGACGAGGCGGAGCAAGTCAGAAACACGGATGGGGCAGCGCCCGTCCTTCCGCTCGCCGCGCGAATCCCGTCGGCGGCGCGAATGAGGTGAGGAGGCCACCGGTCGTTGCGATAAACAAATGTGTATCGGCGAAGACGGGCTGGGCAAAGACCTGGGACATTTCGTCGAAGCTCGTCAGGATGGCGCCGTCCGACGCGTCTAAGAGATACACCTTATTTTGGGTGGGAGCAGGCAAGCTATAAGTGCCGGCGGCAAGCACTCCGGCGCCATTCAGCGTCGGACTGCCCATCACCGGCCCGGCAGTTACACCCGTTTCCCAGATAACCCCGCCAGTTGCGGGATCGAGCGCGCGCACAGCACCGGGAAAGGTTTGGGAATTGATTACGGTCTGATTGGATCCGACAAAGAGTCGCTTGTGAGTAGAATCCCAGGCAGCAGCCGCAGTACAAATCCCAAAGTTAAAAAAATCTCCCTGAGATCCCACTACCCGACTCCAAACTGGGCCACTAGCCAGGTCGGCCGCTTTTAAGGCGTAGAACGTACCATTCTTTTCATTGGCTCCGATCATTTGCGTGCGAACCCCATTGATCTTCGCTTGGAAAAGAGTGGGCGACGAACCCCAATCGAGGTCCGTGCCAGCTGTATTCGGGACTGTCCACTTGGACGTGAACTTCAACGCGCTACTTAGACGGACGATCGAGAAAGAATCGCCGGCGTCGCCATTGCCAACAGTTATCCAAATCGAGCGGCCATCGGAGGCAGCACTGGTCCAAACGCTGGCACCGACCGTCCCTGTTGGTGTCGTCCAATAAACGCGAAGTGGCTTACCGGTGTGCTGGTCAAAGGACTTCAGGCCGCCGCGGACAAGTGGATTATCACAGGAAGATGATAGGCCGATGCTTATCGTCTTATTAAACACGAGCGGCGAACCATAAAGGTAACCCGAGTTCTCCGTGGTCCCGACATCTATTACGAATTGCCGCCAAACGATGTTACCTGTGGCCGCATCCAATGCATAAAGATAGCCGTCACCGCCGCCGACATACACCATCGGAGTTCCCGAAACCGGATCTCGCGCAACGGTTGCAGTCGAAGTGATGCCCTTCCCGGCGCGACAGGTCAACGGCGTCGTGTAACCGAGTAACTGTTGCCATAAAACCGCCCCAGTATTCTCGTCGATCGCGTAGAACTCTCCTGTATTTGAGCCAATGTAGACAACGCCGGACGAAACTGTCGGACTTGAATTAAAGCCAGCCGCCGGTTGACCATCCATTGTCGGTGGAGGATCCACAAAGCTCCACTGCACGCTCAGGTTAGCGGCATTCCCGGGTGTGATAGCAGAGGCTAGTTGGTTATAGGAGGTGTGATCGATTGTTCGGAGATAGCCGGGCCAATCTGCAGTTTGGGCTTGCGAGTTAGCCACGAAAACCGCGAATGACGTAGCCAGTAGCAAGTTTCTTATTGCAGCAAATAAAGGATTCATCGGGGGGGTCGTGGGATAGATGACTTATGTTGTCGTAACTGCGCCGGAGCGTGCCTTTACCGATCTTAAGGATAGTCGATAAAATTCTCCCTAACGCCTTAAGGATGTTTTGAACGATTGCGCGCGATTGGTCAATCAAATTCGCGTCAATCCCGCGCTAAAAACCGCTCTCACCTTGAACGTGGGAGGGGCCTTTGTGCCCCGTTCTGTTGCATCTCGTTAGCCCATCGCGGCACACAGCCGCTCCCACGTTGGGCTAGCCGCGCTTTTCCTTCTCCTCGCCGCGATCTTTCTCGCCGTCCTTCGCTTTCTCCCAACCAATCTTGCGGCCCTTGTTTTGCTCCTGGAGCCAGGCCATCAGGGGCTGGAAATAATCCATCATCGCGCGGGTCGAAAGATCTTCGCCGGTCGCGTCCTTCAACACTTTTCGCCAGTCTTCGGTGGCGCCTTTTTTCAGGATGTTTTCGAGCCAGGCGCCGACTTCCTTGTTGCCGGCGTAGTTACACGATTGCGGCGGTTGATGCAGAATGTTTCGCGCGATGTAGTCGTGGAGTTGAAATTTCAGCACGGTGGCAAAGGCGTAATTGTAATAGTAAGCGGGAGTATCGTTGATGTGCGTCTTGGTCGCGTAATCGGCCCACTCTTCGCCACGCTTCTCAGGCGGTTCGACCCCTTGAAATTCGCTCACGTATTCCCACCAGCGATCGTTCCAATCGTCTTGTTCGAGTTGGTGGGCGTAGATGTCGGCTTCCCAGTGTGTCATCGTTCCCGAGGCAAAAAAGATGAATGGAATCGAACGCGCGAGCGCGTCGTCGAGCAGGAAGGCGGTTTTGTCCGCTTTGAAATCGGCCGGCAAAATTCCTTTCGCTTGCAGATACGGCACCTGGCTCGAAGCAAGTGAAATCAGTTCACCAATGCCTTCGTGAAAACCAGGATTTGCGCCCAAGCGCAGGAGGTACGGAACTTCGGGGCGCGTGTAAGATTCGTAATAATGAGCGTGCCCAAGCTCGTGATGAGCGGTGAAAAACCATTCCGAATTGGGCTCGATGTTTTGCAACGATCGGATGTCGTACTCCAAGTCGATATGAAAGGCGTAAGCGTGGGTATTTTTTTTCCGTTTGTTATCCTTCGGCACCGGATACAAATCCGACTTGATCCAAAAACCGCCGGGCAACGGTTTGAATCCAAGCCCGACATAAAACTCCTCCGCCGACTTTGCGATCCATTCCGTGGTTTTGTCTTTGAAATAGGGATCGAGGTCGGCCGACTCGACCAGTCCCGTCCAGTTTTGCGCCCAGCGATTATTCAGCCAATGCGCCGGGATTTTGTCCGGCACTGGCTGGTGATATTTCTCCGCCAGTTTGTATTTCGCCCAAGTGTGCAGTTGCAGGTAAAGCGGACGCAGGTCGTTCATGAACTGCTCGTTCATTTTCAACATCTCGTCCGTCTTCATCCCATAGGCGGCGACTTGGAGCGAGAAGTAGTCGGGAAAATTGAGTTCGCCGGCGACGCCGTTGCGCAGATCGCGCAGGGCCATCAGGTTCGTGGATAACGTTGGCCCGATTTCCTTCGACGCTTCCCAAACCGCTTTGCGTTCCGCCAGATCAGTGCTCGAGCCTAGCAGGTCATCGATCCCGTTCGCCGTGATCGGCTTTCCCTTGAACTTGTACTGAAAGCCGTTCATCAACGAGGCCTGCTTGGTCTCCGCTTCGATGCGCCGCCCGGCGAGAAACGGATTCGTCATCGGACCTTCCGCGGCGTTGAGCAGCACCTGATTCAATTCGCGAACGCTGAGAGGATCGAGCTCCGCGCGATGCTCCAGCAACGCGCGCGTTTCGCTGATGACAGCAGGATTGCCGTTGAAAGCGGCATACGCTTTGCCCGCGACTTCGGAGGCGGCGTCATGTTCGGGCGTGACGTCGGTCATCGCTTTCCATTGCGCTTCGCTATTCACTTTATAAAGCGCGTGATAGCTGGAGTTCACCAGCACGAGAAACTGATCGGCGCGGGTCTGGATCGCAGATTTGTTCGTCGCGGCCGGCGAAGGCGACGGCGACGACGCGCCCCAAGTGGGCAGCGCCAGAATCGTTAGGTAAGAAGCAACGGCAAGCGAGCGGAAGCGGTCCATGGCCGGAGACTTAATCCGCCGTGTGTTGTAGGGCAAGCTTGGAGGGACGAGTCCGGAAAAGCTGAAACGCTGAAAACTGAAAAGCTGAGATTGGTTAGCGCAATGAGCTGACCTGCGGTGTCCGAACGTCCCATCGAGGCACGCCGGGACAAAGCTTGGGCAAGTCCCGGTCGCCAGACAACTTCAGAATTTGATTCGCCGCATTTCCCATGCAGCTCACCCTTCGGGCTTCGCCTATGTCGTTCGCCCCGCTCGCTCCATTCAGCGTTT
>Ga0207697_10000566_pt1 | contig 20995 bp, 19 predicted proteins | sample KBSSwiS5withPhiX_FD_184293 | JGI IMG/M metagenome (GOLD analysis project Ga0207697, IMG submission 184293) | Switchgrass rhizosphere microbial communities from Kellogg Biological Station, Michigan, USA, with PhiX - S5 (SPAdes) (version 2) | ecosystem: Host-associated > Plants > Roots >... | reverse complement strand
TTCCTCCAGGGACCGACCGAGCGCACGAAAGGCATGTGGCAGAAGCTGAAGCCGCTTTTCGCCAAGGAACGCGAGAAGGGCATTCTCGACGTGTCGCAGGTGCCCTCGAGCATCCTCGCGCATGCGCCGGGCTACATCGACAAGGCAAACGAGATCATCGTCGGCCTGCAGACCGAGGCTCCGCTCAAGCGCGCGATCATGCCCTTCGGCGGCTGGCGCGTCGTCGCCGCAAGCCTCGAGTCCTACGGCTACAAGCCGGATGCGGCGCTCGGCGAAATCTTCACCAAGTACCGCAAGACGCACAACGACGGCGTATTCGACGCCTACACGCCCGAGATCCGCAAGGCGCGCTCTTCGGGAATCGTCACGGGGCTGCCGGATGCCTACGGGCGCGGCCGCATCATCGGCGACTACCGCCGGGTGGCGCTCTACGGCGTGGATTTCCTGCTCGAGGACAAGGCGCGCGAGAAGCGCGAGCTCGACGACCGCCACTCCACCGAGGAGGTCATCCGCCTGCGCGAGGAGCTTTCCGAGCAGTTGCGCTCGCTGAAGGAGCTGAAGGAGATGGCGTCGCGCTACGGCCACGATATCTCCGCGCCGGCAGCGAACGCGCGCGAGGCGGTGCAATGGACCTACTTCGGCTACCTCGCCGCGATCAAGCAGCAGAACGGCGCGGCGATGTCGGCCGGGCGGCTGTCCACGTTCTGGGACATCTACTTCGAGCGCGATCTCAACGAAGGCACGCTGACCGAGGCGCAGGCCCAGGAGATCGTCGACGACCTCGTGATCAAGTGGCGCATCGTGCGCTTCCTGCGCGCGCCCGAGTACAACGAGCTCTTCTCCGGGGACCCGGTCTGGGTGACCGAGGTGGTCGGCGGCATGGGCGAGGATGGGCGCACGCTCGTCACCAAGAGCGCCTTCCGCATGCTGCAGACCCTGAACAACCTCGGAGCCGCGCCCGAGCCCAATATCACGGTGTTCTGGTCGCCCCGGCTACCCGTCGGATTCAAGAACTTCGCGATCAAGGCCTCGATCGATACGAGCGCGATCCAGTACGAGTCCGACGACCTCATGCGCCCGAAGTGGGGCGACGACTGCGCGATCGCCTGCTGCGTTTCGGCGATGCGCGTCGGCAAGCAGATGCAGTTCTTCGGCGCGCGCGTGAACCTCGCGAAGACACTCCTGTACGCGCTGAACGGCGGCCGGGACGAGGTCACCGGCGAGCAGATCGGGCCGATGCTCGCGCCGATCACCGCCGAGGTTCTCGACTACGACGAGGTGCTGGGGCGCCTCGATCCGATGCTGGACTGGCTCGCGAAGACCTACGTCAACGCGCTGAACGTCATCCATTACATGCACGACAAGTACTGCTACGAGGCGGTCGAGATGGCGCTGCACGACCGCGACGTGCTGCGCACCATGGCCTGCGGCATTGCCGGCCTTTCGCATACCGCCGACAGCCTGTCGGCGATCAAGTACGCGAAGGTCCGGCCGGTGCGCGACGCACGCGGGCTGATGGTCGACTTCAAGGTCGAAGGGGAATACCCCTGCTACGGCAACAACGAAGACGATGCCGACGACATCGCCAAGTTGCTGGTCTCGAAGATGATGGGCAAGATCCGCGAGTACCCGACCTACCGCGACGCGGTGCACACGCAGTCGGTGCTCACGATCACCTCCAACGTCGTCTACGGCAAGAAGACCGGCACCACGCCCGACGGCCGCAAGAAGGGCGAGGCCTTCGCGCCCGGCGCGAACCCGTCGAACGGCCGCGACAGCCACGGCGCGCTGGCGGCGCTGTTGTCGGTCGCCAAGATCCCGTACGACGATGCCGAGGACGGCATTTCGCTCACGTTGTCGGTGGTGCCCACGGCGCTCGGCACCGAGGCCGAGCGGCTCGCGCGCGGCTGCGGCGCGCTGGACGCGTATTTCTCCAGCGGCGGTTTCCACGTCAACATCAACGTGCTGAACCGCGAGACGCTCGCGGACGCGATGAAGCACCCGGACAAGTATCCGCAGCTCACGGTGCGCGTATCCGGGTACGCGGTCAACTTCGTCAAACTGACGAAGGAGCAGCAGCTCGACGTGATGAACCGCACCTTCCACGGCTCGATGTAGGCGGGGCGCCATGAACAAGTCGCTGGTCGGCAGCCGGTACGAGCTGCACGTCGCGCGCGAAGGCGCGGCCGAGAGCAAGGTGCTCCACGATTACCTGGCGGTCTATCCGGGCGACGAGGAGGAAGCCGGCGAGAAGGACGTCGTCGGCTTCGTGCACTCGTACGAAGTCGGCACCACGGTGGACGGGCCGGGCATCCGCTTTGTCGCGTTTCTCACGGGCTGCCCGCTGCGCTGCAAGTTCTGCCACAACCCGGATACCTGGCACAAGCACAATGGCCACCCGGTCCCGGTCTCGCGCGCGATGCGCCAGATCGGCAAGTACGCCAACGTTCTCAAGATGAGCGGCGGCGTCACGCTCTCGGGCGGCGACCCGATGGTGCAGAAGGCGTTCGTCACGCAGGTTTTCCGGCGCTGCAAGGCGCTCGGGCTCCACACCGCGATGGAGACCGCGGGGCGGCTGGGGGACCGGTTCAGCGACCAGGAATTGCAGGACATCGACCTCGAGATTCTCGACATCAAGGGCGGCGATCCGGCGACCTTTCAGGAAGTCTGCGGTCATCCGCTGAAGCCGACGCTCGAATTCGCGCAGCGGCTCGCCGCATTGGGGCGCCCGGCGTGGATCCGCTTCGTCCTCGTCCCTGGCCTGACCGACGGCCACGACAACGTCGAAAAGCTGGCCGACCTCGTCGCGCCGCTGAAGAACGTCGAGCGCGTGGAGATCCTGCGCTTCCACCAGATGGGCCGCGACAAGTGGCACAAGCTGCGCATCCCGTACGGGCTCGAGAGCTTCGAGCCGCCCAGCGCCGAGCTCACCGAGCGCGTCCGCGAACAATTCCGCAGCCGCGGGTTGACCGTCTACTGATAGACCAAGCCGGAGGCAACGTGGAGTTCATCAAGACGCTGCTCGAGCAACAGCCGCTGATGGCCGTGTTTCTGACGATCGCGATCGGCTATCTCGTCGGCGAGATCAACATCAAGGGATTTTCGCTGGGCGTTGGCGCGGTGCTGTTCGTTGCGCTGTTCATAGGCTGGTTCGCGCCGAAGTCGGCGCCTGCCCCGATGGTCGGAACGCTGGGTCTTGCGCTCTTCCTCTATGCCGTGGGCGTGCAGTACGGCAAGCAGTTCTTCCTCGGCTTGACCAGCGCCGCCGGACAACGGGCCAACATGATCGCGCTCGTCGGCGTGCTGCTCGCTGGCGCAGTAAGCCTGCTGTTCGTGAAGCTGATGAATCTCAATCTTGGCCACGCACTCGGATTGTTCGCGGGGTCGGGCACCAGCACGCCTACGCTGCAGGCTGCCATCGTGACACTCGGCAACGACGACCCGGCCGTCGGGTATTCGGTTTCGTATCCGTTCGGCGTGGCCGGGCCGATCCTGCTGCTCTATGTCACGTTCATGTTCCTCAAGCCGAAGATTGAACTTCCGTCGGGCGCGGGCATTCAGATGCTCGAGATCGCGCTGCGCAATCCCGATCACTACGGCAAGACGCTCGGCGAGGTGATGAGCGGGCTGCCCCCCGGCGTGCAGATCGTCGCGGTGCGCAGGGCCCACCAGAACGAGCCGGCCTCACCCTCCATCGTCGTCGCCGAAGACGACGTCGTGCTCATCGTCGGTCCCACCAAGGATGCCCTCGGCCAGGCGAGCAAGGCCCTGGGCGAGGCCGCACCCGGCCACCTGGTCAAGGATCGGCGCGATCTCGATCACCTGCGCGTGTTCGTGTCCCGCCCGAGTTTGGTAGGTCGAGCGCTCGGCGATCTCGACATGCCGGGCGACAAAGCGTCGATCATCGCGCAGGTTCGCCGCGGCGACACTGACATCATGCCGCGGCCGGACCTCGTGCTCGAATTTGGCGATCGCATTGGCATGCTCGCACATCGCGGCGATTTTCCTGCGATGCGCAAGTTTTTCGGCGACTCGATCAAGGGCACTGCGGAGTTCAGCTACATCTCGATTGGCCTTGGCATGGCGCTCGGATTTCTGCTCGGCGCGATCCAGATCCCGCTACCCGGCATCGGCAAGATCGCCGTTGGCTTGTCCGGCGTGCTGATCGTTGCGCTGATCCTCGGGAACATGCGCCGCACGGGCGGCATGAACTGGACGATTCCGCTGTCGGCGAACCTCGTCCTGCGCAATCTCGGGCTCACGCTGTTCCTCGCACAGGTCGGAATGGCCTCCGGGCCGAAGTTTGCTGCAACGGTGGCCGACACCGGTCTCTTGATGCTCGGCATGGGCGCACTCGTGCTGATCGCGCTCGTTCTGCCGATCCTCATTCTCGGGCTGCTTGTTTTCAAGATGCCGTATGACGAAGTGGCCGGCATCGTCGCGGGCGCGTGCGGCAACCCCGCGATACTGGCTTACGCGAACAAGCTCGCACCGACGGACCGGCCGGACATCGGCTACGCGATGATCTTTCCCGGCATGACGATCCTCAAGATCCTGTTCGTGGACATCGTGCCCGCGTTCTTCTGAAGGCGCCGCAGTTCCGACGGTGCCGCGCTGCGCGCGACGACACGTCCAGCTTCGACCTGAAAAAGCGGCCACCGACCGAGCCTCGTTGCCTTGGTCGGCTGCGGGAAATCTGGTACATTCGCGGGCCACGAGCAGAAATCGCTCGTGCCGTTTTTGTGCCAGGCTACCGGATCGATTGCCCCTCCGCCTGTCACGCCGGTGCCGCGGGTTCGAGGCCCGCCCACTCCGCCAATACTGATCGAGGGGCGAACGCAAGTTTGCCCTTTTTTGTGACCCCGCGGGGTTGCAGCCGCCCACCACCGTCCACGATGCCATGTTCGATCTCGTCCACAAGCACAAGCACATCGCGCAAGGCATCCTCGCGCTGATCACGCTGCCGTTCGCGTTTTTCGGTGTCGACTATTACGTCCGCGGCGATAAGGTGCAATCGGTTGCAACCGTCGGCGGCGACAAGATCCAGCAGCAGGAATACGACGACCTGCTCCGCGACCAGCAGCAGCGGATGCGGCAGGCGCTTGGCGGCAATTTCGACCCGTCGATGCTCGAGACGCCTGAAATGCGCTATGCGCTGCTCGATCAGCTTGTCAACCAGCGGCTGCTCGAGCAGCGGGCACGCGCGGACCGGCTCCGCGTCAGCGACACGCAATTGCAGCAATTCATCGCCGGACTGCCACCGTTCCAGGAGGACGGCAAGTTTTCGGCCGACAAGTATCGGCAGGTCCTGTCCGCGCAAGGAATGTCGCCGCTGATGTTCGAGCAACGCGTACGCGGCGAGCTCGTGCTCTCGCCGCTGCAGGACCCGATCGTGAACGGCAGCATCGCCGCGCAGACGTCGGTGCAGCGCTATCTTGCGCTGCTCGAGCAGAAGCGCGACGTTGCCGTTGCGCCGATCGCGGCCGAGCCGTTCGAGAAGTCGGTGAAGGTCAGCGACGCCGACGTCAAGGCGTTCTACGACAAGAACCCCACGGCATTCCAGTCGCCGGAGGTCGCGAAGATCGAATACCTGCTGCTCAACCAGGATGCGATCGCCGCGCAGGTGAAGGTCGAGCCCGCCGAGCTCAAGCAGGCGTACGACGCGAATTCGAAGCAGTACACGACGAACGAGGAACGGCAGGCCTCGCACATCCTGATCTCGGTGAAGCCCGATGCGTCCGAGGCCGACAAGGCCGCGGCGAAGCAGAAGGCGACTGCGCTGCTCGAGAAGGCGCGCGCGAAGCCGGATGCGTTCGCCGACCTCGCGAAGGCGAATTCGCAGGACACGGGTTCGGCGGCGCAGGGCGGGGACCTCGGTTCGTTCGCGCGCGGCGCGATGGTGAAACCGTTCGAGGATGCGGTGTTCGCGGCGAAGGTCGGCGACATCGTCGGGCCGGTCCAATCGGATTTCGGCTTCCACGTCATCAAGGTCACGCGGATTACGCCGCCGCATGTGCAGACCTTCGACGAGGTCAAGCCGAGGATCGAGGCCGAGGTCAGGCGGCAGAAGGCGGCGGCGAAATTCGCCGCGGCAGCCGACCAGTTCCAGAACCTCGTCTACGAACAGGCCGATTCGCTCGCCGGTGCGGCCAAGGCACTCGACCTGAAGGTGGAGTCGACGCAATACCTGACGCGTGCACAGGCGCAGGCGGTGGCGCTCGGCAATGCGAAGTTCGTGCAGGCGCTGTTCTCGCCCGAATCCCTGCAGAGCAAGCGCAACACGGAAGCGATCGAAATCGGGCCGAATACGCTGATGGCCGGCCGCATCGTCGACTACAAGGCGGCTGCTCCGCGGCCGTTCGCCGACGTGCAGGATGAAATCCGTCAGCAACTCGTGCGCCGTGCCGCGAGCGAGATGGCGCAGAAAACCGGTCGCGAGAAGCTTGCACTGCTCGAGCAGGGCAAGGACCGCGAGGCAGGCGTTGCGTTCGGCAAGCCGATTGCGCTGGTGCGCAACCAACCGCAGCCCGGATTCGCGCCCGATGCGCTGAAAGCGATCTTCGATGCCGATCCGCGCAAGCTGCCCGCGTATTCGGGCGCGCCGAACGAGCGCGGCGGATTTTCGATCTACAAGGTCGAGGGCGTGACCGAGGCGCCGGCGCCCGATGCGGCCAAGCTGCAGTCAGCCGGTGCTCGCGTGGGCAGCGAGATCGGCCGCGAGCTGATGACCGCCTACCTTGCGTCGCTGAAAGCGGACAGCGAGGTCAAGATCAATCAGGCGATGCTCGAGAAGAAGCCGTAAGCGTCGTAGCGCGTCTGCGTCACGCGGGGGGGCACTTGGCGTCGCGGATGAACGCGTTGACCTTCGCGCGTTCCCGGCCGCGTGCATCGTCGTCCATGATCTCGCGCTCGCCCTTCTCGTTGTAGCGGTAGACGGCGAGTTGGCTTTCCGACAGCTGCTTCAACTGGCCGCGCGCCTGAGCGCACGATTCGGCGAGCTTGGTGCCGTCGACACGTTCCTTGTCCGCCTTGGCGGCGGCTTCGGCGGCGTCCGCCTGCTTCTTGCGGTACTCGGCGTCGCGTTGCGCGAACTCCTTGGCGGCGTTGGGATTGGCGGCGGGCGGCGGCGCGCGCAACTGCTCGGTCTTCACGTTTGCCGCAGGCGGCTGATCCGAGTAGACGATCCGTCCCTGCGCGTCGGTCCACTTGTATAGCGCGGCCGCCGCCGTGCCGGCGCAGGTCGCCGCCAGCATGCACGCGCCGAGCAACAGCGGATAACGGGACATGGGCGAGCCCTGCCTCCCTTTATGACAATGGCAAGTTACCCGCCGTGAGCGCCGGCGTCAATCGCCTGCAAGGTCTATGGGCCGTTTGGGCGCTGCCGCTGTCGCATTGCGGGTACGGGTGCGGTTGCGGTCGACCGTTGCCTGGACGGTCGCCTGCCGTCGACTGCCGGGTACTTCCCGCCCATGACCTATGGCGAAGCCGGCGCCGGCGCGCCCTGCAGTTGGGTCATCCGATCGCGCAGCGACTGGTTCTTCGCGTCGTACTGATCGGACACCGACTGCATTTGGGCGCGGACTGCGTTCTGCGCCGACGTTCGTTCCCACTCGGCACCTGCCATGTTCAATTTCAGGTAATCGAGGCGGGCCTGCAGTGTCGACAACTCCTTGTCCCGCTGCACGTCGTTGGCATGGATTTCCGCGTTGAGCCGCGCGACTTCGGCGGCAGCGTTCGTCGCGCTTCGCGCCTGTTCCTGGCTGGCCAGGGTTGCACGCATCTGTTCGAGATCGTCCGCTGCCTTGGCCGCAGCTGCCGCAGACGGGGCCGGCGGCATTTCGATCCGCGTTCCCGACGCCGACTTGCACGGCTCCGCCTGATACGTGACTTTCTTGTCGCGATCCACGCAGCGGTACACGGCAGCGGCGGCCGGCGGTACTCCAAGCGCGGTTGCGCCTGCGAGAACGAGGACGGCAACGAGCACGTTCATCGAACGACTCCTTCACGACTTCGCGACCCGGACGAGCGACGGCCGTCGCGACGCGGGCGGTCGACTGTCATACGGACGCGGGACGAACGTCTGTCATCGTACACAACGCAATTGCGCGGGACGCGCCGGCTCGTCGGCAGCATCGACACGCCCGTCCGCTTGTCCGCGTCGGCGCGGCGCGCACGTACGTCTCGGCGGAGTCGTTTTGCCGGGCCGACGCTGTTCAATGCGTGCCGGGCGAGCGATTGCTGCAGCGTATAATCCGTTTTTGCGCATAGGAGAGTTTGATGCGTGTGGTCCGCAAGGCCCTGACGTTCGACGACGTCCTCCTCGTTCCTGCCCATTCCCACGTCGTTCCCCGCGACGTCTCCCTCGTAACTCGCCTCACCCGTTCGATCACGCTCAACATCCCGCTGCTGTCCTCGGCGATGGACACGGTCACCGAAGCGCGACTTGCCATCGGCATCGCGCAGGAGGGCGGCCTCGGTGTCGTGCACAAGAACATGACGCCGGCGCGGCAGGCCGCGGAAGTGGCGAAGGTCAAGCGATTCGAAAGCGGTGTCGTCAAGGATCCGATCACGATCCCGCCCACGATGTCGGTGCGGCAGGTGCTCGCGCTGACGCAGCAATACCGGATCTCCGGATTGCCGGTCGTCGAGGGCAAACACGTCGTCGGCATCGTCACCAACCGCGACCTGCGGTTCGAGACGAATCTCGATCAACCGGTGGCGCGCATCATGACCCCGGCGGAGAAGCTCGTCACGGTTCCTGAAGGGACGGACCTCGACACCGCGAAGGCACTGATGCACCGCCATCGGCTCGAGCGTGTGCTCGTCATCAACGCGGCGCGCGAGTTGCGCGGACTGATCACTGTCAAGGACATCCTGAAGTCGACCGAGCACCCGCTGGCGTGCAAGGACGAGCTTGGCCGGTTGCGTGTCGGCGCGGCGGTCGGCACGGCGGGCGACACCGACGAGCGCGTCGAAGCGCTGGTCGCCGCCGGCGTCGACGTGATCGTCGTCGATACGTCGCATGGCCATTCGCAGGGCGTTCTCGATCGCGTCTCGTGGGTCAAGAAGCGGTATCCGCAGGTGCAGGTGGTCGGCGGCAACGTTGCGACCGCGGCGGGTGCCGCGGCGCTCGTCGATCACGGCGCCGACGGCGTCAAAGTCGGCATCGGTCCCGGATCCATCTGCACGACGCGAATCGTCGCCGGCGTCGGTGTGCCGCAGATATCGGCGATCGCCGATGCGTTGGCGGGTGTGGCGGCACGTGACGTTCCCGTAATCGCGGACGGCGGCATCCGCTATTCGGGCGACATCGCGAAAGCCCTGGCCGCAGGGGCCTCGGCGGTGATGCTCGGCAGCCTGTTCGCCGGCACCGAGGAATCGCCGGGGGACATCGAGCTCTATCAGGGCCGTTCCTACAAGAGTTATCGCGGCATGGGATCGATCGGCGCGATGCAGCTCGGCAGTTCCGACCGCTATTTCCAGGACGCCGAGGGCGAAGGGGCCGCCGAGAAGCTCGTCCCCGAAGGCATCGAGGGCCGCGTGCCGTACAAGGGCTCGCTCGCCAACGTGATCCTGCAGCTGATGGGCGGCCTGCGCGCTTCCATGGGCTATTGCGGCTGCCCGACGATCGCGGAGCTGTCCACGCGCGCCGAGTTCGTCGAGATCACATCGGCGGGGGTGCGCGAATCGCACGTGCATGACGTGCAGATCGTCAAGGAAGCGCCCAACTATCGGGTCGAATGACCGATGGCGGCCGCATCCCATTCGAAGATACTGATCCTCGATTTCGGTGCGCAGTACACGCAACTGATCGCGCGGCGCCTTCGCGAAACCGACGTCTACTGCGAGATCCATCCGTACGACGTCGGCGACGACTTCGTTCGTAATTTCGGCGCACGCGGCATCGTTTTGTCGGGCGGTCCGGAGAGCGTCACCATCGGCGAGACGCCTCGCGCCCCAGCCGCAGTCTGGAACGCGGGCGTGCCGGTGCTGGGCATCTGCTACGGCATGCAGACGATGGCGGCGCAGCTGGGTGGCACCGTCGAGCCGGGACGGGTGCGCGAGTTCGGATATGCCGAGGTGCGCGCGCGTGGGCACACGGCGCTGCTTCGCGATCTGGAGGACCGGCGCAATGCCGACGGCCACGGGCTGCTCGACGTCTGGATGAGCCACGGCGACAAGGTCATCGACCCGCCTGCCGGGTTCATCGTCGCGGCGTCGTCGTCCGCGTGCGCGATCGCGGCGATGGCCGACGAGAAGCGGCGCTTCTACGGCGTGCAGTTCCATCCCGAGGTGACGCACACGAAGCAGGGTGCGGCGATCCTCGCCCGTTTCGCGCACGACATCTGCGGTTGCGGTCACGACTGGAATATGCACGACTACGTCGGCGAGGCGATTGCGTCGATCCGCACGAAGGTTGGTAGCGACGAAGTGCTGCTCGGCCTGTCCGGCGGCGTCGATTCGTCGGTCGCGGCGGCTCTCTTGCATCGCGCGATCGGCGACCAGCTCACGTGCGTGTTCGTCGATCACGGTCTCCTGCGCCGCAACGAAGCCGAGCAGGTGCTCGAGACCTTCGCGACGCATCTCGGCGTTCGCGTCGTTCACGTCGATGCGACCGACGAGTTCCTGACGGCGCTCGCCGGCGTCGACGATCCGGAGCGCAAGCGCAAGATCATCGGTCGGCTGTTCGTCGACGTGTTCCAGCGCGAAGCGGCGAAGTTGAGCAAGGTCCGCTGGCTCGCGCAGGGCACGATCTATCCCGACGTCATCGAGTCGGCCTCCGCGAAAGGCAACAAGGCGCACACGATCAAGTCGCATCACAATGTCGGCGGCCTGCCCGAGACGCTGCATCTGTCGCTGCTCGAGCCGCTGCGCGAGCTCTTCAAGGACGAAGTGCGCAAGCTCGGCCTCGAGGTGGGCCTGCCGCGCGAAATGGTGTTTCGCCATCCGTTCCCGGGTCCCGGACTGGGCGTGCGGATCCTCGGCGAAGTGCGGCGCGAATGGGCCGAGCTGTTGCGCAGCGCCGACGCGATCTTCATCGACGAGCTCCGCGCAGCACGCAATGCCGACGGCCAGTCGTGGTACGACAGCGTGGCGCAGGCGTTCGCGGTGTTCCTCCCCGTTCGCTCCGTCGGCGTCATGGGCGACGGCCGCACGTACGAGCATGCGGTTGCGCTGCGCGCCGTGCAGACGACCGACTTCATGACCGCGCACTGGGCGCCGCTGCCGCACGAGTTGCTCGCGCGGATCAGCACGCGGATCACCAATGAGGTCCGTGGCATCAATCGCGTCGTCTACGATGTTTCGAGCAAGCCACCCGCGACGATCGAGTGGGAATGAGCGCAGCGCGCGAGGCGGTACGCCGAGCGAAGGCCCGCAGGGCCCGACGCTGCGCGAGTTCCGCGAGGCCGACGCGCGGAGGTGGTGGATCGCGCCGGCGGTGCATTGAGGCCGAGGGAATGAGCCTACAACGACGCTCCGTCGAGCGTTCATCCTGGCCCACCTGACCGTCGACAATGCCCGCTCGCCCGAAGAGCCCACCGAAGGACCGCGCCGCCGCCACCGCGGCAGGGCCGTTCCGCTATGCGAACGAGCTGTCGCCGCCCAACGTCTTCTACTCGCGCGTTCGCCGTGGCGTCACGTACGCGCTCGTACTCGTCGCCGTCACGCTCGCCGTCGGGATGCTCGGCTACCACGAGCTCGAGGACATCTCGTGGCTCGACTCGTTCCACCAGTCCGCGCTGCTGCTGTCGGGCATGGGTCCGGTCGTCGAGATGTCGAGTGTCGCGGGCAAGGTGTTCGACGGCATCTACGCGCTCTTCTGCGGCATCATCCTGCTCGCGGCCACCGGCCTGTTGTTCGCGCCGGTGCTCCACCGGATCCTGCACCGCTTCCACATCGAGGACTCGCGTGACGGATGACGCGTGGATGGCCGAGGCGCTGGCGCTCGCGCGGGCCGCGGGCGCGCGCGGCGAAGTGCCGGTGGGCGCGATCGTCGTCTGCGATGACGCGATCGTCGGCCGCGGCGGCAACGCGCCGATCGCCGCCAGCGACCCGACGGCGCACGCCGAGATCGCCGCACTGCGCGAGGCGGCCGCAACGCTGCGCAACTATCGACTTCCAGGCTGTTCGCTGTACGTGACGCTCGAGCCATGTCTGATGTGCGTCGGCGCCGTATTGCACGCGCGGCTTGCGCGACTGGTGTTCGGCGCGCGCGACCCGAAGACGGGTGCGTGCGGCTCGGTGATCGACGTGACCGGCGAGCCGCGCCTCAATCACCATACGCGCGTCACCGGCGGCATTGCGGCGCAGGCGTGCGGCGAGTTGTTGACGCAGTTCTTCGCCGCCCGGCGCCAGAAGGCGGTACTTGGCTGAGCGCCCGCTGCAGTTCACGATCGTCGCGCCGGCCGGGTTCGCGACGGATCCGCACGCCGTCGACCGCGCCGTCGAACGGCTTGAAGCGCGCGGTCATCGCGTTCGTCTGGACGCCACTGCGCGTTCGCGCTGGCAGCGCTTCTCGGCGCCCGACGACGAACGTCTGGCGGCGATTGCGCGCGTCGCCGCCGACGCCGACACTGACGTCGCGTTGATGCTCCGTGGCGGCTACGGCTTCACGCGGATGCTCGACCGGATCGATTTCAACGCGATCGCGAACGCGCGGCAGCGCTGGATGGGGCATTCGGATTTCACCGCGTTCCAGCTCGCGGCGCTTGCAACGGCGGACATGGTGACGTACGCCGGCCCGATGGCGAGCTACGATTTCGGCGCACGGACACCGTCGCCGTTCACGGCCGAGCAGTGCTTCGGCGTGCTCGACAACGATGCATGGGAAGTCGAATGCGCGCTCGACGGTCCGCCGCGTCCGCCGCAGGGCGGAACGCTCTGGGGCGGCAACCTCGCCATGGTCGCGCACCTGGTGGGCACCCCCTACATGCCCGACGTCTCCGGCGGAATCCTGTTTCTCGAAGACGTCGGCGAACATCCCTATCGGGTCGAACGGATGCTCTACCAGTTGCTCCACGCAGGCATTCTGGCGCGACAGCGCGCGATCCTCATCGGCGACTTCACCGAATACCAATTGAACGCGAACGACGACGGCTACGATATGGCGGCAGCGATTGCGCAGATACGCGCACGCGTGGCAACACCGATCTACGCGGGTCTGCCGTTCGGCCACGTGCCCGACAAGCTGACGCTGCCCGTCGGGGGACGCTGCGAAATCGACGCACGCGACGGACGTGCGACGCTGCGCTTGTCCGATTACCGCAGGTGACGTCGACGCCGTCTTTCACCGTCCGGACCTGCACGTGGCCGGATGGGGCCGCCGGGTTGCGCCGGATTCGCTACGACGTGTTCGTCGTCGAGCAGCGCGTGCCGGAAGCGCTCGAATGGGATGCGGCCGACACCGAATCGATTCACGCGCTCGCAACGGACGCCGCGGGTGCGCCGATCGGTTGCGCACGCTTGCTCGCCGACGGTCATATCGGCCGCGTTGCCGTCGTTCGCGATTGGCGCGGGCATGGCGTCGGCACGGCGCTGATGCTGTGTCTGATCGACAGGGCCCGATCGCGCGGCGACGCGCAGGTGATCGTCAATGCGCAGGTGGCGGCGATGCCGTTCTACGAGCGGCATGGCTTCGACGCGAGCGGCGACGTGTTCGAAGAGGCGGGCATTGCGCATCGCGTGATGACGCGCCATCTGCCCTGACGCGACGTTGCCTATGCGTGCGCCCAGCGCGCAACGCGCCGTCGTCAGCCGGCTGCCGGCTGCATGGCCTCGCTGCGGAAGCGGAATTCGACGTCACCGGTGACTTCACCTGACGGGTTGAAGCTGCGCTCGACAAGATGCACGGCACCGTCGCGCAATAGTGCGAGAACCGTCGAGCAGCGCGTGCCGTAGTCGTGGCTCACGATGAACGGCGACGACAGCAGCCGTTCCCGTTCGCGTGCAAGGCCGGTGTCCGGCAGCATCCCGTCGGGTGCCACATCGCGATCGTTCAGCACGCCGAGGAGTGCGTCGAGGTCGTCGCTGCCGCTCGCCACCCAGGCGGCCACGCCGGCTTTCGCGCGAACGAGCTTCGGCCAAGGCGTATCGAGTCCGGCGTTCGACAGGCCGCTGATGCCGACCGGCAACGCTCGCGATGCCGTTGCCCGGTTCGACGCAAACGTTGCGGCCGCGCGCTCGCCGGCGACGAGATTGAACCCGTTGTAGCCATGGGCCGTTGCCGCGATTTGCTCGACGGCCGCAGCCGCGTCGCCCGCGTCACGCAGTACGCGCGGCACGAGCGCACCTCGGGACGGTGCCTGCGGATCGTGACGGCCTGGCTCGCGCACGTTGGTGACGAAGGCCCAGCGGCCCCGGCGGTTGACGCCGAGCCACGTCCCGCCCTGCGGGACGTCACGCCCGGCGAGGAGCGCATGTCCCGTTTCGTCGTTCCACCAATGGGCGCGTTCCGCGGCGCGCGCGTGGAATTCGTCGCGGTTGGCCGCAATGACGAGCGCGTAGCGCGGGTGCGCGTCGAGCGCAATGACGGCCAGGCACATCGTGCGCCCCGACGCTACGCCATGCGCGGCGTTCGCGGCGCGGGCGCCGCGTCGGGCAGCGCGTACGGAAGCGAAAGCGACCGCAGCCTTGGCCCGGTGGGTGAATCGAGGCGAAGGTCCTCTGCCGCAACAGCCACCGACTGTACGACTGCGAGCAGCACGCTGCCACCGGCCGGATCGCGGGCAGCGTTCACGACCGTGCCGCACGCCTGGTCGTTGCCGAATGTTGCCGAAAACACGCGCGCCGCTGCGGCCACGTCGTCCGTTTCCGCGCGGAACGCGTACAGGCGCTCCTTGAGTCGACCGAGATACTGCATGCGGGCGACGATCTCCTGGCCGGGATAGCAGCCCTTTTTGAAGCTGACGCCGCCGACGACGTCCCAGTTCGCGGCTTGTGGGACGAACAGGTCTGACGTGGCGGCCGTGATCATCGGCACGCCGGCAGCGATGCCGAACCAGCGCCATGACTCGGCGTCGGCAATCGTGGCGTTGCGCGCCAATGCGGCGTGAATGAGCGGACCGCGCGTGGCGGCGGACGAAACGAGGATGCGGCCGTCCGGTAGCGCCAGCGCGTTGGCCTCGGTGCCGAACGGGACCGCAGTCAGGGGCTCGACTCGCACACCCAGCGCGTCGTGCGCCGCCGCCGCCGCATCGGTGCCCGCCACGCCAAGCAGGCCGTAACGCTTGCTGCCATCGTCGATCGTGACCTTCGAGCGGAGCACGAACATCGACAGACGGCGGCGGATCGGCTCGACGAGATCGGCGGCCAGCACCATCAGCACGTGACCCGGATCCGTACCCGCGCGCCACAGCACGCCGTTGGCAAGCATCCGGCCCTTGGGCGAGTTGTAGCTCCAGTACTGGCCCTGTCCGGGTGCCAGCGCCTCGACGTCGGACGACAGTTGGCCGTGCAGGAACGCAATGGCGTCGGCACCACTGATATCGAGCAGACCCCACGCCGTGTGCGCGCATACGACGGGTGCCGACGGCGCGACGAGCGGGGGAGCGGGTTCGGGTTTGGTCATTGGGCGGTTGCCCTGCGGCTCGATGCGCCGGCGGCTCGCCGCGCGGACACATCGCGTGCTAGAATAACGAGTTACCGTGCTTGTTCGTTTACGCGGGTTCGTGTTGCAACCGAACCGGTCGAATGCGGCAACGCGGACGACGTCTTCCGGAAGCGGACTGATGCGTTTCGTTCGAAGCGCCGGCACCGCGGCCGGAAAAACCAGGACGGCTCTGCCCGCGTCATTGCGGACCGGTCCGTCCATTTCGCACACCGGCGTTTCAGGGTGTCCGTGCTGCCTCCCGGCGGCCGGAACGCAATCCGCCGGTGGAGGCCCAACCCTGATGAGGAGTGAAGCATGTCCGTAACCATGCGTCAAATGCTGGAGGCCGGCGTCCATTTCGGCCACCAGACGCGGTACTGGAATCCGAAGATGGCAGATTACATCTTCGGCCAGCGCAACAAGATTCACATCGTCAACCTCGAAAAGACGCTGGCGATGTACAACGACGCGATGAAGTACGTGCGTCAGCTCGCGAGCAACCGCGGCACGATCCTGTTCGTCGGCACCAAGCGGCAGGCGCGCGAGATCATCGCCGAGGAAGCGCAACGCGCCGGCATGCCATTCGTCGATCACCGATGGCTCGGCGGCATGCTGTCGAACTTCAAGACAGTCAAGGCATCGATCAAGCGGCTGAAGGACCTCGACGCGATGAAGCTCGACGGCACGTTCGAGCGGATGTCGAAGCGCGAGGCGCTGTCGCTGCAGCGCGAGCTCGACAAGCTCGAGAAGAGCCTCGGCGGCATCAAGGACATGACCGCGCTGCCCGACGCGATTTTCGTCATCGACGTCGGCTATCACAAGATCGCCGTCACCGAGGCCAAGAAGCTCGGCATCCCGATCGTCGCCGTCGTCGACACGAACCACAATCCCGATCCGATCTCTTACATCATTCCGGGCAACGACGACTCGAGCCGCGCGATCCGCCTGTACGCGCGCGGCGTCGCCGACGCCGTGCTGGAAGGCAAGAGCACGACGATCCAGGAAATCGTCGCCTCGGGCGATGAGTTCGTCGAAGTCGCCGACGAAGCCCCGGCCTGACCGGATTCCCAAAAGGGCAGGGGCCAGCGTCTCCTGCCCAACCCGTCGCCCCGCACGAGTCGGGCGCATGGAAATGGTCGGGACGTGATTCAGACATCCCGTTCCATCGATGACAATGGAGCAAGCGAACATGGCGGAAATTTCCGCGAGCACGGTGATGGAACTGCGCCAGCGCACCGGGCTCGGCATGATGGAATGCAAGAAGGCGCTGACCGAAGCGGAAGGCGACGTCGCGAAGGCCGAGGAACTGTTGCGGATCAAGAGCGGCGCGAAGGCCAGCAAGGCGGCAGGCCGCGTGGCGGCTGAAGGCGTCATCGGCCTCTACACGGCGGCCGACGGCAAGGTCGCTGCAATGGTCGAGATCAACTGCGAAACCGATTTCGTCGCACGCAACGACGATTTCCGGGCATTCGCCAACGAAGTCGCGCAGATCGTGGCCCGCGATCAGCCGGGCGACGTAGCGGCGCTCGCTGCGCGCTCGCTCGCGTCGGGTGACACGGTCGAGGCGCGGCGCGTAGCGCTCGTGCAGAAGATCGGCGAGAACATTGCCCTGCGGCGCTTCGTGCGGCTGGAAGCGCAGGGCCGTGTCGCGTCGTACGTGCACGGCACGCGCATCGGCGTCCTCGTCGACTACACGGGCGGCAACGAAGCGCTCGGCAAGGATCTCGCGATGCACATCGCGGCGACGAAGCCGATGGCCGTCAGCCGCGAGCACGTGCCGGCCGACGTCGTCGCGAAGGAGCGGACGATCGCCTCGGCGCGCGCCGCCGAATCGGGCAAGCCTGCCAACATCGTCGAAAAAATGGTAGAAGGTGCCGTCGCCAAATTCCTGGCCGAGGTCACGCTGTTGCCGCAACCTTTCGTCAAGAACGACAAGGAAACCGTCGACGCGATCGTCAAGGCGCAGGGTGCCCGCGTCAACGGCTTCGTGCTCTACGTCGTCGGCGAAGGCATCGAGAAGCGCAAGGACGATTTCGCAGCGGAAGTAGCGGCCATGACGCGCGGCTGACCTCGTTCGAACCGCAGGAGGCCGAAGGATGAGTCCACCCGACAGCGCAGCCACTGCCGCGATAACGCCGCTCCCGGGCGTCGCTGCAACACCCGCCCGAGCGCCGGCATACCGCCGCATCCTGCTGAAGCTGTCGGGCGAAGCGCTGATGGGCAGCGATAGCTACGGCATCGAGCGTGAGACCATCGACCGGATCGTCGCCGAAGTCGGCGATGTCGTCCGCCTCGGCGTGCAAGTTGCCGTCGTCATCGGCGGCGGGAACATCTTTCGTGGCGTCGCGCCCGGCGCAGCCGGCATGGACCGGGCAACTGCCGACTACATGGGCATGCTCGCGACGCTGATGAACGCGCTCGCGCTGCAGGACGCGCTGCGGCGCGCCGGCGTCGAGTCGCGCGTGCAGTCGGCGCTGCGCATCGACCAGGTTGCCGAGCCCTACATCCGCGGCCGCGCGCTGCGGCACCTGGAAGAGCATCGGGTCGTCATTTTCGCCGCCGGCACCGGCAATCCGTTCTTCACCACCGACACGGCCGCTGCACTGCGCGGCCGCGAGATGAACGTCGACATCGTGCTCAAGGCGACGAAGGTCGACGGTGTCTACACGGCCGATCCGTTGCTGGACCGGACGGCGCGGCGCTACTCGACGCTGACATTCGACGAGGCGATCGTCAAGAACTTGAAGGTCATGGACGCGACGGCACTCGCGCTGTGCCGCGACCAGAAAATGCTGCTGAAGGTGTTTTCGATCTTCGTGCCCGGCGCCCTCAAGCGAGTCGTGCTCGGCGAAGACGTGGGCACGCTCGTCCACTGCTAGTGGCGAGCGCCGCTCGAAGCAACTGGAGAAATCGATGATCAGCGACGTCAAGAAAGCGGCCGACCAGAAGATGGAGAAGTCGGTCGATGCGTTGAAGGCGGACTTGGCGAAGATCCGCACGGGTCGCGCGCATACGGGACTGCTCGACCATATCCATGTCGACTATTACGGCACGTCGATGCCGCTCGCACAGGTTGCCAACGTCACGCTGGCCGACTCGCGGACGATCGGCGTGCAGCCGTGGGAAAAGAAGATGATTCCCGTGGTGGAAAAAGCGATTCGCGACGCCGATCTCGGCCTCAATCCCGCGACGTCCGGCGACCTGATTCGCGTGCCGATGCCGCCATTGACCGAGGAACGGCGCAAGGAGCTCATCAAGGTCGTGCACAAGGAAGGCGAAGCGGCCAAGATCGCCGTGCGCAACGTGCGCCGCGACGCGAACGAGCAGCTGAAGAAGCTCGCGAAGGACAAGCAGTGCAGCGAGGACGACGAGCGTCGTGCGCATGACGACCTGCAGAAGCTCACCGATCGCGTCGTCGGCGAGATCGATCAGATGCTGCAGCAAAAGGAAGCCGACCTGCTCGCCATCTAGGCTCCGGGCTTCGACACCATGTTCACGAGCTCTACGCGAACCATCCCCGCGGCGCGCGCGATACCGCGTCACGTGGCCATCATCATGGACGGCAACGGGCGCTGGGCGAACAAGCGGCTGCTGCCGCGCGTGGCGGGGCACCGCAAAGGCGTCGAAGCGGTCCGCGCGACGGTGCGTGCTGCGATCGAGCTCGGCGTCGAATACCTGACGCTGTTCGCGTTCTCGAGCGAGAACTGGCGCCGGCCCGCCGACGAGGTGTCGATCCTGATGGACCTGTTCGCGCGGGCGCTCGACGTCGAGGTGACGAAGCTGCATTCGAACGGCATTCGCTTCAAGGTCGTCGGCGACACGTCGCGATTCGACCGGCGCATTCGCGACCTCGTCGCCGCCGGCGAGGCGCTGACGGCTACCAACACACGGCTGACCTTCACCGTCGCCGCCAACTACGGCGGGCGCTGGGACATCGCGCAGGCAGCACGCAGTTACTTCGCTGCGAATCCGGACGCGCTCCGCGCCGACCGGCCGCTCGTGCCCGAAGCGCTCGAGCCTTATCTTGCGATGGCCCACGCGCCCGAGCCGGACCTGTTCATCCGCACCGGCGGCGAGAAGCGGATTTCCAATTTCCTGCTCTGGCAGCTCGCGTACACCGAGCTCTATTTCACCGACCTGCTCTGGCCGGACTTCGACGCGACGGCGCTTGGCGTGGCGATCGAATCGTATGCGATGCGTGAGCGTCGCTACGGGCGCACGAGCGAGCAGGTGCAGGCACAGGTCGAGACGCGGGTGCAGGTGCAGGACGCGTGAGTGTCGCGTGCCGAGCGCGCCCGCCACTGCCGTGAGCTCCGTCCTCGCCACACGCGTCGCCACAGCGGCGGTTCTCGTCGTCGCAGTCCTTGCGGCGCTGTTCATGCTGCCGCCCTACGGCTGGGGTTTCGCCGTGCTCGCCGTCATCACCGCCGGCGCGCACGAATGGGGCCGACTGATCGGGCTCGCGCCGAAGTCGCTTGCATTGTTCGTCGCCGCGACGCTTTGCATCGGCGCAGCACTGCTCGCCATCGCGCCACCCGTTCCCGGCAGTGGCTGGCCGCAGCCGGTTGTCGGCGTCGCCTGCGGACTGGCGACCCTTTTCTGGATCGCGTTAGGCACTCCGGCGGTGCTGCTGAACTGGCAACCGCGCTCGGGATTGCCCGGTGCGCTTGCTGCACTGATCGTGCTGATCGGCGCGTTCGTCGCCGTCGTCGAGTTGCAGGCGCGCTCGCCGTGGCTCGTGCTGGCCGCAATGGCGATCGTCTGGATCGCCGATACCGCTGCGTTCTTCGCCGGCCGGCGATTCGGTCGTCACAAGCTCGCGCCTGCGATCAGTCCGGGCAAATCGTGGGAAGGCGCCTGGGGCGGCATCGCCGCCGTCGCCGTCTATGCGGCATTGCTCGTGCCGCTCGCGTCGCGCGCCGGCGTCAACACGCCGGTGAATGCGTCGTCCGTCGTGCTGTGGATCGCATTCGCCATCGTGCTGGCCGCGCTGTCGATCGTCGGCGATCTGCATGAATCGCTATTGAAGCGGCGCGCCGGCGTCAAGGATAGCGGCACGCTGCTGCCAGGACACGGCGGCATCCTTGACCGCACGGACGCGCTGCTCGCGGCGATGCCGCCGGTCGCGCTCGCGACGCTCGCCTTCGTGGCGCCCACATGACGCGCCGCGCGATCACGCTGCTGGGCGCTACGGGATCGGTGGGCGCATCGACGCTCGACGTCATCGCGCGCCATCTCGACCGGTTCAGCGTGGCGGCGCTGGCCGCGCACCGCAACGACGCGAAGCTGCTGGACCTTTGCCGGCGCTTTCGACCGGCGCTGGCCGCACTGCATGACGTCGATGCCGCGCATTCGCTGCAGCGCGCGCTTGCGGCGGAGTGCCTGCCGACGCGCGTCGTGGCGGGG
>Ga0207697_10000565_pt1 | contig 21021 bp, 17 predicted proteins | sample KBSSwiS5withPhiX_FD_184293 | JGI IMG/M metagenome (GOLD analysis project Ga0207697, IMG submission 184293) | Switchgrass rhizosphere microbial communities from Kellogg Biological Station, Michigan, USA, with PhiX - S5 (SPAdes) (version 2) | ecosystem: Host-associated > Plants > Roots >... | reverse complement strand
CAGCTCTTCTCGCGCAAGCGACGGCTGCGCCAAACCAGCCCGAAGACTCTCAGCGCCGCGCGAGCCAATGGGATCAAGCAACCGCGGAGCGCCTCTTCCGCAAAGGCGCCTGGCGCGAGGGCGTGGCGTATCTTGGGCGAGCGCTCCGGCTCGATCCGCAGAATTCCGTGGCGGCGCGGGATCTGTGGAGCGCGGTCGTTTACGGTGAGGGAGATCGCAACACTGTGCCCGCGCTTGTGCTGCAGCAGGAGGCAAAGATTCACGTCGCGGTCTTCAGTCCGGATGGCCGCCGTATTCTCACGGCCGGCGCGGATAAGACAGCGCGCGTGTGGGATGCAACCACCGGCGCGCAAATCGGCGAGCCCATGCGGCACGACGACGAAGTCGTGGATGCGGTATTCAGTCCCGACGGCGCACGCATTGCCACGGTGAGCAAGGACCGCACGGCGCGTTTGTGGGATGCGACGAGCCCGAAACCGATCGGCGAGCCGATGCGGCACGAGCAGCCACCCGATCGTGTGGTTTTCAATTCGACCGGGTCGCGGATTATGACGCATTGCTACGAGGCTGGACTGGTGCGTTTGTGGGATGCCGCGACGGGCGCACCGGTTGGCGAAGCGATCCGGTACGGGAGCGGCGAGGCCACGTTCAGCCCGGACGGCAAGTTACTCGCGACATTCGAGGGCAGAAACCTGCGCAACTGGGACTCGGCGACGGGCAAAAGCTTCGGCAAACCGCTGCTACTTCCAGCGGGAGTCGAGATTGCCGCCATCAGTCCGGATCACAAGCTCGTTGCGACCTTCAGCGACGGCGGCAAAGCGCAGGTGTGGAGCGTGACAACCGGCAAGCTCGTGTGGACGCTTTCCAAGAAATACGCAGTGCCCATCGGCGGCGAAGATTTCAACAGCGCCGCGTTCAGCCCGGATGGGACGCGCATCGTTACAGTGGAGGTGCGCACAGGGGAGCTGTGGGACGCGGTGACGGGCAAGCGCGTGGGCGGCGCGCTCGAATGCGCTCCGTCGGATGCCGAGGGCGGCACGGCTGTGATCTTCAGCCCGGACAGCACAACCGTTCTTTTGAGCGCCAGTGAGGACAAATTCGTCCGAGCTTGGGATTGCAAAACTGGAGAGCAGCCCGATTTGTCTCGCTCGGCGATCGAGTGGGCCGCTTTGCAGCATCCGGAGGAGGTATTGACAGTTGAGTTTACGGCCGATGGGATGCGCATCGTCACAACCTGTCAGGACCATGCTGTGCGGGTGTGGGACGCGCAAAAGGGAACACTCATCGGGCAGCCTCTGCGTCATGCGCACCGCAACGGCGAAGGACTGGAAAAGTTCGCGGTGAGTCCCGAAGGCAGGCGCATCCTGACTGTGGATGCGGAGAACACGCTGCGCGTCTGGCAGATGGATGAGCCGCGATCGCTCGATCAACCATTGCCACCCGTGGAGAAAGAAACCGTGCTGCCCACAGGCGCCCCGCCGGAGGCGTTTGTCGAGGCACTGTCCGGCTATCGCTTTTCGGACGATGGCGTGCTGCATCAAATAGCAGACTCCGAGACGGCAGCGCTCCGTGCGCAACTTCGGGTGCCGGTCGAAAATGCCTCGGAGTGGCAACCTCTCATCACTTGGTGGCTCACGGCACCGCAGAACCGGCCAGTTCGCCCCGGAGCAAATCCTAATGAAAGGAAAACACCGTGATTAAAGGAACAATGAGAACGTCGAAATTAAATTTATTCGTCTCTATTCGCGCCTGCCGCGCCGTAGCCGGGCCGAGGCGGGTGATCAGCGCGCAGACTTGGTTAGCTGGGGTTTTGATTTTGTTGACATTTCCAAACGCCTTTGCGGAGTCCGATTTTTCGGCGTTCTGGAAAAAACTTAAAGTCGCAGTCATCGCTGGCGATAAAGCGACGGTCGCGGAGATGACGAAATTCCCACTGTCGATGTCCTATGGGATAAAAGCCGTAAAGAACAAGGAAGGTTTCTTGCGTCGTTATGACGAAATTTTCGACGGCGAGGCAAATGCCGCCCAGTGTTTTGCAAAGGCAGAACCGCGAAAAGAGTCGGCGCAGCGATATGAGATCTATTGCCCATTCAAGGAAACTCCGAATGACCGGGAAAACGCGCCGATCCGCTTCATTTTCGAATTGACCAAAAGCGGCTGGAAGTTTGCTGGTCTCGACAATATTAATGAATGAGAGACACGAATTTGAAACTCGCTCCCTTTTCCGCTTGCTCGCCGCGACCTTTACCTTCTATGTCGTAGCCCCCCTCAGCTCTATTCACAAATTCAGACCAGTGGTTCCAACAACTGACTCTCGACTTATGCAGTTCGTGACGATTAATGTGATTGGTGTAGCGCTTCTGATTTCCGTCGCGCAGATCCACGGGCAGACGCAGGCGGAGATGAACGCGGTGGCGCGTGCGGATTTTGAGCAAGCTGATGCCCAGCTTAACAAGACTTATCAATCGGTTCTGGCAAAGCTTCGGGATGCCGAAAGCAAGCGAAGGCTCAGGGAAACGCAACGAGCATGGATCGCGTCCCGCGATGCCGAGGCAGCACGCGCGGCCAAGGAGGCCGAGGGCGGTTCGATGGCGCCGACACTTCGTTATGAAGCGATGACGCATCTGACTCAAGAGCGCACCAAAGAGCTAAAGGCGATGCTCGATCACCGAACTGGGAGCGGGCCGAAACCCGTGGCGACTAGTGCACCAGCGTCACCGGCCGCAACGCCTGAATCGGCTCAAGTTGCTGCCGATGCAGAGTCGGAGCATGACGGCGAGGACTCTTCAGCCGGATTGCAAGACGAGTTCGCAAAAGACTATCTCATTTCGCGCAATACGATTTCCCCGGACAAAAAGTTTGCAGTCATCTATCCGACGATGGAAGCAGAAGAGGCCGCCAACGAGGCTAATCACCCTGAGCGCATCAAAAATTATTTGGTCGGCTTGCAGCCATTTGCAGTTATTAAGCCGCTCGATACCAAGTGGCCGTACTTTCAGAATGAAAGTCATGGTGGCCTTAGCGCCGAATGGTCGACCGACAACTCGGTCGCGCTCGTCACGCTGGGTGGAAAATGGGGTCCGCGAGATGTCTTCCTGGTCGAGTTTCATGATGGGAAGCTCAGCCGGATAGCAAATATTGCACTGAAGGCGCACGATCTGTTGCTTCCGAATTACCGAAAAGCTAAGGCCAAACGGTACAACGATCTTTTCGATTTTGTCTTTGTTGAGGACGCGAGCTTTAAACTCGAAGGCACCAGCCGCGTCGTGATCGATGCATCGGCAGAGACCAGTCCGAACCTAATGGATGAAGATTTGCGTCCATCGGATCGGGCGTGGAGAGGCCATGTCGAGGCGGTTTGGGGCATTCCACAGGCGAAGTTTATTTCGAATAACGTTTCGGGCAGGCTCCGCAAGAGAAGTAAGAGCAGCTCGGAAGAGACCAAGGAGTAATGATCATTACAAACATGAAAACTAGAATGTACATCTGCGGGCTTCTTGCTTTCGCCATTTCCCCGATCTCCACGGTGCTCGGCGAAGAAACATCACCCGGTGGAATTGTTCATGGCCCAAAAGCCGGCTTTGACATCACTGCCCCCGAAGGCTGGGTTCTTGATACTGAGTCGGGCAAAGATCAAGACATGCCGTGTGTTCTATATCCGAAGGGCTCATCGTGGGCCGATGCAAAGACTGCCATTTACGCGAATGTGGCCGGCCCTGAATGGGAAGGTGTGAACGCATTCGTGACAATGGCGATCAAGGAAATGAAGGCGAAGCGTGGCACCCCGAAGGAGAAGATTGCTTCCGGTAAAACGAAGGACGGCCACGATTACTTCATCAACGAATATCCTGCCACAAAGACTTACTCGCAGTGGGAACGCGTCGGCTACGTCCAACTTCCGCAGGGAGTCGGCTTTATCGTCCTCACATCCCGTGATCGGGCGAGTTACCAGAAAGATTCCGGCGCGCTCGAAAAAGTCCTGAAAACGCTGGTTTACGTCGAGCCGAAGTCCGAGGTGGCGAGTGGCCGGGAATACGCTCGTCGTTACAGGCAGCTGCTGGATCAGCATGCGGAAGGGCAGATCGAGCCCCTGCTCACCGAATGGAGAGAGAAAGCGCCTGACGATCCCGACGCATGGATCACAAGCGCAAATTATTATTTTAATGAACGCCAGACGAACATTTCCACGAAGAAACCCGGTCCGGGCGACATTACGTTGACTGATAAGAAAACAGGCAAGGTCGCTGGCAGCATTTCGTTCGAGCAAAATAAAGCGGATATGAACCGGGCGGCCCAACTTCTTCAGGAAGCGACGACGAAATTTCCCGATCACCTCGATATCTGGTGCGGTCTCGCATTCATGTATCAAGAGAGCGGAGATTTCGAAAATGAGCTGTCGACGTTAAAGAAGATGGTCGCGTATGCCCGCGAACACCCGACGCAGCTCAAGTGGTTAAAAGGCGAGCCACTAGGCGAACCTGCCGATAAATTTGTTCCGGAGAAGCTGCACGAATACGGACAGTATTACCAGAAGAAGGAGAACCCCGAAGATGATAAACGCTGGTTCCAGATTTCGACGCTGGCGACGGACCAATATCCAAATCATCCGGAAGGGTTCAACGATGCGGCCGGTTATTGGGCTGATATTGGCGAATGGCAAAAGGCGCGGGAGTCGGTCGAAAAAGCGCGCCAACTTAATCCGAAATCAGTTGGAGCAGTACTCAATCTTGGAAACATCAGCGTCGAGATGAAGGACTTTGCGGGCGCCCGGAAGTATTTTGAGGAAGCACTAAAGCTTGACCCAAATGGGCAGTATGGGCGCGAAGCAAAGGAAGCGTTACAAAAACTGAGGAAGAAGTAGCAGCGATACGCACCCAAGGAATGAAGGACACGCGCCAGCGTTAAAGCACGTTCTATTTTTCCTCCTGAAATTTTTCTCCGTTCCAGCTGAACTTGTGCAGGATATTCTGCGCCTTTTCTGATCGCACGGCGATCGTGCGACCTTTTCGCGGCAATTCGAATTGCCAGCCTTCCTTCACGTATCCGCTGCCGGGGTCGTTTTTCATGTATGCGCCCGGCAAAATCTGCCGTGAGATTTGCTGCATATGTCCGTCGGCACCGAGCTCGAAGAATTTGAGCTGAACCGAATCGGTTCCTTCCAGCTCGCCAGAACAGAGCGCCAGTAACGGGCGCCCATTGCGATAACGAAACAATGCCACTTCAACTGTCGGCTGCGCACCATCGCCCGGGCAATTCATGTAACCATTCTCTTTGTCAATCACTTCGCCGTTCGCGCGCATTACATCAAGCCAGTCGTTAGGCGGCCCTTCAAATGTGTCTGATGGCAACAACAAAAAATAGTCCACCACCGACATCTTTTCTTTTTCACTTTTGCGAATCATTGGCTGGTTACTTTGTTCGAACCCCAGCGTGATCTGAAGCGCGGCCCGTGCGCCGGCTTTGTTTTGCAATTCGCTTTCCAAAAGCAAATCGCCAGACTCCAACCAGCGAACCGGTTCTATGCGTTTGATTGTTTCGTTGTTTGACGCGTCTGGCTTTGGGAGATTTGGCAGCTCCGGTGACGGTAGCTCCGGCATTTTGATTTCCTCAAAGGTTGCTCCGTTACGGAAGAAAATTCTTGTCGTTCCGTTCTGCCAATCGTCGCGGAAGCTGGCGATGCGCTGCGAATCTTTCGACCAAACCAACTTCTCGCTGCCGGCTGGCTCGTCGCCATGGAGCTGGACGGCGACTTTGTTTGTGGCGACCTCGATGATCGCGGCGTCGCCATGAGACGGAACGAACTCCGTAAGGTTTGTGCGCAGACCGAATTTTCCGTCGGGCGATTTGGATGAGATGTGCTCGCCAGCGGTGAGAGAAAGAGGAGCAGTCAACAACAACGCACAACACGTCGCAAAGGTTCTTAATTCGCCCATGTTGCTTGGAGCCTAGCCTCCTTGTTGTTGCGGCAGCAGCCACACACTGTTATGCGCCGCAAGAGACAGAAAGTAACGCCTCAACTTTTTTGGGATCGCAGCGGTAGATTGTGATCTCTTCACCTTCGTAATAGTAAGAGCCGATGACGATTTCCATCTTGCCGTTCCCGTCCAAATCGAAGGCGCCTATAACTTTGTACGCGTTCGGAGCGTCAAAGCTCGCGTCATCATCTGAGCCCTTTCCCTGATAAGCTTTGGGATGGAATTCGCCGGCCACCAGTTGTGTCTCCGCTTTCCCGGCGACGACGCGCCGCAAAAGCACCATCGAATAGCTGCCAGCCGGCGATCTCATCGGCACGCTTTCATCTTCGCTGAAATAATTTGTCGCGGTGATCAAGACCTCATCTTCGCCGTCGCCGTCCAAATCGACTCGAAAGATGCTATCAATTTTTACTTTCGGTTCGGAAATCCCTTTCGTTTTCAAAAAACCGCCTACTGCATCGATGTAAACTGCCTGGGTTGTATCCAACGGGCTTAGTTTCCGTGGCAACGCATTCCATGGCGCAGCCAGCGCGATGGCGCCCTTCTCGGGTTTATCCGATAACCCGACGAAGAACGTCCCTTCGCACGGACCCGCTTCACCCTTCGGTTTGCCGCCTTTCACCTCACCGAGAGGTTCGGTCAGGCCGTAAACCACATACGTTGTTTGCTCTGGCAATGCTTTCGCTGCTTTATCAGCTTTGACCCATTTCCCATCCTTTGTCGCGCCAAAGAGATAGCCGCCTTGGACCTCTACGATTGGATGTAACTCGGCTGCCGGTAAGGCTCCTGCGCACATCAACAAGGCAGCCACGATGACAAGACTTCTTTCGACTGTAGTTTTCACATCCATAGACCTCCATTCATTGCCGGTCATTGTGGGTCAAGCGAGCAGTTCTTTTCAAGCCTGGAAGGTCGCAATCTTCAGAAAAATGTTGGGCGAGAATTTGCGGCCAATTGGCCGTTGATCTTGCTCAGAGGGTGAGCGCGCCACTGGAGGAGACACAGCCACCAGCAAAACTTGTTGGGGCTAATAGGTAGTATTCAAGGAGTGACGGCTTCTAGGCCGTCATTTTCCTTGGACGGCTGCGAAGCCGTCCTTCCTTGCTTGAGCGCGCGGAAGATGCGTAGCAGGCCGATGTCATACTTGTTGCGGAGAATCGCGCTGATGTCGGTAAGGGTACCACCGGGAACCTGGTGAAAGGCCGCAGTGATTTCTTTTTCCTGCACCGGCGTAAAGAATCGCGCTCTAGCCTGCGGGAGTTTGCAGCATTCAATCGCGGCGAGAAGGTGGCCGTAAATCGTGCTGGACACGAAACCCCGGGCCCGCGCGATTTGTTCAACCGTTTCGCCGCGCTGGAAGCGCCGTAGCGTGTCGGTCTGGCTGTCGTTTAAGCGGACCTGACGTTGCGGCAATGAAGAATCAACCTCGTCGGGAAATGTCCGCCGCGGACTTGTCGTAAGATACTTCCTAATCTCAATGAGGAACGGCTCCGCGTAATCTTTTGATTTTTGCTCGCCCACACCGGGAATGCGGCGAAACTTGGCTGAATTCGACGGATACTTTCTCGCCATTTCGCGGAGCGAAACATCAGAGAAGATGATGTAAGCCGGCACGCCGCGTTCATCTGCGAACTTGCGACGCAACGCACGCAACCGCTCAAACAAGGCCTCATCGCATTCGATCGCGCCTGCCCTGCGTCGAGGAGCTTTCTCCACGATCTCGATTTGCTTGGTCAAAACGATCGATGTCCGCTTTCGCAATGCCTCCAGACCTGTGGGCGTAAGGGACAATGTCGCAAACTTCCCCGGCGCGCATTCGATCAAGCCCAGCCGCAACAGTTCGCGACCGATTGCCTGCCATTCACTTCGTTTCAATTCGCCGCCGATGCCGTAAGTGGACAGCTCGTTGTGACTCCGTTGCCTGATCGCTTCCGTGTCGGCGCCGCGGAGGACATCAACAACGTGGCCCAACCCAAATCCGAATCCGTGCCTGGCGCGGATGCGATATACGCAGGAAAGAAACTTTTGCGCGTGCACCGTTCCGTCGAACGTCTCACGCGGCTGCAAGCAGTTGTCGCAACTCTCACACGAGATCTGTAGCGGCAGTGTCGCATCACCAACAGCTTCAGCGTTGGAAGGATATGATTCGCCGAAGTACTTCAGAAGCACGGTCCGACGGCATTCGCGCGCCTCGGCGTAATGGACCATCTGCTGAAGCTGTGCACGGGCGATGCGGGCTTCGCTTTCGGTCTTTTCATCGATAAAATGCAATTGCTTGGCGACGTCGCCCGGACTGAAAAGCAGCACGCATTCACTTGGCAGCCCGTCGCGCCCGGCCCGTCCGGTCTCCTGATAATAGCTTTCAATGTTTTTCGGCAGATCGTAATGAACAACAAAACGCACGTTCGGTTTATTGATACCCATTCCGAACGCGATGGTGGCAGTGATCACGCGCACGTCGTCGCGCAGAAATGCATCCTGGTGCTTTGTGCGCTCGGCATTCGTTAGCCCCGCGTGGTACGGCTTTGCGGTAATGCCGTCCTCATTCAAATTTCGCGCGAGCGATTCGGTGCTTTTGCGGCTGGCACAATAAATGATCCCGCTATCGTTAGGCCGGCTGCGAATGAACGTCAGCAGTTGGTCGTAAGGCGCAGTCTTCGGAACCACGCGATAGGTGAGATTCGGGCGATTGAAGCTGGCCACGTAAGCGCGCGGGTCGCGCAATTCTAATTCTTTGATGATATCGACGCGCACGCGCTCGGTCGCGGTGGCGGTCAGTGCCATAATCGGCACGTCAGGCAATTGTTTCCGCAGTTTCTTGAGCTCGCGATATTCCGGCCTGAAATCGTGGCCCCATTCGCTGATGCAATGCGCTTCGTCGATGGCGAATTGCGCAATGTCCCAGTTAAGCGCGCGCTCGAGAAAGGTGTCTAACATCAACCGCTCGGGCGCGACGTAGAGCATTCGATACTGGCCGCGATGCAAGCCGCGCCAACGCGCCTTTGCCTCTGCCCGATCCAGCGTTGAGTTCAAGTACGTTGCGGGGATACCACTGGTCTGCAACCCATCAACTTGATCTTTCATGAGCGCGATGAGTGGCGACACCACGATCGTTAGCCCATCGCGCATCAATGCAGGCAACTGAAAACAAAGCGACTTCCCTCCGCCCGTCGGCATCAGCACAAACAGATCCCGTCCCGCGAGCGCATCGTGCATTATTTCCCGCTGCAACGGCCGGAACTGGTCGTAGCCGAAATGCTTCTTCAGCGCACTGAGCAATTCCACGATTTCTTAGTAAAACAATGCGCGAATTTCGCCCAGCGAATTTGTGTTCACAAGGAGTGATGGCTTGGGCAGCCGTCATCTACCGCGACCCCGAAAGCTTCGGGGTCGTTCCTTGTCTCAGGCCCCGCACTCGACCGAGAGCACCGGCTCAATTTTGTCGGGCTCGCAGCGATAGATGGTCGTCTCGCCGCCTTCATAGTAAAACGAGTGGACGATCACTTCGAGTTTTCCGTCTCCATTCAAATCAAGAACCGCGGCAATCTTGTAGATACTCGGAGCATTGGACGCATCCGCCTTCGAGTAAAGCTCGCCGGCCACGAGTTGGGTTTGCACTTTGCCGGCCGCCACGCGCCTCAGCATAATGATTGAATAACTTCCGCGCTTAGGAGCCTGTATTGGCGCCTCATCACGCTGGCTAAAATAGTTCGTCGCGTTAATTAGCACCTCGTCCTCGCCATCGCCTTCGAGATCAATGCGAAGAATGCGTGTAATTCGCACTTTGGGATCTGCGATTCCCCGTGCTTTCAAAAAATCGCGCACTGCGTCTACATAAACTGACTGCGTGGTGTCAGCTATGGTGGGTTTTCGCGGCAACGCATTCCACCTGGCGGCCAATCCGATCACGCCATCTTTCGGTTTTGACGACAGCGAAACCATCAAAGTGTCAGGACACGGTTCTTCGGCCGATACAGGTTTGGCCGCTGTTATTTGACCGAGCTGTTTGGTGAGGCCGTAAACTTGATAAATTGTTTCGTTCGCAACGGATTTAGCTGCCTGGTCAGGCTTGATCCATTTTCCGTTTTCGCTTGCGCCAAAAAAATAGCCGGTCTCGGTTTCAATTATCGGATGCAGATCGGCTGCGCTGACGGTCGGCCAGCTCAACAGCGCGAATGAAGCGACTACAACTGCTGTCCTCTTGAGACTCACGAGTGTGCCTTTTATCCGGACGGCAGCGTTTTGCCTAGAACTGTTTACTTGTGTGCTTCGCCGCAACATTGCTGCAACGCTTATTGGCTCAACGGCAATTCGCAGCATGTTCATCACTGGCATATTGTGTAGCGCAGCTGCAGAAATCCCCGGGCATGGAAAACAAAACGGACGGAGTGAGGCGAAGTGGAAGAGGCGACCGGAGTCAACGACTTTGATTTCCTGATTGGAAGCTGGCGTGTTCATCACCGGCGTTTGAAGGAGCGGCTCGCTGGCAACCACGAGTGGATTGAATTCGAGGGGACGTGCGTCATGCAGAAAATTCTTGGCGGCGCAGGCAACATGGATGAGAACATCCTCGATTTTCCGGGTGGCGCCTATCGTGCAGTGACGCTGCGCACCTACGATGCGACGAAGAAACGATGGTCAATTTGGTGGGTCGATGGACGCGACCCAAGCCATCTCGATCCACCTGTAGTCGGCGGATTCAAGAACGGTGTCGGAACGTTTTACGCCAACGATACTTTCAAAGGGAAACCGATTCGCATTCGCTTTTTGTGGACGAATCTAACCACCAAACCACATTGGGAACAGGCGTTCTCCGAAGATGGAGGCAAAACGTGGGAAACTAACTGGATTATGGAATTCGTGAAAAACCCCACGAGCGTGCGGACATGCTGTCCAGTAGTTGAGCTTCGGCAATACACGTTGGTGCCAGGCGGACGTGAAACTTTGATTGGGCTTTTCGAGCGAGAGTTCATCGAGACCCAGGAAGCTACGGGGATGAGCGTGATTGGGCAGTTTCGCGATCTGAATAACCCGGACCGCTTCGTCTGGCTGCGGGGTTTTGACGACATGGACGCGCGCGCCGCGCAATTACAGGAGTTTTACGGTGGACCAGTTTGGAAAGCCCATCGCGATGCGGCCAACGCTACAATGATCGATTCCGACGACGTTCTTCTGCTGCGTCCAACGTCGCCGGCAGCAGGGTTTCAATTGGAGAAGATTAGCCGGGCTCCGGTTGGATCGATCATGAAGCGAGAAGGCATTGTGGTCGCCACAATTTATCATCTCGGCACAACAAAGGGAGCGGATTTCGCGACGTTCTTTGAACGCGAGCTTCAGCCGCACCTAACGAACGTGGGAATTGGAGTGCTGGCCTCTTTCGTTACTGAGACGCATCCGAATACTTTCCCGGGATTGCCCGTGCGGGAAGACGCGAATGTGTTCGTGTGGTTTTCACGCTTTCCAGATAGCGAAACTCATCAACGACTAGCCGCTGCCGTAGGCGAATTGGTGCGGCAAAGAGAAGTGACAACGAAGCTAGCCGAGTTCACGAGAGAACAACCTGAGGTGCTACTGCTTTCGCCGACCGCACGATCACTTCTGTAATTTGCCTGAGTGATTACCGCACCGCACGAATCGCGGCAGCGATCGTGGAAAGAAATATTAGTCCCATCGGAAACACAGCCGCCGCGCAGGTGTAACCGGACTTTTTGCTCCCGGCTGCCATTGCCGACGTAATCTCGCGAATGAAGAAGTGGAAACTAGATATACTGGATTAGTTTCCAGGTTGTGATACCAGTATTCGTAGATGTGAAAGGGGCAGGCAAATCATTGGCGCGAAGCCAAAGACATGATCCCAACCGGCAGCGAATTGTCGAGGCTGCGCGCGTGCACTTCTTCAGTCACGGATTCCGCAGTGTTACCATGGACGATCTGGCGGAAGAACTGGGGATCAGCAAGAAAACGATATACGCTCATTTTCCCGGGAAGTTTGATCTGCTCGAGGCCGTTCTGGCCGACAAATTAACACGCGTCGAGGCGACGCTGAGGGAAGTTATGCGTGCACACCCGGACGATTTCCCGGCAACCTTGCGCAAGCTATTGGCTGGCACACAACGCGAATTGGACGAGATCAAGCCGCCTTTTGTACGCGATATGCGCCAGAAAGCGCCCGATGTTTTCAAACTCGTCGAGCGTCGCCGGGCCGCGCTAATCCAGCGGTACATGGGAAAATTTTTTGTCGATGGGCAACGGTTGGGAATGGTGCGCAAGGATGTCCCGACCAGACTGATCATCGAGATTTTGCTGGCGATGGTCCAATCGATCATGAACCCGCCAAAGATGGAGGAGCTTGGAATGGTGCCGAAAGAAGGCTACGCCGGGATCCTCAAAATTGTTCTCGAAGGCGCGCTTACGCCAAAAGGACGGAGACATGCAGGCATGGTTCGTTAGGCGTTACCGAGAGTTACTCGGCCCGGCGGGAGCTCTGGCACTCCTCCTTTTGTTGGGTGGCTGCGGCACTCGAAAGAATGCTGTCTCCGGAACGATCGAAGTGGACGAAGCCCATGTGGGCCCGCGGTCAGGCGGCCGCGTGGAGAAAATTTTGGCGTGGGAGGGCGATCGCTTGCACGAGGGTCAGGTGATCGTGCAACTGGATGCGTCAGAGCTCCGCGCAAGGCGTGATCTTGCCGCCGCCCAAATCGATACTGCTGTGCACGACGCAGATGCTCAGGAAGCGCAACTGGTTTTCTTGCGCGACGAAGCGAAGCGCCAGCAGGATTTGCTCAATCGCAGAGTCGTTTCGGCCACTGACGCCGAACGCGCCGACAGCTCAGCTAAAACGCAGGAGAAAAATGTGGCCGCGGCGAAAATGCGCGTTGCACAGGCGCGCGCGCAACTGGCGGACATTGATTCGCAGCTGGCCGAAATGCAGGTCATCGCTCCGGCCGATTCCATTCTCGAGGTGCTGAGCGTAAAAGTCGGCGATGTGCTGCCGGCCAATCGCGAGGCCGCCACGCTGCTGTTGACCGGACACCTCTGGGTGCGCGTTTACGTCCCTGAATCCTGGCTGGGTTTGATCAAGTTAGGCGAGCACGTGCGCGTCCGTGTGGATTCCTTTCCGCACACCGATTTCGATGGCGTCGTAGAGCAGATCAATCGGCAGGCCGAATTTACGCCGCGCAATGTTCAAACTGTCGCTGACCGCATCAAACAAGTATTTGGCGTGAAGGTTCGTTTGCCGAGCGACGACGATCGTTTACGTGCCGGAATGGCGGCGGACGTTTATTTTCCCAGAGTGAAATGAACAACCACGAATCCAGAGAGATTACTGTTTAGGGACGAAGTCTTTCAAACGGTTGGCTATGCGAATCGTCTTATGAATTGGTGTCCATTCGTGTCCATTCGTGGTTACTGAATCCATGCCTGAGCCAATGATTGAAGTGGAAAGGCTGACGAAGCGTTTCGGCGCTTTTACAGCTGTCGATCATGTTTCCTTTACCGTCGGCAAAGGATCGATCTTCGGTTTTCTCGGCCCGAATGGTTCGGGAAAAACAACCGTGATCCGGATGTTATGTGGAATCCTGCAACCGACCGATGGCACGGCGCGAATAGGCGGCCACGACATCGTGCGAGATTTAGACCCGATCAAAGAAATGATCGGTTACATGTCTCAAAAATTTTCGCTCTACGACGAGCTGACCGTGAATGAGAACCTCATCTTTGCAGGGAAACTTTATGGCTTGAGCGGTCGTGAATTGAACCAGAGGCGGGAGGAAATGATTGCCACGACACATCTGGAGCCGTACATCGCAAGGCGCGCTGGCCAGCTCTCCGGTGGCTGGCGTCAACGTCTGGCCATGGCTTGTTCGCTCATGCACCGACCGAGTGTGCTTTTCCTGGATGAGCCTACCGCCGGCATCGATCCAGTCGCGCGGCGCGAACTGTGGGATTTGCTTTTCGAGTTCGCCGGTAAAGGCATGACGCTATTCGTGACGACGCATTACATGGATGAAGCCGAGCGCTGCGATCATGTCGGCTACATCTATCTATCGAAATTGATTGTGTGTGGTGAGCCGGACGAGTTGAAAAAATTGCCGCAGGTCAATCCACCGGGAACGCGCCGGCTTGATGTGACCTGCGATCACGTAACGACCGCCTTGCGTGCCGTGCGTGAGATACCCGGAGTCCGCAGCGCCACGGTATTCGGCCAATCAATGCATTTGGTCGTCGATGAAACGGTCAAGCGCGCGCAGATCGAGGAACAACTGCGCAAAGTTGGCGTCGCTCATGCCGAGATCCACGAAATGGGTCCGTCGCTGGAAGACGTATTTGTCGAGCTTTCCGCCAAGCATGCTGCTGAACGGAAAGCAGCATGATTGTTATGAAATCGGCGAAACGGCGAATGTTTGGAGTTCCGCGTTTACGCGGCCGCCTGAAGGCGGAACTCCGAGCCACGATTCAACGTTTTAACGATTCAACGCGGCAGAGGGTAGCGGAGCCATGAAACACAAACCGTTTCGCGGGCTTAGCGCGATCTTGTTCAAGGAGTTCATCGTCGTCTGGCGCGATCCGCTGACTCTCTTTTTCTTCTTTTTCCCGCCGTTGATCGAGATGGTCGCGTTTGGCTATGCGCTCGATAACGACGTGAAGCACATGGCGATGCTTGTTCTTAACGAAGATCGCACGGTCCAGAGCCGTCTGTTGATAGATCGCTTCGTTAACACGCAGAGCTTTCGCGTCGTCGGCGAAGCGCAGAGCCTGGAGCAGTTGAAGAGCGAAATGCGAAAGGGAACCGCGTACGCCGCGCTTTACATCCCGCCGAATTTTACCCGCGAACTAATGGCAGGCCACTCTGCGCAGGTGGAATTGCTTGTGGATGGATCGAATTCCACCACGGCGTTGCAGGCTCTTCAGACCGGACTCGGCGTGGCATTGACCCAATCAATGGAAACGCTCATGCGCGATACCGGCCGAAAGGGCATGCCGATCGATGTTCGTCCTCAGATGCTTTACAATCCGGCAATGCGCGCGCCGAATTTTTTTGTGCCCGGCGTGATCGGCGTCGTCTTGCAAATTGGGACAACGGTTGCAGCGGCCATGGCTTTGGTGCGCGAACGCGAACGCGGCACACTTGAACAGTTACTGGTGAGCCCATTGAGTCCCGCCGGGCTCATGCTCGGCAAGCTGGTTCCATATCTATGCATTGGCATGACCATGGCGGTTGTTTTGTTCACCATCATGCGCTTCGTGTTTTTCGTTCCGATCGAGGGCAGTGTCTTGGCCATGATGTTTTCAACACTGGTGTATGTGTTTGCGCTGCTAAGCCTGGGGTTGCTCGTCGGGACCAGGGCCGAAAACCAAATGCAGGCACTGCAAATGTCGATGGTGTTCCTGTTGCCGAGCGTTTTCTTTTCCGGCTTCATTTTCCCGCGTGAGACCATGCCGTGGATTTTTTACGCGCTCGGCGCGCTCTTTCCCACGACGTATTTCATTGCGCTCATGCGCGCGATCATTCTGCGCGGCGCAAATTTTTTCGAATACTGGCCGAATCTTCTAGTACTTATTGTGATGTCGAATCTGCTTTTTAGTCTGTGCGCGCTGCGTTTCCGAAAAAAACTCGCGTGATGCACAGATGTTTGGGTAGCGCACGCGTCTTGCGTGCTGGCGAGCGCGTCCTCGCGATCGCGAACTTCAGTTGTACCTCCTCCTCGCGTGCGGGTGCCGTCCCTGACGAAAGCCTGTTTCGGCGCGACGCCGAAACCAGCACGCGAGACGCGTGCGCTACCCAAACGGTTTGGTACCGCTTGTAACATGCCAATGAAATGCCCTTGAAAATTCTTTCCCGCTTCCTCCGCATCGCCATCGCAGTCGCCGCGATTTTGGTGTTACTCTGGTGGTTTGGAATGAGGATGCCCGGGAAGAATGTTTCCAAGGCGGGCCCGCTGTCGCCTGATGAAACTGCGTTGCGCGAAGAGCTCCGCGCGAATGTGCAGAAGCTCGCGGGAGAAATCGGCGAGCGCAACATGTGGCATTACGCACAGCTCAACGCGGCTGCCGATTTCATCGAAGATTCTTTTTCCCGAGCGGGGTTGCGGACCCGGCGAGACAGCTACGAGACGGGCGGACAGCCGTGCCACAATATCGAGGCGGAAATCCCAGGGAATCATCCGGAGATCATCGTGATCGGTGCGCACTATGACTCGGTGTTTGGTTCGCCCGGGGCGAATGATAATGGGAGCGGGGCCGCGGCAGTTCTGGCATTGGCGAAGCGGTTCGCTGCTCGCGAAACAGAACAGAGTCCGCCGCGGCGTACGCCTGCCAAAACATTGCGCTTCGTCGCGTTCGTGAATGAGGAGCCGCCTTATTTTTTATCCGGGGAAATGGGCAGCCAGGTTTATGCCCGCAGATGCAAGGAACGCGGCGACAAGGTCTCCGCGATGATCAGTCTGGAGACGATCGGTTACTTTTCCGATGCGCCGCACTCGCAAACTTATCCGTCGCCGGGTCTGGGCCTGTTTTATCCGAAGGTCGGTAACTTCATCGGTTTTGTTAGCAACGTTAAGTCAGGCGCATTGCTGCGTCGTGTTATGGCGCTATTCCGCAAGCACGCAAAGATCCCATCTGAAGGCGCCTCGCTTCCGGCATTCATCCCCGGGGTGAGCTGGTCGGACCAATGGTCGTTCTGGCAGCATGGTTACCCCGCCATCATGGTCACCGACACCGCCCCGTTTCGTTATCCGTACTATCACTCGTCCAACGACACGCCCGACAAACTTGATTACGATCGTTTCACGCTCGTGGTCAGCGGCATGGAGAAAGTCATCGAGGGTCTCGATAAACTGTAGCGTCCGCTGTCCTCAGCGGACCATTCCAGTTCCTCCTGCGCTGAGGACAGCGCACTCTACAGCATGGAATCCTACAGCATTACGCCGCGCATGATGACCAGCGCGATGCTGAAGTAAATAATCAATCCGGTCACGTCTACCAACGTTGCAACGAACGGCGCAGATGATGTCGCCGGATCGGCTCCGATTCTGCGCAGAAGGAAGGGAAGCATGGAACCGGAAAGTGTTCCCCAAAGTACAACCCCGACGAGCGAAATTCCGACGGTAATGGCGACGAGCGGCCAATGCGGACCGTACGGTTGTCGATGCAGATATTGTTCGCCAACGATCGCCCACATCGCTACGCGGACGACGCCAATGGCTCCCAGAATCGCGCCTAACGAAAGGCCGGCCTGAACTTCCCGACCCATCACTCGCCACCAATCGCGCAGAGTCACTTCGCCTAATGCCATGGCGCGAATCATTAAAGTCGAAGCTTGTGATCCCGAGTTGCCGCCGCTTGAAACGATCAGCGGCAGGAACAGCGCCAGCACGAGGGCCTTGGCAAGTTCGTCCTGGTAACTCGCCATTGCGGTCGCCGTCAACATTTCCCCCAGGAACAAAATGATGAGCCATCCGGCGCGCTTACGCACCATGCGCCACACCGGAATCCGCATGTATGGCTCATCGAGCGCCTCCATACCACCGAATTTTTGGATGTCTTCGGTCGCTTCTTCTTCGGCGACATCGAGCATGTCATCGCTTGTGACGATGCCGACAAGAATGCCGCTCGAATCGACAACGGGCAGCGCGGCGCGATCATAGCGGCGGAATACGTTCAACGCGTCCTGTTGCGAGTCGGTGACATTTAATGCTGCGAAACTTTCATCACGAATTTCACTCACCTTTGTTGTGAGCGGCCGCAGGAGGAACTCGCGCATGCGCACGTCGTCGATCAGTTTTCCGCGGTCGTCGACGACATAAACGAAGTTGAGTGTCTCACGGTCCTGGCCGTACGCGCGGATGTAATCGAGTACTTCCTGCACTGTCCAATCTTCCTTCACCGCAATGAAGTCTGGTGTCATTAAACGGCCGACGCTGTCTTCCGGATAGCCGAGGAGAGCTGTCGCCACACGGCGTTCCTCGGGCGTAAGGAATCGGATCAACTTTCGTGCGGCGTCGCTCGGTAATTCCTCGAGCAGCGCCGTGCGATCGTCCGGCGCCATCTCATTCAGGATCGCCACCACCTGCTCGTGGGCCATGGCGCGAAGTAATTTCTGCTGTTCCTCGATGCCGATGTATTCAAAAACGTCGGCCGCCAAATCGTGCGGCAGCACCCGGAAAATAATCACCTGTTCGTCTTCAGGCAGATCAAGAATTACTTCGGCCACATCAGCCGGCGGCCATTCACGAAAGACTTCACGGAGCGCGGCGAAATCGCGCGCCTCGATCATGCTCCTGATTTCCGGTTCTAGAATCTTGCCAACCACGTGGCGTTTCTAGCACTCACCGTAACGACACGCAATGAAGCAGCGCAGTAGAGCGACGGAAATTCCAAATCCCAACTTCCAAGCTCCAAAGAACTTCCAATTTTCAATCATCAAAACGGCCACAACGTGCCGTTAGGTGCAATTGAGGGTTTGGACTTTGCGATTTACCTGGAGCTTGGGTTTTGGGACTTGGGATTTTTCACTGCTTGGCAATTGCTGGAAATTCTCCAAAATGAAAGGTAATGCCTGCAGTTCTTACAGCTCCAATAATTGGGCGCGAGACCGGCGACGATCACATATGCGTGCTCACATTCGATCGTCCCGACTCGGGCGCAAACATTTTCGACGACGCCACTCTCGATGAGTTGAAGGAGCACCTTGATGCCGTCGAGAACGACACTTCGATTCGCGGCTTGATCATTACGTCGGCAAAGAAATCGATCTTTGTCGCAGGCGCGGATCTGAAAACCTTGTTACAAGCGGCGAAAACCGGCGAGATGCGTGAGTTTATTGAGCGCGGGCAACAGGTTTTCAATCGGCTGGCCGATCTTAAAATCCCAACGGTTGCTGCCGTCCACGGCGCATCGGCCGGAGGCGGTTACGAAGTTGCGCTTGCGTGCGATTATCGCGTCGCATCAGATGATCCTGCCACCCGGATCGGTTTACCCGAAACTGGCCTGGGACTTCTTCCCGCCTGGGGCGGCTGCACGCGATTGCCGCGGTTGATCGGCGCTGAAAAAGCCACCGAGGTGATTTTGAAAGGCAAACTTTATTCTGCTCAGGAGGCTTTGAAACTGGGCCTCGTCGACGAAATAGCGCCGCGCGATCAGCTTCTCGATGTAGCTAGAAAAAAATTGCGCGATGGGACACGCAAATTGGAGGGCGGAGCTCCGGCGACGCCGGGCTCGCAGCCGCCTTCGCGAAGCTCCGGCGCGCCGGGGGAGGTCCGCCCTCCAAAACAAAGCGGAAATCCGGCGGCGGAACGTGCTTACGAAATCATCAATAAGACCCAGTCGATTTCGCCGGATGAATCGTTGCGGATGGAGCTGGATGGGATTGTCGAGCTTGGCAAGATGGAGTCGACGCAGAACCTCATTCGCAATTTCTTTCTCGCTGAGAAATACAAGAAGGGAACGTCGCAAACGGCGCCTGAAAAAATCGTCCACGCCGCGGTGATTGGCGCGGGCGTGATGGGCTCCGGCATCGCGCAATGGCTCAGCTCCCGTGGCGTCACCGTCATCCTGCGCGACGTCGCGCGCGAACAGATCGATCGCGGATTGGCGAACATCGAAAAAGTGTACGCCGATGCCGTAAAGCGTGGCTTAACGACCGAGGAAAAGGCGAAACAGGGTCGCGCCCGGATTTGTGGTTCCACCGCGCCGATGGAATTGCGCGACGTGCAATTTGTGATCGAAGCGGCTTCTGAGAAGATGGAGATCAAGAAAGAAGTCTTCCGCGAGCTGGCGATGGAGGCCGGCCCGAAAACGATCGTCGCGACAAATACTTCAGCGCTTCCGGTCAGCGAACTGGCCGAAGTGACAGTTTCTCCCGAGCACGTGATCGGACTGCATTTCTTTAATCCAGTGAGTCGAATGAAGCTGGTGGAAGTTGTTATTGCGAAGCAAACATCCGACGAAACCCGCGACCGGAGCCTGGCTTTTGTAAGGCAGATTGGAAAATTGCCGGTCATCGTGCGCGACAGCCCCGGGTTTCTGGTGAACCGGGTTTTATTTCCGTACTTGCTCGATGCCGCGGAACTTTTCGAAAGCGGCGTCGACCCCAAGCGGATCGATTCTGCGATGGTGGCATGGGGGATGCCTATGGGACCGTTGCGATTGATCGACGAAATCGGCGTCGATGTCACGATTGATATCGGTAACACCCTCGAGAAGGCCTACGGGCAGCGCGATCACGTTCCAATTATCCTGCTTTGGTTGCGCGACCAGGTGATGCTTGGCCGCAAAACAGGAGCCGGTTTGTACAAATACGAAAACAAGAGTCAGAAGCCTAACGATTCGCTGGTGAAGTGGCGGCGCGGGTTACACGGTGATCCCGAGGGAGTAGAAGGACCAAACATTCCTCCGGACAAGTATCGCGACCCGCGGTTACGATTCAATGACGAGCGGCTGGCTCATCGGATGGTCTTCCTAATGGTGAATGAAGCCGCTCGTTGCCTGGAAGAGGGAGTCGTCGGTACTCCCGAAGATGCGGATTACGGAATGATTTTAGGAACCGGTTTTGCGCCGTTTCGCGGCGGACCATTGCGATTTGGGGAACACTTGGGATTAAAGAGGATCGTCGACGACTTAGAACGGCTGACCCGAAATGAAAAGAAATTCACTCCATGCGAAATTTTGAAGAAGCACGCGCGTGACGGGACAAAATTTTATGAGAACTGACAGCCACTCGAACGCATCTTTGTCATGTCGAGCGAAGTCGAGACATCTCTAATTTTTCAGAAAATATCGAGAGATTCCTCGACTGCGCTCGGAATGACAGACGAATAATATGAAAAGCCCACTCGAAGCGCCGGAAAAACAAATTGCTGAGGAAACGAGCGCAAAGGCCGGTCGCCGGGGCGACACGGACTCGTCCAGTGGCGAGCCGGAAAAGCGGGCAGCTGCACCTGTTATTGACACTTCGAAGATGTCGAAGGGCAAGCGCGAAGCGCTCGAGCTTGCCGAAGCATCACGCGATCCCCTGGACGAGCGCGGAAGTTTCGCGAGTAACCTG